>Ga0070732_10000073_pt1 | contig 97975 bp, 96 predicted proteins | sample Coa_R1_5_FD_66449 | JGI IMG/M metagenome (GOLD analysis project Ga0070732, IMG submission 66449) | Surface soil microbial communities from Centralia Pennsylvania, which are recovering from an underground coalmine fire - Coalmine... | ecosystem: Environmental > Terrestrial > Soil > Unclassified ... | reverse complement strand
GCTACCGGTTGCAGGGGCGCACGCCAGCGTCGGTGTTCGCCGCTCGGAAGGCCAGTTGAATGATGACGACGCTCTTGGTTGGAGTGCAAAAGTGTCAACACCTCGTCCACACTGGACATCCTAGTGGCCTCTCATCGATGGCCCTGAGCAGTTCGTTTGCCAGTCTCGCGCACGACTGTGGATAGGGGGACGGCGGTCCCATGCCTCCGCGAATCTTGCGATTGCGATCTTCCTTAGTTACTCAGAACACAACTATCTGGTGGATTCGGCCTGAGGCATCCTGGGGCCGTCTCGTGAGATGGATGTTCTTTCTTGCCAGCGGAAGTCAAATGCTCCGTAATGTGATTCGTGTGTGCTCACAAGAGAACCTCCGCAGGAGTCTACTCATACTCTTCGGCAAATTCCTGGTCCGTCATTATAACGTAGTGAATTCCATCAAGGATCCCGAGGATTCCGGGGACGATGCCCAAAGACATTAGAGACAGCACGATATAGCGTTTCCCACCAGTGGAATCCCCGACGTAGAATTTGTGTGCGCCAACCGTCCCAAGGAAAATCGCCATCAGTGCAGCAACGATCCGTTTCCTCTCTGACCGCCCCGAAGTTAATATGCGAGCCTTGGCCCCAGGTTGAAGCACCCTACATTGTGTACACGTCGCTGTGTTGGTTCGAAGAATCGCACCACACTGTGGACAGAACTTCCAGTCATGAAGTTCCGGCGCCGACTGACCGGTCGAAGTGGCGATAGAACTTGCCTGCCCGCGGCTCGAGTCCCCCGTAATCCAGTACGCTCCGATATCTTCTGTTTGGTTCTTATCAACATCCATAGAAGCACGTCCTCTTAGGTATGGTCATAAGGGCCTATTCCCCTTTCCTGGGGTAGCTGGGACATTTCTGTCCCCTTCGAATCCCGCCGTCTCCGCCAGCCCAATAAAATCATGGCTTCCAGCGATTTCGTCCCACCAGGAGGCCCCGAAAAGCAGGGGGGCACCTGTTTACCAGCGTTAAGGCGGATGGAGACGCAGTTCGAGTGCTGCCCGTCAATGGGCACCGTCCTCAGGATGAGGGGTGAGTCCGGCCCATGGCGCTCCGAATAGTCAAGTTATTTTGACCAACTCCAAACCCGTTTCCGTATGTCGATAGGTCCGCTTCTGGCGGGTAACCCACTTTTTAACTACGCAGGCTGGCGGTTCGTCCATCCTATCTAGCATGTTTGTCGGTCTTCACAACATAACGACCTACTGTGTTCTCGCGGAACGCAAAGAGAAATCCCCCAGGGGGGATCAGAACGGGCGTGAGGCAAGCGGAGTATAACGCAGACAGGTTTGCTCCTGGCGTGTCTTCGGCACGATAGCACAACACGTCGCCTCAGGTTTGCCAGCGGGTCAAGATTCATTCACCAACGGCGCGATACGGCACGACTAATCCCCCTTGCGGCAACGGGCGCGGTCTCCGCCACCGGCTTGCTGCGCAGGGTGCCTGACCGTTGCTCAGCCGGTCTGCGCGGCCGGCACAGGTTGTAAGCGGTGTTGACGAGAGCGATGTGGGATAGGGCCTGCGGGAAATTCCCAATCAGCCGTTGGGAGCGGGGATCGTATTCCTCTGAGAGCAGCCCAAGATCGTTCCGTACAGCCAGCAGGCGCCGGAAGAGTCGCCGCGCATCGGCGCGACGTCCCAGCAATACGAGATTGTCCGCAAGCCAAAAGCTGCACGCGAGGAACACCCCCTCCCCCCCGGGCAGCCCATCGCTGCTGGTTCTTGGATCATAACGCAGTACAAAGCCGTCGACCATCAGGTGACGTTCAATAGTCTCGACTGTGGCACGCACTCGCGGATCGTTTGGAGGCAGAAATCCGACGAGTGGAATGAGTAGGGCGCTGGCGTCGAGTGCCTTGGAGCCGTAGCTCTGTACGAACGCGCCGATGTCCGAGTTGAACGCCTTTTGGCAGACTTCGTCATGGATCTTGTGGAGTATGACGCGCCATCGATCCACGGGCCCCTGAAGTCCGAACTGCTCAACGCTCTTGATGGCACGGTCAAAAGCGACCCAGGCCATTACCTTGGAATACGTGAATTGTCTGGGGCCGCCGCGCACTTCCCAAATCCCCTCATCCGGCTTGGCCCAAATCTTCTCGAGATGCTTGACTAGCTCCAGCTGAAGCATCCAGCCGGCCCCAGACGCTGCGAGCTTTCCGGCGCGCGCCTGATGCATTGCGTCCATAACCTCTCCGTAGATGTCCAACTGCACCTGTTTGGCTGCGGCATTGCCGATGCGGACCGGCTTGGCCCCTTCATAGCCCCGCAGCCATGGCACCTCCCATTCGGTCAAACGGCGTTCGCCGGCCAGTCCGTACATGATCTGAACTTGCGACGGGTCGCCCGCGACGGTGCGAAGCAGCCATTCTCGCCAGGCCTTCGCCTCATCGTAATAGCCGCTATTCATCAACGCCATGAGGGCCAAGGTGGCATCGCGAAGCCAGCAGAATCGGTAATCCCAATTTCGCCGCCCGCCTAGTTGCTCGGGGAGCGATGTCGTCGCGGCCGCCACGATCCCGCCGGTCGGTCGATACGTAAGCGCCTTGAGCGTGATCAGTGAGCGAATAACGGGCTCCGTCCATCCATCCGCCCTGTGCACCTGGCTGGACCAATTTCGCCAGAATGCATCCGTGTCGGCGAGGGCCGCTAGTGGGTCGATTCTCACGGGAAGCTTCCGGTGCGATGCTCCGTAGGTGAGCACAAAGGGGACCGTCTCACCGGCAGAGATGGTAAACTCACCGATTGTCTTCAGGTCTTCGCCGCGCAGCGTAACGGGCGTGCGCAGGACAACCATGTCTGGCCCGCATACCGCGCAGAGCGTTCCGTCTTCGCGTCGCGTCACCCAAGGCACGAGGGATCCATAATCAAATCGGATGATCAGTTCCATTCGCATGGCGACTTTGCCGCGCTTTCCCAAAACAAGCCGCACTAGATCCGACGCCTTACCGCGCGGCGGCATGAATTCGACGAGCGTGACGGCGCCCTCAGTTGTCTTAATGTCAGTCTCCAGAATCAGCGTGTTGCCCCGGTACCGACGGGTGGCAGACCAATGTATATCGCACGGAGTGATGAGCCAGCGCCCATTGTCGGGACCGCCAAGCAGCGCTGCAAAGCACGCCCCGCTGTCGAAGCGGGGCCAGCACAGCCAATCGACCGAGCCATTGCGGGCTACCAACGCGTTCGTCTCGCAATCTCCCAGGAGTGCATAATCCTCGATCTTTGAAGGCGCGGCGGTTCTCATATCTCTCCTCATCGCGGCATTCCAGATGGAGTCATCATAAGGGCAATTCGGCGACGATACAAACAAACCCGCGTTACCGCCACTGCGTTCGCGGACGGACGGACCCGCGTTTTCGCCGGAGGATAACCTGGTTCAACGAACCTCGTAGAACGAATCAGAGGTCGCCTTTTGACTGCCAGGCCGGATACCTGAAAGTCTGATCACCTCGATTCACAGTTCCGAACAGGAAGCATAGGGGGGCGAGCACCACGTTCGGCCGGGCAAAAGTTGACGGGGAGGATCGTCGTGTGACAAATGTATGATTCATGGAGTCGGATTTCAGAGGAACTGCGTGAGAAGCTCTACGCCCGGATTGTAAGCATGTAAAGGCTCTCGACTTTCCGGCGTGCTCAAGTCCCCACACTACCCGGTTGTTGTACGTAAGGGAGCCGGAACGCCCGCACCGACGCGATCACGTCGACCCTGGCCAATGGCAGTTCGCCTGGGATGGCAAGTTGGCGGGCGACCTCTAACACCTTGCTGGGCATCTGGACTGCATCCGAGCTGCGGAGGACAATGAATGAAGGTGTGTTCTTGACACCCTTGAGTGGTGACCACCTGTATCCCTTTGTTTCGGCAACCAGGTTGGGATGGATGAGCTACCGAAGAAGGGTAGGCTTAAGGCGGGGTCCGAGATACGTGAAAGGAGATATATGACTCACGGACGGACGACAGCAGTGATGGGTCTCCTGCTGCTGGCGGTAACGATTCCTCCCGGGACACTGGTTCGCGATGATCCAACCATTTCGATTGTCGCAGCGGGGATGGCGAATCGAGATTCGCTGAAAGTCGACGTGATCACCACTGGGGCTGATTCGTTGCCAGGAGAGGCACCGGCAATAGCCACACTAGCGGGGTGGCTTGGTGCTACCATGGTGCACGCGGTGCTCCCGCTGATTGGCATGCCCTCACGATTTGCGTGGGTGATTGACCTGCCGTCTGGGACAGTTCGAGTCGGCAGCATTGCGATCGGAACGTTCTCACCAGTTCGTCCCTTCACGGACAACATCCAATTTTCCGTAGAGGTGACGCTGCGGCGCGGCCTTCACGCGACCATGGATCGCCGCGGCGGTACGATTCTCTTGCCGACGGTCATCGTGCCGGGCTTACTGAACATGTTGGGGCCACCAAATGAGCGCGTCCTCAACGGCTTTCGGCGCTTGGGATATTCAGATGTCGGGCCTGCCCCAACACTGTTTTGGTTTAGTTACCCTGCGAGTGGGCGCACGCTTCCGGAGAGCGCGAGCAACCTCGCAAAGTACGTGCGGCAGGTCGTTCTGACAAAGGCATACGCCGTTCGGGTCAACGTGGTCGGTTATAGTTCCGGCGGCCTGTTGCCGCGGTGGAATGTTGACTACGACGTCGATGGGTGGGGAACGCTTGTTAACCGGTTGGCACTCGTCGGCGTCCCAAATGAAGGAGCCGTATTCGCCTATTTGGTCGAGCACTCACTATTATACCGTCCGTTCGCCGCGTGGGGACGCAGTCCGCTAGCCGCCGCCAACCGTCCGACGTTCCCCTTCTGGCGTGCCCGATCCAGTGAGCCGTGGACGATGCCGCCGGATGGAGGGAATCCGATCCTCGCCCAGTTGAACTCCCGACCGATCCCTGATGGAGTCCGTGTGTATCTCTACTACAGTGAGCTTGCTCCCGGGCCGAGCCGGACGGTACAAGGATTTACGGGGTCGCTAACCCGCGGTGCAGCCACGTACGCGCCGGGGGACGGTGTGGTCTTGGCGGCCAGCGTGTTGGGCCGGTCGATTAACGGGACTGGGGAGATAGCGGGACTTACTCGCCACGTCGCGCTTACCGTCAACTTAGGCTCCGTGCGCCATGTGTTCCTGTTTCCGAAGGCAGCCACCCTGGTAGCGAGCGCGATGCAGGATGGCTTCCAGACGAGGCTTGCGTCTGCTTCGCCAGCCGCCGCAATGAGTGCGAGGTTTCTACCTCAACCACCACACGGTCATCTGGGTGATGATGGTTCATCGCACATGATGCCCCTGCTGTTTGGAATCGTCCTTAATCCGGGGGGCTACCCGTGTCGGTCGGTCTTGCATCTGCTATGGCGGGGCGATCCGTGCTGACGAATGTCCATGCCGAACAGACAGATGGGGAGCCAGACGCGGAGGAGCGGGACCAAAGGTCAATCTGGTCGTCACCACTCCGAACTAGCACTAGCTAACCTCTTGCTAATCCACGGAGCGAAAACTCCCCTACACGGGTCGCACTCGCTAGTACTGGACTCCGAGAAAATCCTTGCGAACAAGATGTTCAGACACGCACCCACACAGAGCTACACAGCGCCGATCAAACCGTAATGCGCAGTCAACGGTTCGAATCTGTTCGCTGGCTCCAGCCAGCGCCGGAAGTGGCTGGGTTTTTCTCTAAGTAGAATGTCCGGGACGACGGTTCAGCAAAGAGGGCAACGTGGGGTTTCCCTCGTCGACGACTAGGACCGGTGCAAGAAGCGTTCCCGAGGTCGGGAGGGATTGGCCAGCAACGCCTCTATTGTGGGTAAGTGGACAAATCCAGGCCCCTCTACCAAATTTACCGAATGGGGCCTCTTCGAGCTCGAGGAGGCTCTTTATCTTTCCGCGGACCCCGGCCATGGCACGTTCTCCATCCCGGCGCAATACGAAGATCGCACACCGCCCACGCGTCCCTCGCGTTTGCTGTACGAAGACCGTGAGATGTCGCAACGTTTGGCCCGGGGCGCCCATTGACTGAGCACCCCGGGCCCGAGCTAATTAAGTAGACCCTACTTACTCTGATTCGAGCAGGACTGATCCGACTGACTCGATTGAGGATCTCCACACTGCTGTGTCGCCGGTTGCGGCTGGCGCGGTGCCGGTCTTGTTGGCTGCTGCGTCGCCGGTTGCGGCTGGCGCGGTGCCGGTCTTGTTGGCTGCTGCGTCGCCGGTTGTGGCTGGCGCGGTGCCGGTCCTGTTGGCTGCTGTGTCACCGGTTGCGGCTGGCGCGTCGCCGGTTGCGGCTGGCGCGGTGCCGGTCCTGTTGGCTGCTGCGTCGCCGGTTGCGGCTGGCGCGTCGCCGGTTGCGGCTGGCGTGGTGCCGGTCCTGTTGGCTGCTGTGTCACCGGTTGCGGCTGGCGCGTCGCCGGTTGCGGCTGGCGTGGTGCCGGTCCCGTTGGCTGCTGTGTCGCCGGTTGTGGCTGACGTGTCCCCGATGGCGTTCCTGTTAGCCGGTGCGTCCCCGCCCGCGGCTGCTGTTGCGGAAAGTTGCGTACAGCCGGAGTGCCATATACTTGGGCCATAGCGTGAGCTGGCGCGTCCCAATGTGAGTCTCCTTGACGTACCGCAGCCCTCATGTAGACGTTCGCATTCCCTCCTGAGTACGGTTGATATGCTGGTTGGTAGTAGTACTGATGATATGGACCATAGTACGGGTACCGATAGAAATGCCCCCCGGAGTCGCGGGAGACGATGAACGAGTCGCCGTTGACGATCACCGTTCCAAGCACGAGGCCAAGGATCGCCAACGCGACCGTGACGATCGGCGCCGATGCCGAATAGACCCCAGTGTACGGTCGGTATCCGGAGTTGTAGTAGTGCCGGTAGTATGCGCCGTAGTAGGGATACCGGTAGTAGTTCCCGTCGGGCCCGCGGGTCACCAGGTACAGGAGTCCTGCGGTCGCGACCGTGCCGAGGATGGTGCCCCAAATGGGGAGGGGCGATACGACTTCCGCTGTTGCTGGAGCTGTGGCGACAGGACCGGTTATGTCGACCTCGGTGGCCACGAAGTGATTCCCACTAGGCGCGAGCCACACCGTCGCCGGCGCGCCCACGTAGCCCTCGAGGCTGCAAAATGATAGATTTGTCGCGTCCACGTTCGTGAACGCATTGTCCGACGCGCCGAATGTCTGCTGGCCGTCAGAGGTATCAATGACCATCGTCTGGGCTTGGCAGTCGACGGCATCGATCGTCCCCCGAACGTTGGTTGACAGTAGCGGCGGGGCCTGAGCAGCGCCCGTCGTCCCGATCAGGATCGTCTGGCTCGCTTCAACCCACTGGACGTTTGCTCCCAGCGATTCACTGATGAACCGCAGGGGGACCATCGTGCGCCCGGCGATCGTGAAGGCCGGCACATCGAGGAGACTGGGAGTGCCATTCACCCTAGCTTGACGTGACCCGATCGTCAGCTCCACAGTCTGCGCCCCGCGGATCGCCACGATATGCTGGGTCTGGGCATTATAATCGACTGTAGCCCCCAGCTGCTCGAAAACTCCACGCAGTGGGACGAGAACACGCCCCTGAACTATGGTCGGCGGGACATCAAAATTCACGAGGTTGCCATCTACGTATACTCCGATGGGCTGCTGTGCGGGGGCCACTGCCGATTGAGCGGATGCGATCCCGCTCAACCCCAGGAACGGAAGAATGACACTGAGTGCGATAGCGATGATCGCTTGCGCCGCCCACTTCCCTCTGCCTGGGATCATCGTCTTCCCTAACCCGCTCGCGTTCAGTCCGAGAACAATCCATGCCATCATACTCATCGCACGATCTCCTCTCTATGACTCGCTGAACCCGTGCCACCAATACGTTGACAATCTCATCACGGAAGGTCTCGAACGGTCTCGCGCTACTCGGTGGCGATGAGCGCTCGGCCTCCACGCGCTCATGGCGTGGATCTCCTGGTAGGTACGGCCGGCCACGATTTTTGCTGACGTTGGACAGCACTGTAATCGTGTGCTCCGTGACCCGGTCCGGTTCACTCGTTACGTGATTGCCTCTCAGTTACGGTCCCTCCTCGACCGACTCGAGGCGGGTAACGGGCAACGGTATCCTTGCCTCGCCCCCGATAACATCCTAAACAAGCGTAGCAGGGCACGGATGTCGCGTCTGATCAATTGTGCACACCTGGCTCAAATGCAAGCGCTGTGTCTAAGGAGGAACGTGCGATCTCGCCTCGCTGGAGAGCATCCGCGCGGAGGCGCGGCGGGCATTCAGACCTTGGACCGATCCAACCCTCTGCTGCCGTTTTACGGCCCGGGCCGCGTCAAACACCTCTCGGTCGAGTACAAGTGTACGGGGTGGTTCGTTGCCTGGTGCTCTGCAAGTCCACATGAGCACGGTGGGATAGTGACCAAGCCAATACGCATGCGGAGTTTCTGGATTTCCTCAGACCACTCAACCGGGCTATCGGGGCGGGGGCTGCGTCTGGCCGTCGATAATCTGTCGACCAAAAGGCCATCGTGTGCTCCATCACCGTCGGGTTGAAGGTGGCCGAGGTGATTCCATTTCGCGACCGCTGATTTCGTGGCGTCCCCCCATTTTCTTCACGTGAGCACGGATGAGCAATTTTGCACAGACGGGACCCCCGTGCCCTGGTACGCTGGGTGTGTCGCAGAGATGAACCAGGAGATTTCGAGGAGGGGAACAAATGAAGACCATGCGGAAGCTAGCGGTCATCGTCCTTGGCGTAGCGGTGTTCTCGGCAGCGGTGGCGGGCATCGCCTCGGCTCAGCAGTATCCGAACGTGCGGAACCTTACCCCTTTCAGCGCGGAGACGAACTTCATGTCCCTGCCCGGCTATCTCCGGTATCTGAGCCACCAGCAGACCGGGCAGTGGCTCACGTATACCGAAGCTGGACGGGTCGTGAACCAGTAGGGCGGAAGGTACCCCGGAGTCCAACGGGCCCGTCCAGGCTCAGGCGGCGGCGGTGCCCTCAATGTTGACGGCCCCGACGCCAGCCGAGCCTGGGGAACAGTGGAGCCGGATAGGGGGAAGGGCGGCTTCCCCGGGGAGTTTCTCATGAGAGTTCTGGCCGACCCTCACCCGCCTTTTTAGGAGAAGGGAGATCTGGGGATGAGCATTCTGGCATGGATTATCGTCGGGATCCTCGCCGGCTGGCTGGCGAAGAAGGTGATTCCGGGGGAGGGACCTGGTGGTGTCCTCGGAGATTTGGTGATCGGTGTCGTCGGCGCCCTCGTTGGGGGATGGATCTTCAACTACTATGGGCACCCCGGGGCCACGGGGTTGAACATCGGGTCGATCATCGTCGCTTTTGTGGGGGCTGTCATCGTGCTCTGGCTGATGCGGCTAGTCACTGGGACGAGGCACGCCAGACTCGCCTAGCGCGAGCAGACAGGGTTTTGCACTTACGTTACGGGGGAAGGAGCACCGGCCCTTCCCCCGCGACGAATGCTAGGGTAGCCGAGAGCACGATCATGAAGGAGGGCAACGACGATGCGAACGTGGAGATTCGGCAAGAACATTGCGGGAGCGGTCTGTCTTCTTCTCTTGGGTAGCATCTTGATGCTGCCCAGTGTGTCCTATGCCAAGACAGCACAGGCGATTGACGCGAGCGTGAATGTGGCGCTGGATCGCTTTATGACACAGGTGCGAGGATCCCGGGAGTTCCTCCGCGACGCGAAGGGCGTTCTCGTGTTGGCGGGTGTCTATCAGGCCGGGTTGGGGATCGGGGGCGAGTACGGCGAAGGCGCGCTACGAATCCACGGCAAGACCGCAGCGTACTACAACATCAAGGCCGGCTCGGTCGGGTTTCAGCTCGGCGTCCAGAAGAAAGACATCATCTTGGTGTTCCTGCAGCAGAAGGCGCTCACGGACTTCCGCGCTGCAAACGGCTGGCAGGTGGGCGTTGACGGATCGGTCGTGCTCGTGAACATGGGAGGTCAAGCTTCCATCGACTCCACGAAGTTCAATCAGCCGATCGTGGGATTTGTAGTGGGCCAGAAGGGCCTGATGTACAACCTGACCCTCGAGGGGTCGAAGATCTCGAAGATGCCGAAGTAGAGCAATAAAGCTCCTTGTGTTCTCATGCGGTTGTTCAGGATCGGAAGACTGCACGAAGGCGAAGGCGCAAATGGGACCATGCGCAGCGCGATTCGGAGCTCAGCAAGGCTATGCCGATGAGGCGATTTCCGGAGACGTAACGCATCGCGGCGGACTGCCGTGAACAATGCGGGCGCCCTGGTCCCGGAGCGAGCCGGGACCAGGGCGCGAGACGTATATGTTACCGGATGAACCAAAGGTAAACATCGATCGCGGTGATGCGGTTAGCCGTGGACCCGAAGCCGGTAGCCAACACCGGGTTCTGTCACTATGTGGATGGGACGGGTGGGATCCTCCTCCAGCTTCCGCCGCAGGTTCGTAATGTTCACCCGCAACATGTGCAGCTCAGTCCCGTATCCAACACCCCACACTTGCCGCAACAATTGCTGACCCGTGAGGACCTTTCCCCGTGCGCCGATCAAGGCCTTCAAGAGATCGTATTCCGTCGGAGTAAGCTGAACGGTGCGTCCGGCCACCGTGACCACTCGCTGGGACAGGTCCACAATGAGGTTGCCGTTCTGGAACGGGGTCCCGCCTTCACCGGGCACGGCACGGCGCAGGCAAACCCGGAGCCGGGCCAGGAGCTCTCCGATCCCAAACGGCTTCGTGAGAAAGTCGTCCGCGCCCGCATCTAAGGCGGCAATCTTTTCGCCTTCTTCCTCCCGGACTGAGAGAACCAGGATCGGGGTTTGCACCGACGCTCGGAGCATCCGGATGACCTCGATGCCAGTGTCGTCAGGCAGCCCCAAATCCAGGATGATGGCGTCGGGACGGATCGCGGCAACAGCAGTCGAGACGGCGCCCGCGCTGCCCGCCTCGAACACACTGAATCCAGCAGCCTTCAGCGCAACCCGCAAGAAACGACGGATGGCAGGATCAGCATCGCCCACCAGTACCCTCGGACCGGGGCCGACCATTCCCGACCTTCCTACGGGCTCACTGGAGCGGAAGGCTGACGGTGACCATGGTCCCGCCTCCCTCCAGACCTTCCGCCCAGATCCGGCCGCCATGCGCTTCGACAATGCCTTTCGCAATGGTTAGGCCCAGTCCTATGCCCCAAGGCGTTGCGTCATTTGACTGGCGGGTGAGTCGGTGAAACTTCTCAAAGACGCGGTCCAGGTCCTCAGGAGGGATCCCGATTCCCCGATCACTAACACTGAGGAGGAAGTGCCCAGGGGCCTGAGAGACCCGCACTTCGATGCGCGACGCCTTTGGAGAGCACTTGATCGCGTTATCCAGCACCTCGACGAGAACTTGGAGAATCAGGGCAAAGTCGACCAAGACCAGCGGGAAGTCTGGGGGAATATCCACATGACAGCGGCGCCCATCGAGGAGCGTACCGAACTTCGTAATGGCGGCGCCGATCACTTCTTCGATCGCGTTCGGTTCCATCCGGAGCTCCATCTTTTTCGCTTCGAGCTCGGCCATGCGGAGGAGGCCATCCACCATGCGTGTGAGCCGCTCAACGCCCGCGTACGCCATCTCCAGGAGCTCGTGTCGCGCACCCTTGTCAAGTGCGACATCACCCTCTTTGAGCAGGGTGCTCAAGCTCCCGGCGATCACTGTCAACGACGCCTTGAGGTCGTACGAAAGGGCGTGAAACAGGGCGGTAGGGAAGGGCTCCCGCCCGTTCCCCGGCGGAGCAGGGGGGACACGGCCAGACCGTTTTGGCACGATTTCTCACCTCGATCCAGGCTGAGATACCTTCAGGCCACGCGCCGTCCTTGCAGTCTAACATGAAGAATACCGAACGAACGGAGTAGAAGGCAAGGGGGGAACGGCTCGCCCGCCCTTTTCGCCCTTTCTATCCACCCGTTGCAGCGACCATGACCTAAGGGTGAAAGTGCCGCAGATAATAGCCCATTGTAGTCGGTGCAGAGCCAGGTGGTTTGCCGGAGCGGACGCCGTTACATCTCGCTGATCGAGACGCGGGGAACCTCAGGATACTCCGTATACACATCCTGAACTATGGAAGATCGAGGCGCCCAACCAAAATAGTCAATGGTTATGGATGAGGTCGAATTTCTTCGAATTTCTCAGTTTTGATCGCTCACGGTTCCCAATTCAATGCCGGTAACACCATCGATTTCGCACTCCCCGATCTTAGAGAAGTCCCACGAACAACACGCAACCAACTCGGCCGCCGTCGTGGAGTCTCCACGCGCAAACAGCACGACCTCGTGCTCACGACGGACGAGTTCCTCTGTCATCCTTAAGCCGGTTCGCCCGGTGCCACCATAGCATTTCGAGGCACACTTTCGCAGAGTGGGTTAGGCATCCTCTGAATGCGTCTTGGCGCTCTGCCTTCTTCGCTATTGGAGTCCGACCGCTTTCACTTGGGACTGATTGGCCGCCCTTCCGCTATTGAGAAGTTGCTTATGGTGCGCTTCTGATTCCGCTCACCTGCTGGCGGTCAAAAGCGGGAACACCGCGCCACTGCTCGCTGCGTGCAGCGGGTACCACCAGTGCGTGCTGCACGGCGATTTGCACCCCCAGGCCCGCCTCCTTCATCCGGTCAACGACCCCACCCCGTGTCTCCAGCGCGCCCCGGAGCACCGCTGGATCGCCGATCGCCGCTATATGAAACGGTCCGACCGTCCGGCGACCGTTGATCAGCACCGTCGGCCCCGACGATGTGATCGCACTCTGCGCCGTGATTCGCTCTCCGTTGATCTCGACGGCGCGCGCCCCTCCATACCACAACATCATGTTCAAGAGGATCAAATCCCCGTCTTGCACTAGCATCGCGTTTTGGTTGTCAGCGGATCGGTCCGTCGCGGTGCCATCCATGAGCACAATATCGATCCCGGGTCCCGTAACCGGCGTGAAGCCGGCAAGCGCAACCAGCTGACTTGTCACTTGGTGCTCGCGGACAACTAGGACGACTGCGACGCCGGCCGCACTCCAGCCTACGAGCGCAAGCGCTGCCCAGGCCATCGCGTTCCACCGCAATATCGGAATCCAACTCCGCAAGGAGGCCCATGGGCGGCCCCCGGTCATCGAAGCCGGGTCCATTGTGGTTTCGATACCACGCTCGCTCATATCAGCTCATCCCTCACTCTGCCGATAGGATTTGGACGTTTGTCGAGCAGCGGACGGGTTGTGATCGATGGCGTACTTGACCACTTTGAGTGGGATATCTAATTGCACCGGTTCGCCTCGACAGGAGCCCTGCCGCATCCCCAGAGACCGCATAGGCCGTTGATGAGAATATCAATTAGCCTTGGACGATGCGCGATGGTCCAGCCACCACGCGTCGCACGCCAATGGCGGCAATAGTCCAACAATGCCTCGAATCCGGTGGAGTCGATGTACTGGGACCACACTCAAATCTACCAGAATATGCAGACCATCTTCGTCCAGTAGCACTTTGAGGGTTACTCAAAGTATCGGATCGCGGGTAAACTCCCCCTCTCCAGTTGGACGGATCAGAATCACTCCGGGTTTCTCGTTTATCGGCTACGAGCAACTTTTGCTGCCGATGTGGAGGGAATGTGGTCATCCCAAAAACCTCCTGTTCGGGGAAGTATCATCATCGATAGAAACCGGTGGCCACCTATTGCACCTGAGACACGCAAACTGTTTGCCACCGGGCTACCAACCGTTCGGGCACCGTCCTCTGCAAGGATTGCGTCCTATCGGAATTGTAGTAAGAAGGAGGTCAAGAAATAGACAAGAAGGACGCATCTGTCGACAAGGGGATGTCAAGGGATGCAATCATACACGCAGAGCAGGTTCAAACTCCTCGACCAGAGGGGCCAAGAATGGTGCATGGCCTTCGGATTTCGGGATCGCGCGTGGAGCGGACTTGCTCTTCGCGATTGGGAGGGTATTTGTGCCGAAGATTCTTTCGAGGGTGCAGGCTGCAAGGATAGTCAGCGGCAGCGTGGAGCCGGAGTTCCTAAGTATTGATTTGGAAGGATATCGATCAGGTCCCTCCCGATTGCGGGTTTGAGGAGATCCCGTGCCATCCAGCCAAGAGATCAAAGCGGCGATTGGCGAGCAGATCGATCGTGAGTTCGAGCCATCACTCGAGTACGTCGCCATCGCGTCCTCCCTTACCTCCGAGGGCCTGACTGAACTGGTCGAACTTTTCTACCGCCAGGCCGAAGAAGAGCGCGACCACGCGATGCACTTCGGGAAGTATTATAGGGGGATGCGGGAGGCAAGGGGACTATCCCAGCCGTTCCCGCGCCCAACAGCGCGTTTGTGAACGCCGAGGAAGCCGTGAGAAATCGCTCGAGTAGGAAGTGACCGTCACCAAACACTTCGATGCCTTAGTGGATCTGGCAATTCATGCGTCCGATTACACCACCCAGAAACTTCCTCCAGTGGTTTGTCTCCGAGCAACTTGAAGAAGTGGCCAGCAGGGAGGCACGGCTGAGTGTCTTGCGGCGCGCGGGTGAGGGCGGGCTGCTGACCGTGGAGGCAAACGTCATCTGGGATGCACCTCAGGAAACCCTTAGAGGCATTCATGGCGCCGCCGGAACCTGAGGAGGGCGCTCGTCACATTCCAGGAGCCTGTGGATAGTGGTGGCATGCAATGACACCCAAGCACCACGGAGGAGGCTAGACGTCTCAGCGCAACGCCTGCTCAGTGTGTTAAAGGAGATCTCCATGGGTCTCCTCAGAGACGAGGTCTTTATGTTGGCAGCTTCCATTGCCTATGCAGGGGTTATGTCGCTGTTCCCATTGTTCGTCGGACTTGTTGCCCTGCTCAGCCGGTTTGTCGAGCGAAGTCACGCTCAGCAATCGGTGATGTCAGCTCTCACCCCTTACCTCCCTCCGGCGGCACTTACCATGATGCAAAATTCCCTCACGGCCATGGCTCCCATTCAGGGAACAGCTGGCACCCTGGCGACCCTGGGCCTTGTTTGGGGGGGAATAGCACTCGCGAGCACTATAGAGCATAGCCTGAACCACGTCCTCCAGGTACGCCGGACCGGGCCTTTCTGGCGCCGCAAGCTCGTAGAACTGGCAATGGTCGCGCTGGCAGGTATAATCATGAGCATTTCCCTGCTCGTCAACGCTGCCGTGGCGGCTCTGGGCATACTCGCGCAGGTGGTTGCGGCGGCAGATTTCTTCCGCGGTCTCCATGCCCTCGTGATCGCTACGACAATCGGTTCGTGGGTTTTCTCGGGGCTCACCTTCCTCATTATCTATCGGTTTTTGCCGAATGTTCGTCTGCCCCTGCGCGCCCTCCTAATCGGCAGCCTAACAGCTCTCCTGTTGTTTGAGGGCATCAAACCGGCCTTCTTTTGGTACCTGCGCACCCTTGCCAGTTATCCATTGGTCTATGGTCCCTTCGTAGGCGTGATCGTCTTCATGGTCTGGGTCTACTTCGCCGCGCTGGTGTTGCTCATTGGGGCTGAGGTCATGATTCAGATCCCGATCAACGGCCGACGGCAGCAAATGCCATGCCGTTCCGGCAGTCCTTAGCCCGTCCCCCCAATTTGGATAGGATGTTGAACATTGGACGGGGTCGCTCACGCCACTACCGCGGCTGGGAGAAGGCGGTCGTTGCAAGTTGGACAAACCGAGCGACCCCACAGCGTTTATTGGAGATGAGCCGGGGCTTCTAACGAGGCACGGGTGTTCTCCTTCTACGCTATTTGTACTTCTACCGGAGTGAGACCGGACTTCCGCGTCGACGAACTGGCGAGCGCCGGCCATGTAGATCGCGCTGAACGCCGAGTATCATTTCGAACGGTCTTCCGTTTTCAACCGAACGGGTACCCGAGGGGCTGGTAGTGTTGCGGCGGCGGCCCGAACCGTTCCTGAGTGCTACCCACTAAAGCTCAGTGCATCCCCGATGGTCATGTCGCGCATGCTTGGCTTGTCTCCACTCCTGACCATCATCGCCTTGTTCGTCGGAGTTACACTGATGGGCATCCTCGGAGGCCTGGTGGCACTCCCAGTGGCCGCGGCACTGCAAGTGATTGTTCGAGAAATCGTGCGGGCGGTGAACACCGATTCATCCATCTTCCTTTCACCCCAGCAATGACCGAGCCCCCCCTTCGGGTGGCTAGACCGCCTTGCTCCCGGCGAGGGCGGCGGCGATCACCCGCCCTCTCGCGGATGGGCTAGGACCACCTCGTCCGCTAGGTCGGCCAGCCAATTCGTACATCGGGCCCCACAGTGGTGATGGCTTCCAGCACAGCCTTGATGGGTTCTTTGTGCTTCGTGCACGCTCGCTGGAGAACTGGGATTCTGCTGACGCCTTATTGATCTTTCCGGTCTCATCCATGACCGTAACATAGGCTGTCGCCTTGTGCGCGTTCTCTTCTGCGGAGAGCCCCGCCCGATGTCCAGTCATTGAATTGCGTTGTGTTTCGTCGGTGGGCAGGCGCTTTTCATGGAGGAGGGAGTGTCCATCAAACCGGGACAAGTCCGAAGTTGAGAGTGTGGCGCCCAAGATAACCCAAGAGACTTTAGCGGAGATGGCTGGCACGGCGCGGGCACGAGTGAGTTTCTTTATGAACAAGTTCAGGCAGTTGGGCCTTAATCGCGCGCACCTGTTGGTTGCACATTCACAGTTCACCTGGTCGCGATCGTCCTGCACGACTCTATCCCCGCATCCTCTTGGGGAGGATCGCGCCGTGCGCCCAAATAGAATCCGGCTTTCCCACACAACCGCGAGTGAGCCGAATGTGAGCAATTTTGCATAGCCCGCAAATCGCGGCCGTGTTACTTTTCGATTGAGACGGAGCGTCGCCGGGTTACTCTTTCCGTCCTGGCAGCGCAGTCATCTGAGGTGATCAGCATGCGAAATCGAACTGCGGGCGCCACGCGCCTTACTCCGCAAACTGTAAAGCTCCCACGCCAAGCGGCTGTGTGGCTTTGGAGCACGACGCTTCTCGTGACGCTCCTCACGGTCAGTGTGCTGGCTGCGATGGTCGCATTTTTCATTGTGTCGGCTGACATCGAAAGACATGGACCGTTCAAGGCGCAGTCACTTATTGAGAGGCAGCTCATGCCACATGTGTCGCTGATCATCACCTCGCTTCCCTACGCGGAAGCCCTCCGAGGATCAGGGCGCTGACCAGAGACGAACGATGGTGGTTTGTGTGCTTGGCGTAACCTCGTTGGCCCGATATTCTTGTTGCCTCCAAAATTTCCGTAATTATAGTAAGCAATGTGAGCAATTTTGCACAGCCGGCAAATCCTGCCCGTGTTACCCTTCGCGTGTGAGGACCGTGTCATCCTTAACACGTATCGTCGCTTGGCAAGAATCTTGCAGGAAAGGAGGGAGACCAATGAAGATCATGCAGATGCTCATGGTCATCGCCCTCGGCGTTGTGGTGCTCTCCGCGACGTTCGTCGGTATAGCTTCGGCGCAACAGAATCCGAACGTATCCAACCTAACCCCATTCTCCGCAGAGGCGAACTACATGTCCCTGGCCGGCTATCTCCGATACGTGAACCACCAGCAGACCGGGCAGTGGCTCACCGTACCTGAAGCCGAGCGCATCGTCAAGCAACAGAAGGGCGGGTAGGTCCACCGCGGTCCAGATGGGGCTTCCCAGCTCCTTACGGCAGCCCCATCTGATGCTTAGCGACACAGCCGCTCACGCGGCAGAGATAGGCGGCGTCAGGGACACGGAAACGTGGGTTGCTTCTTAGGGATCAAATTGTCGTAAGCATCACGGGAGGTTTTGACGATGAAACGCTTCATCGTTCTTGTCACCCTACTTGTATTTCTCGCCTCCACCAGCGCGGTCCACCTGGCATTCGGGCAATCTGCCATTCGCGTGTACGTCGACGGGCAACCCATGAACTTCGACGTGCCTCCGACGGTTATTCAACAACGGGTGTTCGTGCCGCTTCGCGGCGTCTTCGAGCGCCTGGGCGCGACCGTGGATTATGACACGCGCACCCAACACATCGTGGCGGTGCACGACACTCAAACCGTTGAGCTGACGATCGGGTCGCGTCAGGCCCGGGTCAACAATCAACCCTCGCTGCTTGATGTTCCCGCGTTCACAATCGGTGGCCGGACGATGGTCCCGCTGCGCTTCATCAGCGAGTCGCTCGGCGCCAGTGTGCAGTGGGTGGACGCGAGCCGGATCATCCTGATCGGCTCAACGGGAGGCAGCCCGCAGCCGCCGGTGCAAGGGACACCGGCCTCGACACCGCTGCCGGTCCAGGGACAGACGATCACTGGTAGCTTGATGGCCGTCACCACCGGGCAAAATCCGCGAATCGTCGTCCGAAGCGGAGGCCAGGATGCTACGTTCGCGGTGATCCCGGACACCGCCATCTTCCGGTACAACGCGCAGACGAACGCCGGCGGGTCCGCCCCCCTAGGTGCCCTGCGGAAGGGAGACCAGGTTATCGTTCTCGCGAATGACCAGAACCAAGCGACAAAGATTACCGCCAACTATCGCGTGGTCCCGGGCGGAAAAATCGCCAGGGTGAACCCGCAAAGCCGCATGATCACGTTGATGAACGGGCAGACCTTCATCGTGCAGAGCGATGCCGAGATCACCCTGAACGGTCAGCCCGCCGATTGGGGAGCCCTCCAGGTTGGACGCGACGCTCGTTTCCAGGTTGTTGCGGGGACCAACCAGGCGTACGTCGTCCGCGTGGCCAGCAGCAACGCGCAGACGCCACCCCCCACGAGCGTCACCGCTCCACACATCACGTCCCCCGCTGGCGGCACCACGGTGGGGAGTTCGTTCTCCGTCCAGGGGACGGCCCAGCCGGGCACGCTCGTGACGGTCACCGCGCAGCCGAGACTCCTCGGCCAAGCCACCCAGGGCACGATGACCGCCGACGCAAGCGGAAATTGGGCGGTGAGCCTCAATGTTTCGGCGATTCCGTTTGTCACCTTCCCCTACGTGGTCTCGGCCGTCGGAATCATGAACGGCGTCCAGTCCGATCCAACCAGCATCGAGATTAGCGTCCGCTAAGCGCCATCCACTCCTCCTTGCGCATCAGCCATGGCACGACCCCGACAAGGTCGCGAGGAGGTGGTAAACTCAGCGCGGGCCTTTCCTAAAAGTTGCCAGGGATGATGCCAGGAGAAAGACAGTAGCAAGAAAGGGGATGACCGCATCACGCAAACGTCGAATGCCGTGATGCGGTTAGCGTTTGACTCGAAGGTGCCTGCACCGGGTTCTGTCACGATGTGGACGGGTGGCTGAAGCGCGGAAGTTTGTTCTCCCTCGCGCAAAGCGCAGACTTCGCGGGAAGCAGGGTCGTCCCCCGTACCGACTACCCTTAGGCCCTTCCCGTCAGGACTGAGTGCAATCCCGTGTTTGCCCCAATGCGCGGAGCATACCCGAGGGCAGTGACCTTAGAGATGTCAAAGTGGTAGTCACTGAAGAATGCGTCGGAGATCCTCCCGCCGAAGATGCGCGAGTTCCGGCTGATTGACCAGTTGACCAGCAAGGGCGGATGCGGGCTGCAAACCAGCGAAGTATGGAGGGACGCCAGGGGGACCGATTCAGCGTTTCGGTCATCCAACGAATTAGCTCCCGCAACTGATAGCAACCTCCATCCGTTACATTATAGGCGTCACCGGATTGCCCCTTTTCCATGACCCCGTGGCGCCGGTCACCAATACACGCGACTCAATCATCGACTTGTCCAATTGGTCAATCCGAGATGATGCGAGCGGACGTTCCTTCGTCCGCCTTCACACCTGTCCCGAGTGGTTCGCTCCGCCATGCAAATTTACTACCTGCCGTGAGCATCCCATTTCCTCTTGAAGGACCCCAAATGGATTGAGTTAAGAGGAAAAGTGGCGCTTCCGCTGAGGCGAATTCCACAAATCCATGTCGGTTGTTCAGTCCTTCGGTTGGGAGGAATCGTACGCATCGCCTCTTCAAATCTCAGGGCACAGCGTTGTGAACGTGTCTAGCCGACGCTTCGACAACCTATCATGACCTGCATTACAGCATTCACAATTTAGTGTTGCGACGCTCCTATGCGCCGTGCCTGAGCAGGGAGAGTAGCCCGTAGGTTCCTCGTAGCAGTCACGTTAGGGGCGACAAGCGTGAGGAGCACGGCCTATAACTGATCGATACCTTGTCGGATGGACGCAAAGATGCCGGCGTCGAAGCGACGCGGCGCAGAACCAGCGACAGTTTACTTCCCGCTCGACGCCAGCCCGCCCACCCTCAAGACTCTCGTTGTCTGCGCAATGTGAGGACGGTTACACGCCAACCCTCCGCCCGGTCACGAAATGATAAACGAGGGCGATCACCGCGGCGATCAACAAAAGGTGAATCAACCCTCCTGCAACATGAAATGCAAAGAATCCCGCAAGCCATAGGATCAATAGGACGACGAACAGTGCCAACAACATTCTGCACCCGCCACGATTGAGACATCAGCGCCGATTTCTTAACCCGGGTATTTCCGTTTCACACTCGCTATCCAGTTTATCAATCGATCATTTCGCGATATGGCGGGCTAGGATTATCTCGCTGCCCGCATGCTCTATCGTTATTCCATACTTCCCGTCTCCTCCGACTTCCCGGAACTTGCAACAACCCTCGCCCATGGGCGCAGGAAGGGTCCCGGACGTCCAGGTTGCCCTAGGGTGTTCTTATCGGATGTCCTGTTGACACACCGCCGGACACCGAAGGGAACTCCTTATGAGCGCCAAAGGGCATAACTCCAGAGGGCAAAAAGGTCGCGAGGAGCCACCTTGGTTGTGGTTCAGGAGAGTCGATCCAAGGAAGTTCAATGAGTACATGATAGAGCACCCCGCAGGTGACTCGCGCTCAGTGTCCGAAGAGCCCGAGTCCGAGCAACCCAGAGATGATGAGATAAATCGCGACGATGTAGTTCAGAAGCCGCGGCATGACCAGAATCAGGACGCCAGCGATCAACGCCACAAGCGGCGACAACGTCGCCACGCCAATGGTCAACGTTGTGTTGCGACCGGCGACCGCGGCGGCAGCCGGCAGGGTCCCTATCGCCAGTGTCGCGACGAACGCCAACGCGGACGCGAGGCCGAAACGGCACCTCCGCATGTGCATCGGTGCGCTCGCACTCCTCGGATTCGCCCCGTATCCTCGATGCCGCATCTCGTCACCTCCGGATGGTAGGTCATAATTTCCACCTGTGATAAGAGTGAAGTTGAGACCAGTGTTCGCCGTGGACTCATCGTTCCCTCCGATGTCCCGACGCATGCTCTTGCCGCGCGACGGTTGTCGCTCTTACCGCTCGGTAGACCTCGTTTGTCAGGAGCATGCACCCACGCCACGATGCGGAGGTTGCGGGCGAGTGCGATGATCGTCTTGCAAAGACACTTTCCGGTGACCTCGCGAGCTACCCAGCAGGTCCGATCCATCTGGGGAAGCAGTTGCGTCCACAGGACTAGGACGGTAGCCGGTACCCTGGGCATGCTCCACGGCAAGTTCCTCCTCTGTGGTGCCTATGGCGGCTAAAGGCCGGTTCGGTGACTGATCGGACGCCTGGCACTTATCCTCCGGGGGCAGGGGTTGTTGGCGCCGCGGAAGGGGGCGCGGACGCGAGGGGATGAAATGTGTTCATGATCTGCTGCAACTGAGGGAGATTCTGTCGCACGGTGATTGGGGTGTTCGCAGTCGTTCCCACGACGATGAACGCCCGCCGCCCCAATGTCACACAGGTCTGAACGCTCCGGCGCTGTTCTCCTGTCTGAGCACGCCAGACGTAGGAGCGATCGTACGCGGGCATGCTCCCCAGCTTGGTCGCACCCTGCTGAACCGTGGTCCAATTGTGGATCGTGAACCGCATGACCGTATCCGCCTCCCCGATGCAGGCTTGCGGAGACAGCGCCGAGAACGTATCCTGCACGATCACGTCGACACTGTCGGGCAAGTGTCCGGACATTATGGGGGCTTTCGCAGTTACAGCCGCAGCACGGCTGGACGTGGACGTTTGGATATTCCACATGGCTGGCACACTGATGGTAAACCGACCTAGTGGGTCGCGGACGCTCTTCAGCGCGGCAGCTTGAGCTATCGCCAGACCGCTAATTATCAGAATCACGGCGACGAGCAGGGCACCCGATATTACCCTCATGCGTTTCATGCCGGACACCTCATTCCAACGACCTGTGGAGATACCTTGTACAGAAAGTGTAACACGATCAGGATTTGCCGGTTGTACTAGATTGCTCACATTTGCCCAAATATACAGACGAAGAACGAAGTCTACAGGGAGTGCTATTCTCCCGGGCACATCTGCGGCTGGGAATTTCCTCGAACAACGTGAACGGGTTGGCATCGACGGTGCCGTCGGCGATGGCGCGCATGATGGTCTTGATGAGTTCTTGCCGGAGGGCAGATCCGGTACCGAGATAATGCCTAGTGAGGATCGAGAGCCACAGTTCTACATGAGCAGTGGGTAAGGGTAAAGTGCACCCGGACGTTCGTGTGTTTATCAAGCCAGGCCACGGCAGCTCCCGGCTTTGATGACCCGGTTGAGTTGCTTGAGGAAATCCAGAGACTTCGGATGCGCATGTCACTTCGTCACCATCCCGTGCACTGTGCCTTGTGGACTTGCCGGGCAGCAAACAAATCTCACCGCCCCGTTACCCTTATACTCGACCGAAAGCCGTTTGACGCGGCTCGGCCGCGACTAGCCGGGCGACTCGAGAATTGTGCAGGAGTTTGACATGCCTTACGAAAAAGAGGGTAGCCATGTACTATTACATTGAACAGTGGAAACATCGTCCCGAGTGGATAGCACTAAATCCCGCAGATCGAGGAAAGTTCTTATTTGATCTGAGTCCGACACTTCAGGGTTTGGTCGACGGCGGTGCTGAGCTGGTTGGCTATCTTATTAACGACACCGATACCCACCATAGAACCGACTTCCGATTTCTTCGCATATGGCGGATACCCGAAAAAGAGTTCGCCCAACGTATTGAAGAGGCGCTCGAGAAGGCGGGATGGCACGAATTTTTCGAACATGGAAATGCACGCGGCGAGGTCCTTACACCGCAGATGGCAATCCCTTACTTGGTCAACCCGTGATAGATAACCGAGCGTAACGTGCCCATCGGGCGCATCCCCGCAGACTCGAACAGTTCAAATTGGCTGACCGGCGGATTCTTTCACCAAAGTCTGCCTCCTACGACCACAGCGGGCCACCGGGCTCACGCGTCGGTCCAGGTCCAATCACGGATCTCCGAGGGATCCTCGAAGTGCTCCTTCGCGTACGCCGTGGCGCTGTCGATCAGCTGTCGGCAGTCATCGATCAGCGCCTGTGCGCGCTCGCCCAGTTGGGCTGTGCGCCGCAGCGCCTCGGCACAGAGATGGTAGCGGCTCATGTTGTTCAGCGATACCATCTGGAACGGGGTCGTCGTCGTCCCCTGCTCCATAAAGCCGCGCACGTGGAACCGCTCGGTGTCCGGCCGGCCGTGCACGATCTCGTGAATCGCCCGTTGGTACCCGTGAAACGCAAACACGACAGGCCGATCATGGGTGAAGAGTTGGATGAAGTCGGCGTCCGTCATCCCGTGAGGATGAACTTCCGGCGGAAAGAGGGTCATCAGATCCACCACATTGACGACCCGGACCTTGAGGTCGGGCGCGTGCCGCCGTAGCCACCAGGCCGCCGCCACCACCTCCAGGGTTGGGGCGTCACCTGCAGCGGCGAGCACCACATCGGGTTCTCCCCCGCCGTCGTTACTCGCCCACGACCAGATGGAAGCGCCGCGCCGGCAGTGGTCGATGGCCGCAGCCATAGTCAGCCATTGCAGTTGCGGCTGCTTGTCGATGACGATCAGGTTCACGTAGTTGCGGCTGCGGAAGCAGTGATCGGCGACCGAGAGCAGACAGTTGGCGTCCGGCGGCAGGTAGATCCGCGCGACGGTCCCGCGCTTTGACAGGACGACATCAATCAAGCCCGGCCCCTGGTGGCTAAACCCGTTGTGGTCCTGCCGCCAGCAGGTGGACGTGAGCAGGATGTTGAGCGAGGCGATCGGGGTCCGCCAGGGGAGTTTGCCGGCTCCTTCGAGCCACTTGGTGTGCTGCACCACCATGGACGCAGAGACCATGGCGAAGGCCTCGTAGCTGGCGAACAGCCCGTGCCGGCCGGTGAGGAGATACCCCTCGAGCCAGCCCTGACAGAGATGCTCGCTGAGCACCTCCATCACCCGGCCGTCGGGCGAGACGTGATCGTCGATGGGGATGGCCTTCCCGACGAAGCAGCGGTCCTCCACCTGGAACACGTCCCCCAATCGGTTCGAATTGGTCTCGTCGGGGCAGAAGAGGCGAAAGTGCCGCCGTGACGCCGTCCGCGTGTAGATGTCCCGCATGAATGCCCCGAGCTGCCGGGTGGACTCGTGCCGTTCGCTAGCGGGCTGAGTCACCTTGATCGCATACTCCCGGAAGTCCGGCATGTCGAGGGGGACCAGGAGCTTACCGCCGTTGGCATGGGGATTGGCCCCCATCCGGCGATCGCCTGTCGGCGCCAGTTCGGCGAGCTCGGAGACGAGCCGTCCACGCTGGTCAAACAGCATCTCCGGCCGGTAGCTGCGCATCCACGCCTCGAGCATCGCGAGCTGCGCGGGGTTCGATTTCACCTCCGCCAAGGGGACTTGGTGGGCGCGGAACGTGCCCTCAACGGGCAGCCCATTGAGCTCCTTCGGTCCGGTCCAGCCCTTGGGGGTCCGCAGGACGAGGGCGGGCCAGCGCGGCCGCCCCGAGAACCCATGCGCCCGGGCCTCGGTCTGGATTGCTCGGATGGTCGCGTAGCACGCATCCAACGCGGCGGCGAATTTCTGATGCATGCGCGGCGCATCGTCACCTTCGACAAAGTGAACCTCGTACCCATTCCCTTCGATCAGGGCGCGAACATCCGCATCGCCGGCGCGGCCCAGTACGGTCGGGCCGCTAATCTTGTAGCCGTTCAAGTGCAGGATTGGGAGCACGGCGCCATCGCGCTTTGGGTTGAGGAAGCTGATCCCCTTCCAGGAGCCGGCCAGCGGGCCCGTTTCCGCTTCGCCGTCCCCCACCACCGCGGCGACGATCAGCTCCGGGTTGTCGAATGCCGCACCGAACGCATGGATGAGCACATAGCCGAGCTCACCCCCCTCGTGAATTGAACCAGGCGTCGGGACGCTCACGTGACTGGGGATGCCGCCGGGGGTGGAGAACTGGCGGCACAGACGGCGTAGGCCGGCCGTGTCCCCGGAGACCTCCGGATAGACCTCCGAATACGTCCCTTCGAGATACACGTTGGCCACGACGGCCGGGCCGCCGTGCCCGGGACCGGTGAGGAAGATCATGTTGACATCGTGCTCGGTGATCAGCCGGTTCAGGTGCGCATAGATGAAGTTGAGGCCAGGGGACGTCCCCCAGTGCCCGAGCAATCGGGGCTTGATGTGCTCGGGGCGCAGCGGGTCCCGCAAGAGCGGGTTGTCCTGCAGATAGATCTCTCCGACCGTCAAGTAGTTGGCCGCGTGCCAGTACCGATCTATCCTGTCGAGCAGCGCGGCCGATAACGGCCCGGGGGGCGTCGCCCCTGGTACACGCGGCGCCGCCGCGCCGTTCCTGACGGCACTGGAGATGGCGGCATCAAAATGATACCCCATAGGCCCCTCCTTGCAGGATCAGACGATACGTATGCCTGGCAATCATTCGGTCTTCATCCGTCTTCATGACCCGGACCGTGACCGGGTGCCCGCCAGGCGAGATGATGGGCGCATGCTGCTCGTTCAGGCGCGGGTCCACCTGGATGCCGAGAAATTCCAACCCCGCGCAGATGCGCTGGCGAACAGGGGCCGCGTGCTCCCCAATCCCACCCGTAAAGATCAACGTGTCCACGCCCCCCAGCGTCGTGGTCAATGCTCCCAGGAACTTGCGCGCCTGGTAGCAGAAGAGCTCGATCGCCTCGTGAGCGCACCGGTCGGTGGCCTCTCTGCCGAGTAGGTCGTGCATGTCGCCGCTACTCCCCGAGACGCCCAGCAGCCCGGCCTCCCGGTTGACGAGCCGGCTCACGGTCGCGGGATCCAGGTGCTCGGCGTTGAGTAGATACAGGAGCACCCCGGGATCGAGATCGCCTGACCGCGTGCCCATCATGAACCCACCTGTCGGCGTGAACCCCATCGTCGTGTCTATCGCGTTTCCGCCGCGCACCGCGGCCATGCTGGCCCCATTGCCCAGGTGCGCGATGATCACGCGACCTTCGGCCGCGCTGCCCTCGGCCCGGAGCGCCTGCACGATGAACTCATAGGAGAGACCGTGAAACCCATAGCGCACGACCCCCGCATCCCAGAGACGCCGCGGGAGTGCGTACATCCGCGCGACGCGGGGCATGTCACGGTGAAACGCGGTGTCGAAGCAGGCCACCTGTGGTTTCGACGGACAGGCCCGGCTTACCGCCTGAATGGCATCGAGCGTCTGCGGCAGATGATCGGGGTCGATCGTTACCAGGTCACGGAGCACGCGGATGAGCTCATCGGTAATCCGTTGCGGTTCGGTGAAATGCGGACCGCCGTGGACCACCCGGTGCCCGATCGCATCCACGCCCGCGTCGATCTGCTGGCGAGACAGCCACGTAAAGAGTATCTGCAACGCCGCATCATGGGTAGGGAGATCCCCCTGCTGGTCGAGCACAGTCACGCCGCGCTCGTCCGTTATGCGTATCCGGCTGTCGCCGCGGCCGATCCGCTCCGCGGACGCCGCGAACTCCAGCTGCTCCTCTTGGCCGACCTTGTACAGGGCCGCCTTGAGGCTGGATGAGCCGGTGTTGATCGTTAAGAGACGCAGAGTGTGCCGCTCGGTCATCGTTGCGCCGCCTCAAGTGCGAGATAGCGATGCCGTTCTCCGGGCCACATCGACGCTTGCTGATTGTCCTTGATTCAGCCCGCGGTCATGTCCTTGGTGGCAGCGGGCAGCGGGGTGCTTCCCGTGGTGAGCCGGGCGTTCCGCTCTCGCGTAAAGCAGGCGCAGACCCATTCCCGCAGGACCATCAGGCGATTGCCGAACACCACGAGGAGCAGAATGTGGACGAACAACCTTACCGCTCAAGCGATGAAGCCCGAGAGGTGCCCGCGGCCGAGATCGGCGACAACCCTCTTTCGCCCAATGGGGGCCAGGGTTCGCTTCTTGACGTACCGGTGTGAAATCCTGGGATGTGGGCATTCCGGGCCATGGCGCCACCGACGGCATACACGCGTGGTGCTAGAGTGGTCTTGTAGATTCCTGCTGACCCCCGTCTTGGAGAACATAGGGGAGGCACCGACCCGAGACACGGAACTGATGACAGCGGATCTCACGGCACGAGGCGTGTTGCTGGCATGTCTATGGCCGAGAATCGGCCCCTGCGTACGTGGCATTCGTCTACGTGGTCGACGCATCTTTGGGCCGCCATCGCTGTTGCGGGCCCCGCCGGGGATGAAGCACGCCAACGAAGCCGTCGCATGGACCTTCGGCATGGAAGAGGGGGAGTGGGATCCTCCACTCGAGGTATGACGCGATGCCAAGATCTCCAAGTCAACAAAACCCGAGATAACGAAGGAGGGACCGAGCGTGAGAATCTATCCGCAGATAACTTCGTGATTCGTGAAGGGCGCCGGCTCCCGGCGGATGTCCGACGTCAGTGCAGTCCGGCCCGGGCGTACGGCGATGAAACCGGGCATTCCCACCGGCGCAGGGACATGCTCAAGTATGGCGACAGGATACCCAGCTCTATCTCAGGGTGGTAACAACCCTCCCAGATCGTTCATGAGGAAAACAGAACCATCACCCGCTCTCTGGGGATCTGTACCGTGCTTGGCCAACGCGAGTTCGTATCGCTGGCAGAGGATCGTCGCGTGCTCGATTGAGGAGGGCAGCCAAGGTGCCGATCTACGGTTAGCCAGATCGCCCACGTAGCACGTAGAGATAACACCTTGGAGGTGGGGTATCGATGGGTGCATTTCTCACCCCCGAGTGCCGCGCACGGCGCAAGATGAGCCTCCTCGCCGCCGCGGTGGTCGGGGTGTGCCTGTTTCTAGCGACCTAGGGTACACGCGGCGGCCCGGCGAGCGCGGCCGGCGGGACGCCGTCGACTATGAGAAGCTGGGGCCAACGACTACGATGAACTCGAGAAGCATGCGGTGGTGCGCAATGCGGTCAAACGACTGGGACGACTGGAATCCCAAGGGACCTTCGAAGCGGCCTAACGTCTACCACGATACCCGTCTACCACGTACGGCGTTTTGGGGAAGAGGTTTTCGGGAATCCAAAACAGAATGCCAGCTCGATGATTTATGTGTTGACAGGGATCCCGGGGAGAGTTCGCCCGATTGAAATTGAGGTCAGAGTTTGGGTCGCAAGACTGTTCTCGATACCGGGCGGTGTTTGGACGATCAACACAACCGGTAGGCATTTTCAATGGAAATTGACAATCTGGCGGGAGCGCGCCATCGCTGGGACGGTCATATTCACAAGTTGATCATCGATCACCACGTTGCCACCCAAATAGCTGAAATCTGTAAGCCAGCACGGTCCCGTCATGATCCGGGACGTAATCGAATGAGCCGCAACCATTCGGTACGCTGCAACCTCATGTGTTGATCGACGGGGAAAATGGCAAAATGCCTCACTTTACATGCAGGCTTTCTCAACAGCCGACGCAATTTGTGCACTCTTGGGAGCACACCGTTGGAAGTGGACATGCACCGCTCGCTCTACGCGCTGATTGGCAACGACAACTGCTCCGCTGCCACAATGAGTTGGGATTTCGTCACGTGCGATTTCACGCGCTGCTTTCCGGGGAAATGGGCACACTGGTCAATGAAAATAACAAATTGCTCTATTCCTTTTTTAATGCCGATCAGATCATGGATTTCCTCGTCTCAATCGGGATGCGGCCGTTCGTCGAACTGAGTTTCATGCCCGAGACGCTCGCGTCTGGATCGACGAAGGTATTCAGTTATCAGGCGAACGTAACTCCGCCGATGAATTACAGGCAATGGTCGGTGTTCATCCATAAGCTGGTAGTGCACTGGGTCGAACGCTTCGGGATCGACGAAGTGCGCGAGTGGTTCTTTGAAGTGTGGAACGAGCCGAACCTGAAGGCATTTTGGACAGGTACTCAGAAAGAGTATTTCAAACTCTACAAGGCAACCATTGAGGCTATCAAAAGTGTCGACTCACTGCTCAAAGTGGGCGGTCCGGCTACCGCTAAGAACGCGTGGATCCCTGAGCTGTTGGATTTCTGCAAGGAGCACAGTCTGCCCATCGATTTCGTCAGCACCCATCATTATCCGACCGACGCTTTTGGGAAAATCGGCGCGGATACGATGACGCAACTGCAACATGCTCCACCCAGCGTCCTGCGTGATGATGCGCGGCGAGTTCGTGCGCAGGCTCGAGGCCTGCCTGTTTATTACACGGAGTGGAATATCTCATCAAATCCTCGTGATCCGCTCCACGACGAGCCCTTCGCTGCGGCCTATGTCACGAACATCATCATGCAAGCAACTGGCCTGGTGCGAGGCTACAGTTTTTGGACCTTCAGCGATATTTTCAACGAGAACTATTTTCCGTCCGTTCCCTTCCATGGCGGCTTCGGATTGCTGAACATTCACGGGATCGCCAAACCCACTTACCGGGCTTTTCAAATCTTGCATAGTCTCGGCACAGAATTGCTCGCCGTAGAAGGAAGTTGTGGCACGGTTGATGCGTGGACTGTTCGCAAAGAGAATTCAGCCACTATACTGCTAACGAATCACGCCTTGCCGCGCCACTCCATTCATACGCAAAAGGTCAGTGTTCGTGTCACTGGAGCGCCGAAACCACGCTTGTGTTATGTGGAAAGAATCGACGAAGATCACGCGAATCCGCGTCGCTGTTGGGAGTCCATGGACAAGCCCGCGTACTTGAGCTCGGAACAATTGTATCAATTGCAGCAAGCATCAGTGCTGCGAAAAGATCGCCAATCCTGGAAATACAGCCATCAAAATATCGATCTTGAGATCATGCTTCCCCCTCACAGTGTTGCGGCAATCACAATTGAATTTCCCTAACTGCTCCAAATCGCGCACTCCATCTGATGACAGGATGCTTAGTCAATATTCGCCGACTTGCCTGGTTGCGTCGGGATTCTGCGCCTGTACCGAGGGATTTGATGCAGGCTTGGACCGGAATGGGTAGCCTCAACAGCTTTATTCGTCGAGCGGTCGACACGCTCGAAGTCGCTTCATCGCTCGCTAAGCGTCGCCCCGACGCTAAGCCTAAGAACGATGTGGTTAGCATCGAGGTCGAACTGGCACCGCAAGCAACCGTTGGCGTCGGCTTGGGGCTGCAATGAAAGTTCCCGTTCCAAATCAACCGGTGCCGGTTCTGAGTTCTCAGGGGACCGATGCAGAAATGCTTGGGAGTCTACAGCGTGTGACATTCGAGTATTTTCTCAACGAAGTCAATCGTCAAACCGGTTTGATAGCGGATAAAACTCAGCCGGGAGCGCCTTCCAGCATCGCCTCGGTGGGCTTGGGTATCAGTGCCTATGTTGTTGCGGTTGAACGAGGCTTTCTCTCACGAGCCGACGCAATCGAAAGGACACTAAAGATCTTGAGGTTCTTTAACTGCAGTCGTCAGGGACCGGAGGCAGATGCCACGGGATACAAGGGATTCTATTACCACTTCCTCGATATGGGGACCGGCCGAAGAGCTTGGTACAGTGAATTGTCGACGATTGATACCGCTATCTTAATTGCTGGAGTGTTAACCGCCGGAAGCTACTTCACATGTGACAGCAAAGAAGAAAGCGAGATTCGGGAACTCGCCGATCGTCTCTATTGCCGCGTTGACTGGAAATGGGCTTTGAACAATGGCAAGACCATCTGCCATGGGTGGAAGCCTGAGTCAGGGTTTCTCGCTTATCGATGGGATAGCGGCTATAGCGAGGCTCTAATTCTCTATGTACTAGCGATCGGCTCGCCCACGCATTCCGTCGATCCAGAAAGCTACATAGAATGGACTTCGACGTTTGAATGGCGGAAGATCTACAACGTAGAATATCTTTATGCCGGACCATTATTTATTCATCAGATGTCCCATCTGTGGCTGGATTTTCGCGGCATCCATGACGACTTTAATAGAAAGACGGGAATTGATTATTTCGAAAACAGCCGACGGGCCGCTCACGTTCAACGACAATATGGGATAGAAAACCCACGGGGATTTGCCCACTATGGAGAAAACTGCTGGGGGTTCACCGCGAGCGATGGGCCGGGCCCGGCTACCCTGGAGGTCAATGATATACAAAGAACGTTCTATGACTACATGGCACGGGGCGCTCCGTTTGGCCCGGACGATGGCACAATCTCACCATGGGCGGTTGTGGCATCTCTCCCGTTTGCGCCTGAGATTGTGATCGACACGATTCGTCATGCAATCGAACACCTCAATTTGAGAGACGATAAACTGTATGGGTTCGATTCGAGCTTTAATCCGACTTACCCGGAACGAGGGAGGAATCCAAACGGCTGGGTTTCGCCGTGGAGATTTGGCTTAAACCAAGGCCCGATTGTCTTAATGATTGAGAATTTTCACTCGGAGTTCATTTGGAAGATCATCCGTCAGTGTCCGTACATCGTGGATGGCTTGCGTCGCGCTGGCTTTCGCGACGGGTGGCTTGATCGGTAACTCTTTGGTGTTCCCTCGCTGCGGGCTTTCCTCGGAACAGTCCGCGAATTGACACGATAGTTTTGGGCGAATGCAGGTGGAAGAGATCCTGCTAGCAGTGCTCGCCGCACCGCGCGGTGGAAGCGGGGGTGATGCCACCATTACTGGGTTTCTTTGGTTACTCCGTCCGGCCAACCGGCTCAGATGGTTACCTGCTCAAGGAATCTGATTGGACGGTCAGAGAGGTCGCTTGCTGGAAATCCGCGAGGCCAAAGCCCGCGTTGGGGAGGATAGAGGAGGGCGGGAGGGGCACCCCATGATGGTCGCCGCGTCAACGCCGCTCTTTCCGGCTCCCGACAGCCCCTCACGCGCTCTCGAACTTGTGATTACCCGGATACACTCCTAGCCACACGTCTTCCCACGGCAGGTTGACGTCAGCTCTCCCTTCAACCAGGTGGAACTCCTTGTTAGGATTGGCCGGCAATCCTTGACGTTGTTTTGCCGCCACATGCGGTTGTCTTGTCTTCTGCTTGATGCGATCTCTGCTAGAAATTAAGCGAGATGACCACGGTGGAACGAAACAGGAGGGACGTATATGAAAAAATGCATTGGATTGCTACTGTTTGCGCTATTCGCTCTGACGACACCGGCTCTCGCCGCGCAGAAGCCGGTGTGCTATTATGGCGCGATCCAAGCCTACGTATCGTGCGGAACGCCCGGCATGAGCCAGGCGGGGCAGAACGGCAGTGGCGAGCCGGTCGGCAATTCGGGTCCTGCCGCCAATTCGGGTTTTTCAGGCGTCGTGGGTAACGGGCAGGGTGGGACAGCTACGGCCACTGACACAAGTTCGGGGTCAGCCAGCGCGACCCAATCGGGGGTCGGCACGGCCACGGCGACAAACACAGGCCCAGGATCGGCTACAGCCAGCAGCACGGGTACGGGTACGGCTACGGCCACGCAGTCGAGCCCTGGCGCAGGCGCATCATCTGCCACCAACAAGGGCGGCTCTACGGCCACGTCCGGCACGGGCACTACCGTGTCGAGTGGCGGAGGCGGTACTTCTGGCGTTGGAGGGACAACGGCGACCGCGAGCGTTACGGGCGCCGGCAGCCAGTCGGTATCCAATGGGCAGGGCGGGGTTGCAACGGCTACCGTAACAGGATCGGGCACGGCCACGGCAACCATTACAGGCCCAGGGACGGCCACGGCGACCACATCCAATGGCGGCACGGCTACGGCCGTGAGTACAGGAAACGGGACGATCTCGGGAGGTTCTGGGGGTGCGTCTGGGGTCCGCGATGCAGGTGATGGATCAAAGTAGGTAGGATGTAGGAGGCGTGGCGCGAAAGGTCACACCATCCCCACGGGAGCAAATGCGGAAGTCAGACTTCCTGAGGTCGTTCGGGAACTTCAGGGAGGTCCAGCGCTCGGGCCGTCGGGCAATACCGCCGACGATCGCATCGGCAGTACGGCCGCCCTTGGTTGCCCGACGAAGTCATGTAGAAGGCCTCCAATTCTCCCATGCGGCGCTGGGTCTCTTGGAACAAGTGCAGTCGTTCGACCGCTTCACCGCGCTGCGTTCCGACTGCTTCGACCAGCACGATCTGAGCCATTGATTGCGCGAAGCACACAGCGTCGACGAGATGTAATCGAATGAATGTGGAGCACGGTATGCAGCTTTTAGCGACCGGGCATGGCGCAATCGCGTTACTCAATGCGGAGCGGGATGCACTTACTCGAGCCTGCACGGGTGGCATTCCATCGGAAGCCCCGGGATCAATCCTTCCTATGGTAGGCACTCGGTCAGGACATGTGGTACAGAGGGGGCAACCTTCGTTGACGAGACTCGAGCGGCGACGGAGACCGAAGTGCGGAATATTCGTTGGCGGCTTCTCCACGATTTTGGTGAACTGGTGTGCCAGACACCCCCCTTTGGAAGCCCCGTCCGCTTGCCGAGGCGGAGGGGAATATCATGCGACAGCACCCAATCCGAGGTGTGGAGATCTTGCGGCCCGTTGAACGGCTGCGCGAGATGGCATCGCTGATCCGACTTCACTCGCGCGATGGGGCGAGACCGGCTACCGCAATCAGCTTCGGGGCGAAGAAATACCCATCTCTGGGGGCTCGCATTTTGGCTATGGTCGACAATTACGGCGCTCGATGTTTACCTTTTCTTGTCCCCGTCTTGTCGCCCTCGGTGTGTATCTTGTCATTCTCCTGACCTGGTCCCTGATAACCTTTAGGGAAGCGAACGCGCCGCCGATCCCAATTGCGGCCAGCGCGTGCACCGTTTCTGGTTGGGAAGCGGGTGAGGTCGATGTTCAAGTGTTGGGTGGAGGACAGCCCCTTTGTGGCTATTGTTCATGTGCGGGGCGACGTTGACCTCCTTACGGCCTCAGAGTTCCGAGCGTGCGTGCACACGACGGCGAGTAGTGACACGAACCATGGTGGCATGGTCGTCGACCTGAGCGAGCTCGAGTATATCGATGCCAGCGGATTACTCACCCTGGAAGAAGGTCGCCAACTGTGCCGCTTGCACAGCCGTGAGTTGGTGCTCATCGCGCCCTCTCCCCATGTCGAACGGGTCTTGGAGATGCTCAGGCTCACCGATCTCCTTCCAGTTCTGAACTCGATCGAGGCGCTTTCTGTGCGCGCGCCCTTCAACGGCACGCAACTCGATAAAAGCGGCATCGGTGTGCAACAATCCGTCCCCGGCCGCGAACCACACCGTGAGCGTGACCCCCAGGAGAGAGGCAGGCCAGCTAGTGATGAGTGAACACGGATCGTGGGGATTTACCATCCAGCTTGAGACCGACCCGAATGTGATTCGGGCGGTGCGAAAAGTTATCGCTGCTACAGCGCGGATCGGGGGAGCTCGAGACGCTGACGCGCGGCTCATTGAGCTGTCCGTGGGGGAAGCCCTCGCTAACGCCCGGTTCCATGCCTACCAGAGCGGCGTCGGCCCCATTGAGGTGACAGTGACCCTGGACGGCGAGCTGTTTTCCGTCCTGATTCAGAACAAGGGCAAACCCGTGACCAGGGGCCCTCGGGTCCCTGACACGCTTGAACCGCTGGAATCACAACGCTGGGGTCTCTATCTGCTCGGGCAGATCATGGATGAAGTGGAAATTACCCGCTCCACACTCGATGACCGAGGGACGGCGATTCGAATGTCCAAACGCCTCACCGCGTAACTGTGCAGACCTCCGGAGTTGAGGGCCTGTGATCGACCACCTAAAGGGAGTCGCCAGCCGGATCGGTGTCGGGGAGGTGCGAGATTGCAAAAATGATAGGGAAGGGGGCCCGACATCAAGAAGGAAACCGTGCATGAAAACCGTGCTTGCGATTGTGACTCTGGGAATCTTCTCGATGTTCTCCGTGGGATTCGCTTCTGCGCAGATGTATTGAATGGCGCCGCAGCAGCTGACCGCTCAACAATCCGCTATTCCGGCACCCGTGGGGACGCCGGGCCCGCATGCGAAACGTGATGTGGCTGGCCGGCTACCTCCGCTATTTGACCCACCAACAGGCAGGCCAGTGGTTCACGTACCCGGAAGCCGAGCGCGTCGTACGCCAGTAAGCGTGGTTTCCATCCTCGTCGCCTTTGTGGGGGGTTGTCGTCGTGCTCTGGCCCGTAGATGTTCGCCGATTCGCGCCGCTATCTCAGACGGAACCATCGGTGGGCCACCAGGGCGACCATGATGAGTCGACGATCCGAATCGAGTACACAGCGAGTGCGCTGGGTGGATTAACCTTCATCGAGGAGAATTCATTTCGAGGGGACTGTCCGGCTCCCCGATCGTGGGGAGCCGCCCCCGTTGTTGGCGAACTTGAACTTCGGCGCGGGGTGAAACTTGGTTAATCGGCCTAAGGATGCTGCGGGACCCATCAGGCCACGGATCCCTCCGTGGACTTGGATGGTCCTCGCGCTTCTTGCATTCAACATCGTGGGGTACTTTATGCATCGCGGCCCACAGCGAGCCGTCTTGCCTTACACCGTCTTCCGTTTGCAGGTCGAGAGTGGCAACGTCGCCACCATCAGCACGGTCGGGATGCATGTTGACGGGACGCTGAAGCACCCGATCCTCTGGCCCCCCGGAGCCAAGGTCAAGGGGCAGCAGCCGTATACCGCGTTTGCAACGATTCTTCCACCATTCCCTGATCCCTTGCTTTGGCCGTTGCTTCTCGCACACAGTGTCACGGTTACCTCAGCCGGTTCCGGGAACTCCTGGGTGGTCGATGTGATAGTCACCGCGCTGCCGGTGCTCTTGATTGTGGGCTTCCTCGTCTACATGGGCCGGCAAATGCAGCAACGGCAAGGGAGCCTCTTCGGGTTTGGCAAGAGTCGCGCCCGGGTCCATACGAAAGCAGAGTCCAACGTGACTTTTAAAGACGTCGCTGGGGAAGACGAAGCGAAGAATTCGCTGCAGGATATCGTGGACTTCCTGCGCGACCCGCGGCCATTTCAGGCACTCGGCGCCCGGATTCCGAAAGGGATCCTCCTGGTGGGTCCCCCCGGCACCGGGAAAACGCTCCTGGCCCGTGCTGTGGCCGGGGAAGCCGGCTGCGCCTTTTATAGTGCCGCCGCCACGGAGTTCGTCGAGATGTTCGTCGGGGTGGGAGCGGCGCGCATGCGGGATCTCTTCCAGCAAGCGAAGACCTCACCCCCGGCGATCGTGTTCCTCGATGAGCTCGATGCGGTGGGACGTCGGCGGGGGGCCGCGGCGGTTCCCGGCAATGAGGAGCGCGAACAGACCCTCAATCAACTCCTTGGGGAGCTGGATGGCTTTGAGCCGACGAAAGGGGTGATCGTTCTTGCGGCCACCAACCGGCCTGATGTGTTGGATCCGGCGTTGCTGCGCCCCGGCCGGTTCGACCGGCAGGTGACGGTGGGGCTGCCGGACCGGTCGGGGCGGGAGTCGATCCTTCGGATTCATACCCGGCAGATTCCGCTGGCCACCGATGTGGACCTCGGCGTGATTGCGCGTGGAACCGTCGGTTTTTCAGGGGCGGACTTAGCCAACCTGGTCAACGAGGCCGCCATCGTCGCCGCGCACCGACGTGCGACCCAAGTCTGCATGGAAGACTTTGGAAACGCGCAGGACCGGATCGTCATGGGCGGGCTAACGGGGATGCGGATGGGCGAGGGCGAACGGCGTGTCGTCGCCTACCATGAGACCGGTCACGCACTGGCGGCCATCCTCTCCCCGGAGGCTGATCCCATTCGCAAGATCAGCATTGTTCCGCGCGGGCGCACGCTTGGGGCGACCCAGCAGATCGCGCTCGCCGACCACCACAACTATTCACGGGCCTACCTGATCACGCGTCTCGTGGTGCTGCTGGGCGGGCGAGCGGCGGAAGAGTTGGTGTTCCACGAAGGCACGACCGGAGTCGAAGAGGATCTTCGTCAGGCGACGGGGCTCGCTCGGCAGATGGTGACACGGTGGGGGATGAGCCCGGAGGTGGGCCTCCTGGCTCTTGAGCCTTCGTCAGCACCGGTGACGCCGTTTGGAATGGCGCGTGCCTACAGCGAGGCCACTGCGGACCGGATTGACCGAGAGACCGCACGACTGATCTCGGACGCCCACGCCCACGTCGTCGAGTTGCTCCAGACCCATCGAACGGCGCTCGACCACATTGCGGACGCGCTCCTCCGAGAAGAGGTTCTCGAGCTACCGGCTCTGACGGCGCTGCTTAAAGAGGTCGCGGGTACCGGGCATCCCGTGGCTGGCGCCCCGGGCGCACACTCCTCATGATGTCGTGCGGCCGCAGTACGGCCACGGCCCCCTTGGTCTCGGCGGCACGATCGCGAACACGGTTCAAAGGCACGGGGAAGGGATTTCGTGAGCCCGACGGACCACCGAGCCTCCCGAACGAACGGCCGCGGTTCGCGTGCGCGGCACACCCGTAATAGCCCCCGGTTCCGGCTGACCGAAGTTAGGGCCCGTGCGGTGGGTCAACATCGTAGCCCGCACCCCTGGTCCGGCCACGGGGAATCTCGCTGGCTTCCTTACTGCAGCTCACCCAAAGACACGGCTCGCGATTACCCAGGTAAGGAAGCTTCTCCTTATCGAGTTCTCGGCCGGGCCGTATGGTTCTGTGGAGAGTTGTCGCGCCGGTGCGGACCCCGAGAAGGTCACCACAGGAGCAGGAGGAATAAATAAAGGGTTGCGCCCGACGACTTAATATTGACGACGGCGTTATTTCTCTGCCGCCCCGTCGCCACTGAAACTAATGATGACCGTAACAGCGGGGGGACAGCGATGACCGAGCCAGGGGCAACTTCTTGGACGGATTCCACGGTCGCGTGGCCGGCGCTTCCGCTTGATGCCTGGAAGGATACGTGCGACACCATCCACATGTGGACGCAAATCGTCGGCAAGATCCGGCTCGGACTCGCTTCGCCAGTTAACCACTGGTGGCACTGCACGTTCTACCTGACGCCGAGGGGGCTGACCACGTCGGTGATCCCGTATGGGTCGGGGACTTTCGAGATGCGATTCGACTTCCTGGACCACGAGCTGGTGATCGACGTCTCCGACGGAGCGACCGGGCGGATCAGACTCGCACCGCGCAGTGTTGCCGATTTCTACGGGGATGTGATGGCGACGCTCCTGGGGCTCGGGATCAGCGTGCGGATCTCGCCGATGCCGAACGAGGTGCCGCATCCGATTCCGTTTCCCGAGGACACGCAACACGCGTCCTATGATCGGGAGTATGCTACCCGCTTCTGGCGCATTCTTGCGTCCGCGGACACCGTGCTGAAAGAGTTCCGGGGGCGGTTCATCGGCAAGTGCAGTCCGGTGCATTTCTTTTGGGGAAGCTTCGACCTGGCGGTCTCGCGATTCAGCGGCCGGCCGGCGCCTCCAATCGAACATGTCGATGCGATCACTCGAGAAGGATACTCGCACGAGGTGAGCAGCGTGGGGTTCTGGCCAGGCAGCGGCAATGTTCGGGAACCCGCGTTCTACGCGTACACGGCGCCGGCACCCCCGGGACTGGAGCGGGCGGCCGTCCGCCCGGCCGGGGCGATCTACAACACGGACCTCGGACAGTTCCTCTTTCCGTACGAGCGCATGCGGGAAACCGGATCGCCGCGGGCATCCCTGCTAGCATTCGCGCAGAGCACATACGAGGCTGGAGCGAATCTGGCACGTTGGGATCGGGCGGCCCTGGAGCGCTGATCGAGCATCGGCGGGCCGACGAGCGAGGGAGGGAGGGCACATGGCCACGTGCCGCCACATGACTCAGATTCATCGGGTGACCCCGTCAGGGGAGGGCTGCAAGGAGTGTCTGGAAATGGGCGACACGTGGGTGCATCTCCGACTCTGCCTGACCTGCGGACACGTGGGGTGCTGCGACGACTCAAAGAACCGCCATGCAACCAAGCACTTTCACGGCACGCAGCATCCGATCATCCAATCGTTCGAACCCGGAGAGAACTGGCGCTGGTGTTACATCGATAAGATGATGCTTTAGTTCTCCTGAGTCAGAGATTCGCTGACAAAAGCTGCCGGTGCTCACTAGGATTTGATCAGCGGTTTGGGTCCAAATTCCGTGCCAACTCCACCCGCGCGCCCGAGGCGGGACAAATCGTGACGACGTCAACCTCCGGCCGCGCCAGCAGACTGTCATACTCCGTGGTCCAGGGGATTTGCCATCGCTCTCCCAGTGCCTGGGCCCTTCCCGCGGTTCGGTTGTAGACGGCCACCAGCCTGGCTCCGGGCACCTGGCTGAGAGCCTCAGCCTGAACTCCCGCAATTGCTCCGGCGCCAACCAATGCGTACCCAAGCCTCCTCGTTTCTCCCTTTTCGCTCATGAGTTGCCGCCCCCGCACCGCGTGCTCAAGGCGGTTCCCCAATCCCAGCCGGCCCTCGTCCCCGATCTGAACTCGTGGACTTGACCCCAACCCCGCACGGTGGAGCCCCCCCACAGGGCGTGGTGACTGGCCCCCCGGGGCGTGAGCATTCAGGCCTATTCGCCGTCCCACGCACGCTTACCGCTCCGTGCCCCCCTGTCGGGACAGCTTGGACGCGCTGAACGGATCGAGGTAGAGCTCAACAGCGGAATGGGATCGAAGTATGGACGCAGGTCGCCGCGGAGAGATTTCCTCCTCCAGGCACGCGCGCACAGCGTCCGCCTTGCGCAGCTCGGGAACAATACAGAAGATCTTGCGCGCCCGCAGAATCTGGCGGATCGACATGGTGATCGCCCGTGCTGGAACGTCTGACAATGCAGTGAACCAACCCTCGCCAACCTGTTGGCGGCGGCAAGCTTCGTCGAGATTGACGACGATGTAGGCCTGATCAACCCGGAAATCAGCTGGCGGATCATTAAATGCGATGTGGCCATTCTCTCCAATCCCAATGAACGCCGCGTCAAAAGTGCCTTCGGCCATGATCTCCCCAAGTCGGCGGCATTCTATCTGGGGATCTGATGCGTTGCCGTCAATGAAAATGCAGCGGTCGGGGTGCACCTTGTCGACAACGCGCTCACGCAGGTAACGCCGGAGACTGCCGGGGTGATCGGGAGATAAGCCGATGTACTCATCAAGGTGAAACATCGTAATCTTGGACCAATCGATCTCAGGTAAATCGGTTAAGTGACCCAAGAAGGCATACTGCGACGCCCCTGTCGCCACCGCGATGCGGGCCCCTCCCGATCGTCGTATCGTTTCCTCTAGATATTGCGCGGCTTCTTCGGCCGCTCTGCGGCCCGTTTCTTCGCTGCTCTCCAAATAATGTATATTCATCCGCGTCTCCCGACTTTAGAGTTCGTTCACAAGATGCGCGAAGATTTATGGGCGGGCAAATTCAAGGGGCGTATCCTTTCCGACAAGTCGCAACAGGGAACCTCCCTGGCGGGGAGGGGAAAGGGGAACGCCGGTGCCAGGATATCAGAATTCACACGAGTCTGCACAAGACTAGGTCCGAGCGACGCTGGGCGCGTTGGCTCGACCCGCTGTAGTTTGTCCTTAATCATCTCCGGAAGGACATTGTCGTCTGTTGGTCGAGGCACCTGCAGATGATGCTCGTGTGCAGGTGCACACTGAAAATGAGTCGAAGGGCCAAAATGTGGCCGGGGACTAAAAAGACGTTTCCGATACTCAGGATCCCAATCGTATTACCCGGCGACCAACTGCACGCGAAAAAGGAAAGGAGGGTGTGATGAGCGGTCGGCGAACGCTAGTGTCGGCTTGATTTCAATGACAGGCCTCCGGGGGAGAACGGCCCCCCGGGCGTTTGAAAACGGGTGCCAATCGGAGAGGAGAGTTGTGCATGCGGACCGCCGTCCTGCTCACCCTCGCTTCGTTGTTGACCCTGAGCGTGTCGCCGTTTGCTACGGCCGCGGGTTCGCCGACCGAGATCAAGTGGATGGAATGGTGGGTTAACGAGTGGGGCCCCGATAACTTCAACCGGCTCATCGCGAACTTCGAGAAGGCCAACCCCGACATTAAGATCAACGTCGTCGACACGCCCTATCCGCAAATGTCCGGCAAGTTGAACGCGGCCGCGGCCGCAGGCGAGAACTACGATGTGTTCGGGACCGAGGGCAGCTGGCTCCCCGGTCTCAGGAAGCTCGGGTACGTCGAAAACCTGGATCCGTGGCTTGCCAAGAACAAAGCGTTTGCTGACACGCTCCTACCCACGACGTTACGCAAGATCAACGGCGACACGCTCTCGTTCTGCTTGTATATGATCCCGTACCAGTTTGCCTACAACGTCGACCAGTTCGCCGCAGCCGGGTTGAAACCCCCGACGAACTGGGACGAGTTCATCGCGGTCGAGAAGAAGCTGCGCAACCAAGGTGCCAACAAGTACGGCATGAGCATGCCGCTGTCAGACGGCGGGTTCGCGCTGACCCGCTACTTTGGGTTCCGCCTCGCGCAGGAAGGCGGGCAGCTCCTCGACACTTCGACCGGGAAGGTCACGTTCAACTCGCCCGCGGGTGTCGCGGCGATGACCTGGTGGAAGAACTTCTACCAGATGGGGCTCGTGGTACCGGGATCATTCGGCGAGGATCAGGCGCGCATGCTCGAGTACATGGCGAGCGGGCAGGTCGCGAGCATCATCGACGGTCCGTTCATCTGGTCCAAGTCCAAGCAGATCGACCCAAAGATCAAGCTCGCATACGCCCCGGCGTGGCGTGCCAAAACAGGCGGCTACCTGTGGAGCTGCAGCGGCGTCGCGATGAGCGCCAAGTCCCCGAACAAGGAAGCGGCGTGGAAGTTCATCGAGTACCTCTACTCCCCGGCCACGGCGGTCACCATGACCAAGACTATCAGCCTGCCGTGGGCGACGCGTGCGGCGATGAACTCCCTCAGCGGCAGCACGGACCCGATGCTCAGATACATTCCACAGTTCGCGAACCAGGACGCCAAAGCGAACATCGTGTTGCCGGCGCTTCCGAACACCGGCACCCTGTTTGACCTGTTCAAGACCACGTTCCAAGACGCCGTCAGCGGCAAGAAGCCGGTGGGGCAGGCGCTGGACGAAGCGGCGGCCGCCTGGCAGGCGTCGATCGACCAGTCGAAATAAGCAGCCCGGGCCTGGTGCCGAGCCCGATGATGGGACGGTCGCGCGCATTGGCGGGTGACCCTTCCGTGGCGAGAGCCGTCGGGCCGGCTCGCCCGGTGGCGACCCGGTTAAGGCGGCGATTGCCGCGCTACATGACCGGGTATCTGTTCGTCGCACCGGTCGTGCTCTATCTGATCGCGACGGCGATCTATCCGATCATGACCGTCATCGCCATGGGGACCCAGGACGTTACGGCGGGCCGCTGGCACTTCGTCGGCGCCGCCCACTACGCGCTCGTTGCGCATGACCCAGTCTTCTGGAACGCCGTCTGGAACACGTCCATCTTCACCGCGGCGTCCGTCGTGCTCCAGCTGTCGCTGGGGCTCGTGTTCGCGCTCCTGTTGCACGAGGCCTGGTTCAACCGGGCGGTGCGCAACACGATGCGAGGTGCGCTCATTCTCCCGTGGGTCTTTTCCACGGCGGCGGCAGCGCTGATGTGGTCGCTCCTGTACGATCCCTACGGCCTGTTCAACTACCTCGCGGTGGGCGTGCTGCACTGGGCACACCCCATCGAGTTCCTCGGCAATCCCCGGCTCGCGCTCGGATCGATTATCGCCGTGAATACGTGGAAGAGCTATCCATTCTACATGATCGCGCTCCTCGGAGCCCTCCAGACCATACCCGCGGAGTTGTACGATTCCGCCAAAGTCGACGGTGCCGGGCCGTGGCAGCGGTTTCGCGCGATCACGCTTCCCCAGTTGCGGGGCGTACTCGTGGCGCTCTCCACCGTCGATCTTATCACTACGTTCGGACACGTCGACCTGGTCAATATGCTTACGCAAGGTGGCCCGGGTCGTGCGACCGAGACCGTCGCGTTCTACGTCTACCGCACGGCGCTACTGGACGGGGATCTCGCGAAGGGCGCAGCCACGAGCACGATTTTGCTCGTGCTGCTCACGCTGGTGACCCAGGCCTATCTGCGAGTTCTGGCGCGGCGGGGGCAGCAGTCGTGGTAGTTGCGCCGACGGCCCTGCGCCGCCGCGCCCGCGTAATCGCCCACCAAACGTGGCTCGTCGGGGTCACCTTGCTCTCAGCGGCGCTGATCCTCGTACCGGTAGCATGGATGGTGAGCGCGAGCATACGACCGATCCGGGAAGTGCTCACGTATCCACCCGTGCTGTTTCCAAAGGCGGTCACGTTCGACTACTTCGCCCGCATCCTCGGCAACCCCATGTACCAACACTTCTTCGTGAACAGCGTTGCGCTGTCGTTCGGCACGCTCGTACTATCGCTCACGTTCGGCTCCTTCGCCGCGTATGGGTTCTCTCGGTTCAGGTTGCCCGGCGGGCAGGTGATGCTGATGGGCATCCTCAGCCTGCTGATGCTGCCGCGGGTTACCCTGATCGTACCGTACTTCCGCCTCGCCCATGTTGTGGGCTTGTATGATACGCTCCCCGGCCTGATCGTGGCGAACACTGCGTTCCTGCTGCCCGTCGCCACATGGCTCGTGAAGGGATACCTCGACTCGATCCCGCATGAACTCGACGAGGCCGCGATGGTGGACGGGTGCACGCGACTGCAGACGTTGCATAAGGTGGTCGCTCCTCTCGCGGTACCCGGGCTCATCGGTGTCGCCGCGTTCGTGTTCATCGCCGCGTGGAATGAGTACCTGCTCGCCGTGGTCCTCACCGAGACCTCGCGGTCGCAGACGCTCACGGTAGGGCTGGCGTCGTTCTTCGGCCAGTACGTCCGTGACTGGAACGGCATCATGGCGCTGTCCACGCTCGCCAGCCTGCCGCTCGTCGTCATCTTTGTGTTCCTCCAACGGTGGGTCGTTCAAGGGATCGGCAGCGGTGCGATCAGGTAGGAGGGGACTAATGCGGATCGGCATCGCCGGAATCAGCCACGAAGCGTTGACGTTTTCGCCGGTGCCTCAAACGATGCAGGACTTTCGCGTGCTGCGGGGGCCTGAGGTCCTTGGCGTTCGCGGCCTCGCGGACGCCGCACGAACGCTGGAGTTCGAGCCGGTGCCGATTCTCGTGGCACAGGCGCGATGTCCCTCCGGTGTCGTGGAGGAACGGACGTACCTGCAACTCCGTGGCGAGATGCTCGATCGGCTTCGGGACGCTGGCCCGCTCGACGGCGTGTGCTTGGTGCTGCACGGGGCGATGCTCGTCGAAAACATCTGGAGCGGGGAAACCGATCAGGTGCGGATGGTCCGGGCGGCGGTGGGCCGGGAGATGCCGCTGGCCGTGCGGCTCGACCCGCACGCAAACCTGACTGAAGAGTTTGCGAACAAGGCGGACACGTGGGCGTGCTTCCGAACAGCGCCGCATCGAGACCAGGCCGAGACGCTGCTGCGCACGCTGGGGCTCCTGGTCCGGTGCGTGCGCATGCGCCTCAGGCCGCGTCCGGTGTTCATCCGCGTACCGCTGCTGCTCCCCGGCGAGCGCTCCACGACGGATGTCGAACCGATGCGATCCCTGCTGGAGATGGCGCGCGAGATCGAGCGGATGCCAGGCATCCTAAACGCGGAGGTGCTGATTGGATTCGGCTGGGCCGACACCTGGCACGCTGGTGCGAACGTCGTGGTCGTCGCCAAGGACGAGGGGCACCTTCCGGAGGCCCGGCGCCACGCCAGGAGGTTGGCGCAGGCGATGTGGGATCAGCGCGAGCGCTTCACGTTCGATCAGGAGATTGCGAACTCGGCCGACGACGCGATCGACACGGCGCTCCGGGCGCCGGAACGCACCGTGTTCATCACCGACTCCGGCGACAATCCGACGGCGGGCGCGCCCGGCGACTCGACACACTTCCTCTCACGGCTCGTCGCGAAAAGGGTCCCCGACGTTGTCGTGGCCGGCATCCCTGATCCTGCGGCCGTGCGCGCGTGCTTCGAAGCGGGCTTGGGTGGGCAGACGACGATCATGCTGGGCGGCAAGCTGGACTCGGTCCGGGGCGGTCCGATAAGGCTGACGGGGACGGTCGAGCACCTGCACCGAGCGGCGGGGGCGGATGCGAGCCTGGCGACGTTCCACGCGAACGGGATCCGGGTAATCATCTCCGACCACCGTTACACCTACCACGATCCGGAGGATTTCCGGAAGGCTGGCATCGAGCCGCTCGAGCACCGGGTAGTGGTCGTGAAGCTAGGCTACCTCATGGCCCCGCTTCGCGCGATCGCACCTCGGGAGATTCTCGCGCTCACGCCGGGATATGCGGACATGGACTTCACCCGGCTGCCGTACACGCAGGTGACGAGACCGATCTATCCGCTCGACACGGCGTTCATGTGGCGCCCGATCATCACGAACGTCGCGGGCTACGACGAAGATCTGCGATAACCGGGGAGGAGATCGCGATGCCGGATGAGGTTCAATTCGAGCTGATGCGGCCCCCGCAAATCGTCGAGGCCCGGCGGAACTGCCCCGTGGTCTACCTCCCCGTCGGGCCCCTAGAGTGGCATGGGCCTCATTTGCCGATGGGCACGGATGCTATCGCCGCCCACCGCGTTGCCGTAGAGGTGGCTCGGCGGGTCGGGGGGGTGGTCTTACCCGCGTACCATCTTGGCACCGAGACCGTGCGCGTCCCGGACGGACCGCAGGGTCTGCGGGCGCTCGGCTTCGAAGGGCACGAGCGGATCGTCGGCATGGATTTCCCCGGCAACTCCGTGAAGAGTCTCTACATCGAGGAAGGCACGTTCGCCGTCATCGTCCGCGAGATCATCCGCCTCGTGAAACAGGATGCATACCGGCTGGTCGTCATCGTCAACGGCCACGGCGCCCCGAACCACCAGCGGGCGCTGCGCCGCGTCGCGGCGGAAGAGAACGAACCTCCGCGTGTGCACGTTCTGTTCGAGACGGCCGGGGCCGGGCCGCTTCAGCCCTCGCATGATCCGGGGCATGCGGGGCGGGGCGAGACCGCGTTCATGATGGTGGAGGCCCCGGCGAGCGTCGACCTTAGAGCGCTTCCACCGATCAACACGCCGCTGCAGTACAGAGACTATGGTATCGTGAACGGCGCCGCGTTCGACGGGCGCCCGACGCCTGATTTCACGGTACCCCGCGACGCGGATCCCCGGTCGGCGACGCGAGAAGAGGGAGTGGCCGCGCTCGAGCGCAACGTCGAACGTCTCGCGGCGCAGATGAGGAAATACATCGTCGCGTACACCACCTGATCCAGGAGTCGGCGACGGTGATTCCTGGGTTGGTTTCTTGCCGCCATCTATGTAGGCGAAGGAACTTCGTTCAACGGAGTCAGAGCGAAGCGCGCCTACGTGTTCCAAACACTCCCTACATGATCACATAATGCAAGCGATCCGCTAGGCCTCCTGAGTGGGCTGTGCTTGCGGGTAGTCGGACCTGCGGACATTGGAGAGTGGGTTGGACCTCGATAGACTCCGCTTCGTCTTTTCGAAGTTCCGCAATGCAAGCCAACGCATGAGTCAAGAGCCGACCACAGCCTCTTCAGTCCGCGGACGGATCACCCGCCATCACTGGAGTGACACCCGCATCTGCCTGGAAGCGCGTGAGGACGTGGCTGAGGAAGCGCGCGTAGAGTTCGCGGAATCCCGTCTCGATTTCCGGATCCGTGCCGTTGAGAATGAGGCGAAGCAGTTCACGGTGCTCTGCGACCTTCTCTTCGAACTGGTAGCTGCCCGGGTTGCGCAGATCGCGAATCAATTCGTAGGCGAAAAATCGGGTTGAGATGTCGTTGAGGATTTCTGTGAGATGTTGGTTGCCGGAGAGCTCGCAGAGCGTCCGGTGAAAGTCCATGTCTGCGTTGGTACAGCGCATCACGTCGCGGTTGCGGGCGGCATTTTCCAGAGCACCGAGCGCGCGCTCTAGCCGATTTCTGGTCTCGGGCGAAAGGGTTGCTCGGACCTTCTTCGCGGCTCGGATTTCGAGCGTCTCACGAATCTCGAAAATTTCCTTCACGTCTTGTTCAGAGAGCTTGGCCACGAACGCGCCTTGATGCGGCTTGAACCGTACGAGCCCCATGTTCGCAAGAAGCCACAGAGCCTCGCGCAGTGGGGCCCGGCTTACCTGGAGTTGCCTGGCAATGGTCGATTCGACAATTCTTTCGCCCGGCGCGAGCGTTCCGTTCAGGATCCAGGTTTTTAGCACGTCGGAGATCTTGTCACGAAGGATTTCACGCTGAATTGGCGTCTCCACGGTAGAATCTCCATAAGTTGGTGTGACTAGTGACTTGACATTGTCTATTGTCGACAATTATAATGCCGACTGTCAAGGGATGCCTCTTTTTTGTTTTCGAGACAGCCAGAGGGAGGTCCGAGATGGCGAAGCGGCGCAGCACCCCATTGGGACGGCACTACACTCGTCGAGGCTTGTTGGTGGCGGCCGCACGCGGCGCCATTACCGCCGGCGCGCTCTCTGCGTTTGGCGGCATCGCCCGGATCTCCGCAGCGGCAGCCCCGACCATCAATATCGGGGGCTTGTACCCCGTCACGGGCGGTATGGCTCAGATCGGTCAGGGGATTGTCAACGCCGCCACACTCGCGGTCCGGATGGTCAACGACGGCGGGGGGATCAAGTCACTTGGCGGCGCCAGATTAAACCTCGTTACCTCAGACATCCAAAGCGATCCAACCGTCACCCGGACGGAGACCGAACGGCTCATTACCAGCAATCGGCTCTCTGCGATTCACGGTTGTTACGCGAGTGCACTGACCTTGATTGCGAGCGAGGTGGCCGAGCGACACCAGATGCCGCTGCTGACGGGCTCGAGCACGGATCAGCTGAATCAGGGCGGCCGTCGATTCACCTTCACGCCCTTTGCACGCGGGTCGCAATTTGCGAAGGCGATTCTTCAGATGTCCAAACTTGTGAGCGCCAAACCCAAGGTGGCGGTCGTGTTCGAGAACACGGCCTTTGGCACCGCCACCTCCAAGGGGCTGAAAGATCAAGCGGCAGGCGAAGGGGTGGACATCATCATGTTCGAGCCGTACTCGGCTGGCTTTACCGATGCCGCTCCGCTTGTGAATAAGGTGAGGGCCTCGGGCGCCAGCATGCTCTTCGCCGTCTCGTACCTGAACGACCTGATCCTCATCGTCCGCACGATGAAGCAGATGGGCGTCAACATTCCGATCAACGGAGGCTCGGGCGGGTTTGTGCAACCCGAGTTTTACAAGGGGGCAGGGAAAGACGCGGAAGGGTTGCTCGGCGTGGCGCACTGGAATCACGACATGGACGCCGATGCGCGGCGCGTGAACGCTGCCTACCAAAAGGCAAACGGCGAGTTCATCTTCGAGTACGCCGGCGGTCTGGTGGCCCAGACGTTCATGATCGCGAACGCGCTCGAGCGGGCGGCATCGCCCGACCCCGTGAAGGTGCGCGACGCCCTGGCGGCTCTGGACGTCTCGAGCGGCTACGCGGCGATGTGTCCCGGCGGGAAGGTGAAGTTCGATCAAACCGGCAGGAACATCTTCGCGCATCCGGTCGGCGTGCAGTGGCAGCACGGCGACCTGGTGACCGTGTTTCCGAAGGCCGATGCCCGGGTTCCCCTGATGCAGTAGTCCCGGTGACGACTGATGACGACTGTCGTTGCCCAGGCTGTCGTCAACGGCCTCCTGATCGGAGGCATCTACGCACTCGTCAGCGTTGGGGTCACACTGATTTTTGGTGTGGTCAAGATCGTCAACTTCGCCCAGGGCGAGTTCGTCATGATCGGGATGTACATCAGTTACTGGCTGGCCACGCTCATCCGGCTGGATCCTGTGGTGTCACTCGTCGTTTCGATGCCGGCGCTCTTCGTCGCCGGCCTGCTTCTGCAGAAATTCTTGCTCCGGCGTGTTTTGGGCCTGGGCGACATGCCGCAGATTTTCCTCACGTTTGCGCTCTCGCTGCTCCTCATGAACGCGGCGCTGTTGTTGTTCACCGCCAACTACCGCACCATCCAAACGGCCTACACGTTCTCGGCGCTTCGGTTGGGACCGCTGTACCTCAGCGTCCCCCGCGTGATCGCGTTCGCCCTGGCCATGCTGCTGGGTGCCGCGCTTGAGGTTTTTCTTCGGGCCACCGATCTCGGCAAAGCGATGCGTGCCGCGGCGCAAAACCGGGAAGTGGCGATGCTGATGGGCGTTAACCCCGATCGAGTCTTCGGGGTTGCGGTGGGCCTGGCGCTCGCCCTGGCGGGCGCCGCCGGGTCGTTGTTGATGCCGTTCTACCCCGCCTATCCCACCGTCGGTCAGCAGTTTGTGCTTTTCGCGTTCGTTGCCGTCGTGTTGGGGACGCTCGGAAACGTAAGGGGGGCGTTGATCGCGGGTCTGATGATGGGATTGGCGGAGTCTCTCGGCGTCCAGTTCGTTGGGGCGGACTCGGGCCTCATCGTGGTCTTCGCCCTCCTGCTCGTCACGCTGGCCGTCCGGCCAGGCGGCCTCTACGGCGGGGAAACACGATAACACGGGAACTGCGCGGCACGCACGCACTGGGGCTGGCCGTGGCGCTGGCCGCGATCGGGCTGCCGTTGGTGGTCACGAACGCTTTTGCCCTCGATATTTGTATCCGGGTGTTCCAGTTCGCGTTCATCGGCGTGGCCTGGAATCTGCTGGGAGGGTACGCGCAACAGCTGTCACTGGGACACGCCGCGTACTTCGGGCTTGGCGCGTACACCTCGACGCTGCTGTTGATCCGCGCCGGCGTGTCGCCCTGGATCGGGATGATCGCGGGGGGGATCGTGGCCGCGCTGGCCAGCCTGCCGATCGGCGCCCTGTGTTTCCGGCTGTCCGGTCCCTACTTCGCGATCGCCACCATCGGCACAGCGCAGACCCTCATGCTGCTCTTTCTGAAATTCCGCGACTTCGCCTGGGGTGCGGTCGGTACTACGATCCCCAATCTCGGCAATTCGCCGTTGATGATGCAGTTCGCCAGTAAGGCCACCTATTATTATCTCGCGCTCGGCCTGCTCGCGGTTGGACTGGCGATCACCTACTGGGTTGGTCGCTCATGGCTCGGGTACTACTTGGTCGCTGTGGGCGAGGATCAGCGCGCGGCCGAAGCGGTCGGCGTCAACGTCCCGCGGATCAAACGCGATATCTACCTGGTCAGCGCGTTCCTGACCGGCCTGGCGGGGACGTTCTACGTGCAATATATCTACTTCATCGATCCGAACACCGCGTTCAGCTTTAACGTTTCGGTGGAAGCGGCGTTGGTCTCCATCGTTGGCGGGATCGGCACCCTGTGGGGGCCGGTGCTCGGTTCGGCGCTGCTCGAGCCGGCCTCCGCGCTGCTCCAAAGCTGGCTCGGCGGCGGCGCCCACGCAGGCGTCCAACTGGCCCTCTACTCGGTTACCCTAATCGTGGTCATCCTCTGGCGCCCCACGGGACTTCTGGGCGCGGTCACGGAGGCCTATGTGTGGATCGTCCGCTCGACGCGCCCGCCGGCGTCCGGCGCGGGGCGCGCGATTCGGAAGGGGGCTCCCCTCGATGGCTGACGCGCTGGTGGTCCGCGGACTCAGCAAGCGGTTCGGCGGCCTCCGCGCCGTCCACGACCTTTCATTTTCGGTAGGGGAAGGGCAGACCGTGGCGCTCATCGGACCCAACGGGGCGGGGAAGACCACCAGCTTCAACCTCATCACCGGGTATTACCGCCCCGATGCGGGATCGGCACTCGCGTACGGTCACGAACTCGTCGGTTTGTACCCGTACGACGTCTGCGCCCGCGGCCTGGCGCGCACTTTCCAGGTGGCCCGTCCATTCGGGCGGATGACCGTGTTGGCGAATGTCGTAACCGGTGCGCTACTGCGCGACAAGCGAGTGGGGGCTGCCCAGGAGCGCGCGCGCCGCGCAATCGAGTTCGTCGGGCTCTCCGCCAAGGAGGCCAGTCTGTCGCGCGACCTCTCGACCATCGATCAGCGGCGGCTGGAAGTTGCCCGGGCGCTTGCGACCGAGCCCCGCCTCCTGCTGCTGGATGAGGCGATGGCGGGGCTGAATCACACCGAGATCGATCAAGCCGTCGGCTTGGTGCGCCAGCTCGCGCGGCGAGGATTGACGATCGTGATCGTCGAGCACGTGATGCGTGCGATCATGGCACTGGCGCAGCACATCATCGTACTGGACCACGGACAGAAGATCGCCGAGGGCGACCCCAAACAGATCGCATCAAACCCTGAGGTGATTCGCGCCTATCTGGGAACTGGCGGCTACGCGCATGGCTGAGGAGGACCGCGGGTGCTGACCCTCGCGGGTGTGACTGCCGGGTACGGATCGGTGATGGCCCTCGCCGACGTGAGCCTGTCGGTCGGCGAAGGCGAGGCCGTGGCGCTCTTGGGCGCAAACGGAGCGGGGAAGAGCACGACGCTGCGCGCCATTTCGGGACTCATGCGGCTGCAGTCGGGGACGATCAGTTTCGACGGCGTCAACCTTGGCGCCTTGCCGCCGTACAAGATCGCAGAATTGGGGATCGCTCACGTGCCCGAGGGCCGCCAAGTGTTCCCGGAGATGACCGTGAAAGAAAATTTAGAAATGGGCGCCTACATTCCCCTGGCCAAGGCCGAGCGGCGGCGCACGATGGACTTGGTCTTCAGCATCTTCCCCGTCCTGACCGAGCGCCGGGGGCAGCTTGCCGGAACGTTAAGTGGAGGGGAACAGCAGATGCTCGCGGTGGGCCGCGGGCTGATGTTGAAACCGCGCCTCTTGATGCTGGACGAGCCGTCGTTGGGACTCGCCCCGGTAGTGGCCGATGTCACCTTCAGTAAGATCGAGGAGATCCACGCGATGGGTATGGCGATTCTGCTGGTCGAGCAGAACGTGGCCCGTGCCTTGGCTCTGGTGCGGCGGGCCTACGTGCTCGAGATCGGGCGGATCGTGATGCACGGCACGAGCGCCGAGCTGACAAACAACCAACAGGTGCAGGCCGCGTATCTCGGGATCGAGGTATCGTCCGAAGAGGGCGCCGGCCGCGAGCACCGCCCCCTGTAATGTGGGGGTCAGGGAAAAAACGGCACTCGGCCCGCGTGGCAATTCCTCGTCCGATCACGAACCGCTCTATTGCGTCATCGATCGAGCTCGCGACGCCACGAACGTCTGATCACCTCCCACCGGTGAGGTTCCAGGACCGATCCAGCGACGGTCAGGCACGTAAACACGGGAAGTGGCAAACGTCATGCGGTGACGCTGTCAGTGCACACGTTACTGGTATTGAAAGCAGGGCCCCGCTACCCTACCCGCCCACCGGTCATGATCGTGATGGGGCCTGCAGCGTTTCCCACGGCCTCGGTCCGCGTCTGGGGCGCCCAGGTGGGTGGGAAGGATGTTCACCCTCTCAACGAGTAGCGGTAGCATCTGAGGGGCCGTTTGGCCGTGTCTTGCGAGGATCGTGCGAAGGTTGTGGAGGTACACTCCGACTCGCCCTGGGACATCGGCCGCCGACCCCCGGCTTGATTGAGCGTTCTCCGAACTCTTTTGCCTCACGGGTGGGTCTTGCATCTTCCCCTCCGCTTCCTCCGGTGACGGCTCCCCGAAGGTGGGGCGTGAGATCCACCTGGGCCATTCACGACCTCCGCTGACCGCCTGGTCATGCGATTGAAGTCACGCAGACTCGAGTGTTCGCCGTCGCTTCATCGCTCCCTCCGTTATCCCGGCGTTTGCTTCTTGGCTAACGCGCCGACCCGGAACTGCGCTTTGCTCGTGTCGGCCCTAAGCATGCCAGTCATCGATCCGATTGGCGTTTCGAGCCTTAGTAATCCTGTGGGTGCGGTCTCTGGATGCACCGGCAGGGGAGCGGATTATTGTAGGCGAAGTCGAAGTCAGAGCGGCGAGAGGGGCGTGGACGTGAAGTTTGGAGTCCTCCTGAACGCGGAGTATCCGGCGAGCGAATTGGTGCGACTGGGGCGGCTCGTCGAGGACCTCGGCTCGATCCGAGTATCTTCATCGGCCCACAACTATTGCGCCGATTTGCGAACGCGAAATGGAACCGTGACTTCTTGCGCTATTTCCGCTACGATACGAGATATTCGTCCCTAAAGAAGCATCGCGTAGATCTGGATGATTCTTCCGCGGCGATCCGGGAAGCGTTGGGCCCCCAGGTGGAGCTGGTGTCGCGCAGGCGCCGGAGGAGGGGAACGCGGTCTCTCCCCATGCCGCGATGTCGCCGAAGACATCGCCGGGGTCGATCATCCCCTGGATCACCTCTTGACCGTCGTACCCGGTGTACGCCGAGGCCATCCAGGTGCGAGGCCTTCGCCTGGGAAGGGCCCATCATGATGCGTCTCCTCGAACAGTACCCCTCGATCGTGCTCAACAGTCTGCATCTCACGATCGCACGCGTTCCACGAATGCAGAATCGGCTGACCAGGTGCGACGAGTGATGGAAAGCCCGGATTCTTCGTCATGGATTGCCCACTTCGATCGGCCGTACGCTGCTCTCTAGGTAAGTCTTCTCAAGCGAAACTCCGCGCCGAGTTGCCACGCACCTTGCCGATCCTGCATTTCACCACGCCAGACGAAGCTGTCGGACCGGATGTCGTTAAACGTCCAGCGAATCGGCCGGTCCTGCTCCTCGCCTGTGAGGATGATGCGATCGCCCTCGCGTCGACCGGCAAGGGTATTGGTCACTCCGCTAACGGGATTGACCCAAATAATGCGCCAGAACCCCGCTTGGCGATCGAACCAACGCACGGTCGTCCCGTAGCGGTTGCTTGAGGCCAGAGGGTCGGCGGCGCCGGAGATGCGCTTCGCGCGCGGTGGTGAAATCCACACATCCTGAATCGCGCGTCCCTCAAGCACCCACGCGAACCACCATTCACCCTCACCAACGCGTGTCCGTCCGCGTCAATGTCACGCACCTCCGCCCTCCAGCCGCCGACCAGCCAGCCAAAATCGTTCGCTGCGGCACCGAGTTCCGTCGAGGGCCCGCTACTGGAAAGCGCCCCGGCGAACCCGGCGAGAGGGATCCGCGGCGCCGCGGGTCCCTCGGCCACCCGGCGCCACACGCTGGAGTAGTCCGTTGGCAATCCGTCTGCGTCGACCTTGACGATAGCGGTGAAGCCACTGGACTTGCTCGTGTACCTGTACTGCATCTCGGCGATCCGCTCATAGGACTTACCGATCGACGTTACCTGAAGTCCGGGGAATCGCACCCACGCCGCGACGATCTCGCCTCGGCCGCTGACCGGCAGCCGCAGGCGATTTACCGGTAGCGCGTTGGTGGAGGGGGTGATCCCGAGATCGACGTCCGTGCAGCCGTCGAGTTCCGGGGCCTCGTTCCCGTCGCGGCGCCAGGCCACCTGACCGTCATGCTCCAACCGCAGTGCGTGGTGCTCACCCTGCCACGCCTCTTCAATCTCGACCGTGCGGGTACGCCAAGCCTGATCGCAGGCGATCCGGTAGTGCACCCGGAGCGGGGCACCTTTCTCGGCGACCATAACCGACCCGGAGATTTCAGGCCCGGAGGGGTCCTGGTGAAGCGGGCGTGCTCGAAACTGAGGTCGTCCATTACCCGGCGCCAGATGATTTCGCGCGAGATTCCAACGGAGTTTAATGGCGTCATGCCTTGTAGGATAACGCAGCGCGGGATGTGCGGTCTTACGCTTTCTTGCTCATCGGGCCGGCGCACACGTTTTCTGGCGCCGGTTCGGCATGACGCCTGCGCAGCCCCTGACGACAGCGGTGCTGCGTTGCAGCGAGGGTTGACCGAGAATGTGAAGATGAACTCGTCGGCGCGGATTGTCGCCGCCACGGGCAATCACCCATGGGTGACAGACTCAGCTGAAGTGCGGGCAGTGCTGGCCTGGACTGGTTCAGGGTCCAGGAACCACCCCAGTCGCTGCTCATCTTCCTCCTGAATCTAAGTCAGTCCAAACGCGCCCTTACGGTTGCATGGCATAAGCTTTTTCACCGTGGATGCCCTCATCCAGGCCCGCTTCCTCGGTCGCCCCCGCGACTTTCACGGGGGTGATCCGCTCAATGATCCACAGCATGCCCAATGTGAAGAGGAAGGCCCATGCCGACGCGATCGTCGCGGCACCCCACTGAACCAAAAAGAAGTGTGTGCCTCCGCGAAGCAATCCATCCACGCCGCCCGACGCAGCGGGGTTCCAGGTTGTCGAAGCAAAGATTCCCAGCATGACGATCCCAAGGTAGCCGCCTACGCCGTGGACACCCCACACATCCAAGGCATCATCCCACTTCAGCCAGTTTTTCAATGCCACGGCGATGTAGCAGACGATACCGGAGACCACGCCGATTAGACAGGCGGTCGTCGGCGACACATAACCCGCGGCGGGCGTGATCGTTGCCAAGCCGGCAACCGCCCCGGTCAGAAGCCCGAGGAAATGGGGTCTTCTGCTCATAAGCCAGTCCACCATGAGCCATGCGACGGCGGCGAAGGAGGCTGCCAGGTCGGTATTGAGGAAGGCGACGGCGGTGACGGAATCCACACGGAACTCGCTCCCGGCGTTAAAGCCATACCAGCCGAACCAGAGGAGGCCGGTGCCGAGGGCGACCAGGGGAATGCTGTGCGGGCCTGCGTCCAACACCCGGCGCTTACCCACATAGAGCACCGAGGCCAGCGCCGCCATGCCGGCGATATTGTGCACGACGATACCACCAGCAAAATCCTTAACGCCCCAGGTGGATAGGAGCCCCCCTCCCCATACCATATGCACAAAAGGAAAGTATACAAGCACCAGCCAGGCGGTGAGGAACAACATGTACGCTTTGAACCTCACACGGTTGGTAAACGCGCCTGTAATGAGCGCCGGCGTGATGATGGCGAACATCATTTGATAGGCGCAGAATACGATGAGCGGGATGGTGTCGTTGGGAGAGGGGGTCGACAGGGTGATTCCTCTCAGAAACGCCCAATGGAAATTCCCAATGATTCCGGCGATATCCGTGCCGGACTTCAGGTCGCCGCTAAAGCACATCGAGAACCCGAACAGCCACCAGAGGACCGTCGTCCAGCCCATTGAGACGAAGCTTTGCATCATGATGGCCAAGACGTTTTTTCGCCCAACTAGGCCCCCATAGAAGAAGGCCAGCCCCGGTGTCATGAGCATGACGAGGCTGGAGCAGAGAATCATGAAAGCGGTGTTTCCGGTGTCGAGGTGCAGCATCACAGCCTCCCTTACCTAAAGAGAGCCATAAGATTAAGACGAATTCTGATGATACTTCTCTAAGGTGGTAAAACCACGTTTCGATACGCCACGCGGGAGGCCTATTCCTGGGGGCCGGGCTCATCGTGCCGGCAGAGCGTACTTCTAGTTCGCAGATGGAAATTCGACCGCGGATGGAACTAGCTGGAAGGACAGGGTCCCGGTCTACACAGTCAGCTTGAACACGGCGTGCAGAGGTAGAGATCAGGTTTTCGAACGGCCGCGGGCAATCTCGGTGAGTTGTCTGAGGGGAAGACTCAGCGCCGCCGCCACTGCCTGCCCGTGACCCGTTGTGCGCTCGATCCGCTCGTAAGCGGCGGCGGCCTCATGGGCGAGTTCCTGCTCATCGATGTGGACCGGATGGCCGTGCTCCGCGGCCAACCGGCCTGCCACGTAGACGCGCTCGAGGCCGGCGCCGAATCCTGCAAAGACAAGTTGATCCAGCCAGTTCGGGCCGGCATAACAACCTGCACTGGCTGGATCAACGACGAGAAAATCTGCTCCGTACCCCACCGCGAGTCGGCCGGCGAGATCGCCGAAGCCGAGGGCTGCCGCAGCGCCCTCGGTTGCCTCCTTCCACACATCGGACGGCGCGATCCACACCCTCGAAGGCTCGTCTGGCCGGCGGAGGATCACACCAATGCGAATTGCCCCCAAGAGATCTTGGGGCCCGCCGCAATTGAACCCGTCGGTGCCGAACGCCACCTGGACGGAGGCGCTGAGAGCGGCGTGCAGGTCGAAGTAACCGGCACCCGTGGCGAGGTTGCTCATCGGATTGTGGATGACCGTCGCACCCGATGCGGCGATACGCGCGCGGTCGACAGACGAGAGGTGTACGCAGTGCGCCAGCGTCGTTCTCGGACCGAGAAGGCCCGCCGCCTCGAGTACCGATAGCGGGTCGCCTCCCCGGCGTTGCACCCGTGATTCCAGCAGGTGCGTATGCACAGCCAGGTCGGATTCTCTCGCCAAGCTCGCCAGGCCAGCGAGCAGTTCCGGCGTACAGCGCTCGACGGTCGAGGGGCCGACGAGCGGCCGGACGAACTGGGCACCGGCACTGCGGCGGACAAGTGAAGTCATCAGCGCGAGCACGATGGAAGTCGGATAGGGCGTCCAGCAATCCTCCGCCACAATTGCCGCGTGCAGCCCGGGGTCGAGCACCGGGAGGGAATCCGAGATGGTTCGGTCCCCAATCTGCGGAGCCAGGGCCACCCGGAGTCCACACTTCTCGTAGGCTTCGACCGTCCCCTCGAGGTGATCGGGCTGCAACCGGGCGTGGTCGAGCAGTAGGGTGACCCCGTTGCGCAGCGCGTCCGCGGCATGGAGCCGTGCCGCCAGAATAGTATCGGCCGCCGTCATTCCCAGCGCATAGGCCATGGCGTAGGGTAGCCATGGTTCGAGGGTATCGTTGTTGAGGCAGTGCCGACACACCTGGCCATATGAGTGTGAGTGCGCGTTCACCAACCCGGGCAGCACGAGCCGCCCGGAAGCGTCGAGCGATTCTTGGGCAGCTGCGACCGGGATGCTGCCCTTTGGCTCGAGTGCCGCGATGCGGCCGCGTTCGACGAGCATGTCGACAGCTTTGAACGATGGGCGGGTCTCATCGTCGGCCCGCGTAAGCACCGCACCGCCGGTGACAAGAAGATCCGCATCCATGCGTTAGACTGTCCAGCTCCTTAGAGTTGCGGCATGATGCCGGCGACCCGGCGCTCGAACTATTCCCCCTAACCCTGGGCGGTGACCCGCGAAGGTCCCAAGGACCCGGGAGGCCTCAGGTTGCGTGCCTGGCGACGGCGTCCCCGATATCGAGGGCGCGGTCTTTTGCGCCCTAAAGCTTGTAATTCGGCGAGGGTCCATAAGAGCGGTCGGCCGGACGCCGATCTCCCCGCGCGATGTCGATGCAACCTTCCTCATCGACATCTTAGTCCCCGAGTTCTTTCCTACGGCGACAGTCGGTTAGGGCTCGGCTGAAGGCGCCTTGGAGACTCATGATGCTGAATTCTTTGCGTTGTGCCAAGAGTCCCTTCTGGGTTGGTTTGTGAGAGTTCCCGGGTTCGCTCGAGGTTTGGCCATCAGGTCTGCGGCCGCGACCGTAAGTCTCATCTTCTCGGCTAGAATCAGCAAGCCACCGCGGAGCCTTAACAGGAGTGATAGAATTCCGCACGCAGAATAGGAAAAGTGACTCGAACGCAGAAGCGGGTATGGCACGCGCTTATGGAGTCTGCGACAGAAAAGAGGGACAACCTTGAAGATCCTATATATCTTCCCGCACGCCAACCATCGATGACCCAACCAAGCGAATAGCCGAACACGCTGTGCGGCGCGCCACCCCAGGAGGTACAGGCATGCCTCTCGACCAGATTCTTCGGGAAGTCTCCGCGGATAACGCGTACCGGCATATCGAACACATCACTACGCAGATCCCCTCGCGGCTCGCCGGGTCGGCGAATTCTCATCGGATGGCCGAGTATGCTTACGAGACATTCAAGAAGTCAGGCCTGGAGAGTCGGCTGCACAAGTTCTTGGGACTTGTTTCCTTTCCAGGTGGGGGGCTCGTACGTGTGGTGCATCCGGAACGGCGCGAGATCGTTGCGAACACGCTCGGCCATTCAGCCGCAACCAGCGGAATGGAAGGGGACCTTGTGTACGTGGGGTCGGGCGCGGAGTCGGAATATGAGGGAAAGGATGTTCGCGGAAAGGTTACACTGTCGGAACTTTCCTATTCGCCCGCGCGACATGAGAAAGCGTATATCGCATGGAAGCGCGGCTCAATTGCACAAATCATGATGAATTGGGGCGACGAGACGAATGAGGCAGTTCCGTTCGGCTCGATGAAGTCGGCATGGGGCAACCCCACCCCCGAGACGCTGGAGAATGAGATCCCCGCCATCCCGTGCACCGGAATCGCCCGGACTGAAGGATTGCACCTGAAGAGCCTCTGCCAGAACGGTCGGGTGCGGGTGTGGTTGAGCACTCAGGCCGAAAATGGCTGGAAGCCCTTGACCATGACGAGCGCGGAGTTCGGGACGCCTCCGGGCCGGCAATTTCTGCTCTTGGGCGGTCACATGGATTCCTGGCCGGGCCCCCAGGCGACTGACAATGCCGCGGGTGACGCATGTATGATGGAGCTATCACGCGTGTTCAATCTCCATCGCGACGAGCTGTCCCGCGGCCTCGTCACCGGGCTCTGGATGGGTCATGAGACCGGTACGATGATTTCGTCTTCCCGCTTCGCCGATGTCAATTGGGACCGCCTGCGTCGCTTGTGCGTGGCCTACGTGCAGGTCGATCAACCGGCCATGGCCGGCACGTCGACCTGGCACGTGCACTCTACAGACGATATCCAGAACTATGTGGTCGGCACGACCAAAGATGTGGTCGGGGACTTGCCGATCTATTGGCGGCGGCAGCAGAAGAATGGAGATTCATCGTTCTTCGGGGTTGGCCTTCCCTGCGCCGCTGGAGAGATGTCATTCACAGATGAAGAGATCAAGCGGACGGCATTGGCGAATCTTGGCTGGTGGCATCATTCCGTCCACAATACAATTGACAAGATCGATAAGGGCCGACTGGCCCTGCACCTCAGAGTCTATGCGCACTGGATGTGGGGGCTACTGACTCAACCGGTGTTGCCGTACGAGTACCATCCGATCGCTGCGCGCTTTGCCGAGCGTCTCCAGGAGTTGTCCAAGTTGGACATCCCCGATATCGACATGACCACGGCGGCGGGGCAGGCGCGGGAGTTCCAGGGGTTGGCGGCACGCCTCGACGAGCAGGGTCGTGCTTGGAGGCAGCGCATCGCATCCGGGGCATCCGATGGGAGGGCAGCCGGCCTGCTGAATCAGACGATGATAAAGCTTTCTCGGATTCTGGTCCCGATCGCCTCCACGGTAGTCGGGGCGTACGGCCAGGATCGGTACGGCCATACGTGGCAAACACAGATGATCCCGTCGCTGGTGCCCTATCCGCAGCTGGGGATATATCATCGCGACTCGGAGCAGTTCCAGGTGTGGTGGGTGGCGATGGTGCGGGCGAGAAACCGGGTCGTCGATGCGGTGACACAGGCGGGTGAGGTTGTGCGCGCGGTACTCGATGAGCTCGGGTAGCCAACATTCCTCTGGAGGCTACCGAGATCGGCGATGAACCGACAACTTGTAGGCAGCCGGCTAGTGGTGACCCGTTGGGACGCGAAGTCCGCGGCCCTGCAGTTTGGGGTTGTGCACATCGAAGATGGGATTGTGAAGGAAACGGGACCGTTTGAGTCGTTGCTCCGCCTGCATCCCGAGAGCGAAACGATTGGTGACGGGACCGACTTGGTCATTCCTGGGTTAGTGAACGCCCACTCTCACGGACGTGGCATTACGACGTTGCGGCAGGGTATTCTCGACGCCCCGGGGGAAGTGCGGTCGGCGGCGCAGGCGGTCTCCATTCCTTCGCCTGCGCCGATCGCGGCGACCCGGTGCGGCCCGCTGATGCTGATCGCTACCTGAGGACATGAATGAATGGACGTCCGGCGAAGGGGGGCCCATTGGGCCCGGCCGGGGCATGCTGAAGATCTCGGTTTGGACGTCATCGCGTGTGGTCTTTGCGGGTTCCGTTCTCGCTCTCGTGGTTTAAGCCCCGGCCTTCTCCGCGGCGCTGTTGTAACTGCCATGCGCGAAACTCATCATTGCGGCCAACCGCGTAAACGATGCTGACCGCAGCCAGCGCCAACGCCAGGCCGACAAATTGCACCGGATGAACCGCCGTTCGGCGTGTGAGGACGACGAGCAGTATGGTCAAGATGGGGGACCCGGCGGAGATCGCCGTGACCGCGGTGGCGGAGGCGTGACGTAACCCGGCAGTTTCTGTGAGCGTGAACGCCAGTAAGAGGAGGCCCGTGACCGCCACAAACCCCCACTGTAACGTGGTAAGATGGAGCATCCCCCCTAGCCGTCCGGTCGCCGCCAGATAAGCGAACAGCAACGCAGAGCCCAGCGTCATTTTGATGGCCACGACCGTGGTTAAGGAGATTGTGCGCAGCGCCGCCTTAATTAATATCGCCCCCATGGCGAACAGCACCGTTGCGCCGATTAGGAACGGCACGCCGGGGTCCACGCGGATGGCCTGAACCGCGACGGCCATCACGAGGCCACCGCCCAGCACGGGGAGGGCGACCAGGACTGCGCGGCTGAAACGCTCTCGCAAGAACAGGAAGGCGAAGGCCGCGACGAGCAGGAACTGGGCACGAATGATGACGGCGGCAGTTGCCGGGGTGCTGATTTTGCGGCCGTGGAAGTCGAGCGCGTAGGCGATGCTGCCGGCGATCAGCGCGATCAGAATCAGCAGACCCCACTGGCGTCGGTTCAACTGAGCCAACTCGCGTCGCCTCGCCCCAACGAGCAGCAAGGGCCCGATCATCGCGACCCCCACGACACCGTTCTTCAGCGTCGTGTAGAGGGTAGAATCCGCAAACGTCTTGACGCCTAGGCTGTTAACAAATACGGCGAACCCGCTGATTGCTGCGTTCATCGCGGCGAACTGATAGCCAAGGCGTGGGCTGGGGCTCGATGCAGTCGAAATGTCGTGCGGGGTTACGGATCTTTTCGTTGCGTCACCCTCGTGCGGCGCCTCGATGAGGCCCGCTGGTTCGGGGATGCAGAGCATGGTGCCGGTCTTGCAGGTTGGTCTTCCTTAATACTGCACCCGATCGCCTTTGAATGGTGTAGACGCTAACCACCCCACCTCTCGGCGATGTCCTAGGTCGGTGCTTCCTCGTCGCCGGCTGGGGGTTTCCCCCGCGCTCGACAGCGGCCGTGCATCGAAGCGTTCCTTCGTATCTGGCCACAAATCTCCTCCGAGGAGATCACGACAGTTGGCATAGCCCGAGATCACGCCGGCAGCGCACAATTTTCGCAGACCTGCCGGACGATCGGGGGGGGGAGGGGGCGACGATAGCCTGAGGAATCGAGGCAACGGGGGGAACCCGGGCGGCGGGCGGTGAATCACTTCGTGACGGTCGCGCATTTCCGGCCGCAAGGCGATGGAGGGAAGACGATGTGCCTGGCGCTGCCCGGAAGAGTCCTTGAGGTTGTCGATTGCGAGGCTCGTCTCGCCCGGGTCGACGTGCTCGGGACGGTCAGGATGGTCAACCTGAGCCTGTTGGGCGAAGTGACATCCGGCGACTGGGTGTTGGTGCACATGGGCTTCGCCATAGAGCGCATGAGCACGGCGGAGGCGGAGGAGACCGTGCGGCTCTTCGCCGAGCTTGGGGCCGCGCTCGAGGGCGCCCGCTGAGGTGAAGGGGTCGTGAGCCGTGAGGGCGCACTTCTCGCCGCGCGATTTAGCTTCATGCCGAACCGGCTCGGCTACTGCGGCCCGGAGGAAAACCGGGCGATGCTCGAGTACCTCGCCGATGACCACAGCGACCTCGGGCTCCAGCAGATCCTGGCGCGTTTCGCCGGCGCTTTTCCATACTATTCTTTCATCGCCGCTGCCAACGGTATTCCGGATCCGTTTCACGTCAGCGTCATCGAGGCGTATTGGATCGGCAACGCACTGCTTGAGCGCGTCGAGGCGGCCGATCTCTGGCGGCACCTGGAGGAGCGCTTCGGTAAGCGCTTCCCGGCCCGGTCCCTACGATCCGTCCTGGGCCAGGTACCCGCGGGCGCCCGCCCGCACCACAACTTCCACGTGTTCAGCATGCCCGTTCGGACGGGCCATCAGGAAGTCCGGCACAGCCTCGAGACGATGGACGAGTGCCGGATTAGCTGGGGGCGGGTGGTGGCCGATCACGGTGAGACGCTGCTGGTGGAGCGGCGCCCACTGCGCCTCCGGGGAGATGATATCATCTTGGGGATGCCCGAGCCGCGCAGCGTCCTCCGCCGGTTCGATGGGAGGACGTTTCTTACCGAGGCTGCCCCCGGGGATATCGTGGCCATGCACTGGGGATGTGCCTGCCAGCGGCTCGTCCCTCGGCAGCTGCATAACCTCGTGCGCTACACACGTCACCATCTGGCGATCGCCAACCGACAGCGGCGGACACGTGCGCTCGTTGGTTCGTAGGGCTCACACCTCCGGAAGGAGTCCGTGTGCACGAACTGTCCGTTGCGCTTAACCTGATCGAGTTGGTCACCGAGCGCGCGAACTCGGCTGGGGCAGGGCGTGTCGAGGTGGTGCATCTGCGCCTCGGCCGGCTCGCGGGGGTGGCCGCGGATGCGCTCGCGTTTTCATTCGAGATCGCCTCCCGCGGGACTCCGGTCGAGGGAGCTCGGCTGGTGATCGAGGAGGTTGCCGTCAGCGTGTTTTGCCCGCAGTGTGAGGCGGAGCGTGCGGTTAGCGAAGCCGAGTGGCTCCGCTGTCCGATCTGCCGCTCCCTCGCGCCGGATGTGGCGCACGGACGGGAGCTGGAGCTGACCGCGCTGGAAGTGAGAGACGCCGTCCCCGGCATCGATCAGGTCGCTCCGGGGGCCTGAGGTAGAACGACCGGCTGACCAGTTCCCTCTGGATCAGGCTCGGATGGGGCTGGGTGGTTGTGCGATGGATCGCTGTGCGGGTGTCTTGGGCGCGGGGGATCGTCGCCATTGGGAATAGAGGAGCGAGCCGCGCTCTCGCTGAGCTCCTCGCTTCAACGCGTGGCTACCGTGGATCCGGGCAGGGGGATTCCCGGCGGGCCATATCGGAAAGCCGGGAACCACTTACCGGCCTGGCGGCGGTGATGGAAAACCGGATCGCTGGGCCAATTCATCAATGGTCAACACACCTTCTTCCAGTTGACCGTGGAATTCCCATGTCGGGTAAACTCGGATGCCTCGGGCGCGGCAACGATCAGGCTGGGCGCCTATACCTCGCGGGTCGCATTCAACGTACGGGAGCAGGCGGGCCGCAGGCCCGAACATCGCTTTCTGCTCTTGACAGTGCGGGCACCAGTAGGCGCCGTACATGACCACCCCGCTCTGAGTGAGGTAGTGGGCAAGGCGGGCGGCATACTCGGAGTACCTGGTTGGGGCAGGCGCCCATGTGTAGACGGCCAAGAGGATGACCGCCGCCAGGGCGGTGATGGACCCGACTCTGATCTGGTCAACTCGCGGGCTGTCTTTGACCACCAGGTATGCGATGGCAACCGCGGCGGCCTCGGCGACGAGGCAGTAGGGGCACACCGCATTGAGGACTGCGCCCTGAAGGTAGAGGAAGACGACCGATCCCCCAACGCCGATCCCCGACAGGACGACCAGCCAGCGGTGGCGCCCCGATCCCCGCATCAAACAGAGCCCCAGGGCGGCCCCAAAGAAGAGTATCCCAATCGCCGCCACCGGCACGCCGAAGATCTTGGCAAACGCGCTGGTGCGCACCGTCTCACAGTCGAGACGCGCCAGGCAGAAGGCCCGCGTGGCAAAGAGGTCGAGGCCGAACAAATACCCAGAGACGGCAAGCCCAACGACAGAGGGTATCCAGCCGAGGTGGAGGGACGGGGGCGGCTGCTTTGCGTGATATTTCAGGGTGCCGCGATGTCCGTGACCCTTGGCCACAGGTAGCGCTCCTGTTCGCGAGATGGATATTCTTCCGATCGGCTCCGCGGTTACCATACAGTATACGTGAAGCCTGGAGCGTAGGCCTCCGGGCCGGGTCCGCACGTCGGTCCCCCACCCGATTCATCCATCCATGATTCATCGGCCTCCGATCGGGCGGGACCTCGGGGACCCTGATTTGGCTTCCGCCCGGGAGATGATCGGCTGGACGGGCCTTGCCGGGCCTGGGGACCCGATCATGATCTTGGCTAAGATCGGATCTCCACCCGATCGCGCCGCGGTCAAGGACGGGTTACGCTGGACACGACGGATGTTAGGGCTGACCCGGAGAGGTGAGCGACGATGGATGCACAAGATATCATGACCAAAGACGTGGTCGCCGTCGCACCCGATATGGGAGTTCGCGAAGCGGCGGAGTTGCTGCTGCGCTACCGCATTCACGGTGCCCCCGTCGTCAATGACGCCGATCAACTGGTCGGCATGGTGAGCTTCACGGACCTCGCTGCCCGGCACGGGAAGCTGGTTCGAGACGTGATGGCCCCCGATCCGGTCTGGGCCGCCGAAGATGCCTCGGTTGAGGAGATCGGCTCGATGATGCTCGATCAGATCGTTCGCCGCGTGCCCATTGTGCGCGGCGGGCGTGTCGTCGGCATTGTCAGCGCCAGCGACATCATCCAAGTATTTCTGAACCTCCACGAGAGCGGCCGCCTCACCCCCGAGGAGGATGGACTCGCGGCGGCACGGGGCCGGGGTCGGAGCGGCCGGTAACGTCACGTTGGATGGCGTGAAGGGGGATGCGAATGGCACGGGACCAGGACGCGCTGGCGTATCACAGTGAGGGATGCCCGGGCAAGATAGCGATCACCGTCACCAAACCGTGCGCAAGCCAGCACGATCTGTCATTCGCCTACACCCCGGGCGTTGCCGAGCCGGTGCGGATGATCCACGCAGATCCTGAGGCGGCGTTTCGGTATACGGCCAAGGGCAACCTCGTCGCCGTGGTCAGCAACGGCACTGCGGTGTTGGGTTTGGGCAATGTGGGCCCGTTGGCGAGCAAGCCGGTGATGGAGGGGAAGGCCCTCTTGTTTAAGCGGTTTGCCGATATTGATGCGTTTGATCTCGAGATCGATGCCCCAGATCCCAATCAGGTCATCCGTATCGTTCAGGCGCTGGAGCCCACATTCGGTGGGATCAACCTGGAAGACATCAAAGCCCCCGAGTGTTTCGCCATCGAAGAAGCTCTCCGCGCCACGATGGACATCCCGGTGTTTCACGACGATCAGCACGGGACGGCGGTCATCCTTGCCGCCGCGCTCCTAAACACGGTTGAACTGGCGGGCAAACGCCTGGATCAGATCCGGGTGGTGATCAGCGGCGCGGGCGCGTCCGCGATCGCATCGGCGAGATTTTTCCGCCAGTTCGGCGTCGGGCGGGATCAATTGCTCATGGTCGACACGCGAGGGGTGATCTACCAGGGCCGGCGGGTGGGGATGACCGCGCAGAAAACCGAAGTCGCGGTGGCCACATCTGCCCGTACGTTGGCCGACGCCCTGCGCGGGGCGGACGTTTTCGTCGGCCTGTCGGTAGGTGGCATCGTTACCCCCGAGATGTTAGGTGCGATGGCCGCGACCCCGATTGTCCTGGCGATGGCCAATCCGGACCCCGAGATCACCTATGACGACGCCCGCGCCGCGCGGCCGGACGCGATTGTGGCAACCGGCCGTTCGGACTGCCCGAACCAGGTGAACAACGTGCTCGGGTTTCCATTCATCTTCCGCGGCGCCCTAGATGTTCGCGCGCGGGCGATTACCGAAGAGATGAAGGCGGCGGCGGCGCGGGCGATCGCGGCCTTGGCTCGGGACGCGGTGCCGGAGGTCGTCCTCCGAGCCTACAACCTGCCGGCGCTCGAGTTTGGACGGGATTACCTGCTCCCCAAGCCGCTGGATCCCCGTCTCCCGCTGTGGGTTGCCCCGGCGGTGGCGGAAGCGGCGATAGCGGGTGGGGTGGCGAGGCTGCCCGTCGACTTGCGAGCGTATCGGGAAGGGCTGGCCCGTCGGTTCGCGCCGCGGCGCGAGATGGTTATCGCGGCGGCGCGAACCTTACGCGAGAGACATCACCACCGGGGCGATTTTCGCTCACCCTTGATCTGACCAACCGCGACGCGGTCCTGGTTGTCTTTGATCCCGGTCATCGGCGTTCGCTAGAGGCTGTGACCGGGAACGCAGTAGAGGCTGGGATCATGAGTTCCTTTGCCCACTCCCCGAGCGCCGCGGGGCGGGATGTTCCGGTCGCCCCGGTCGTCGGGATAGGATCTAGCGGGGTAGTTGAACTATCAGGGAGGAGTCTTGTGGCACAGACTACATATGGCTTTAGGGTGAAGGTCAGCGTGCCTTTTGAGCAGGCCGTATCCATCGCGAAGGCACTGTTGCAGGCTGAAGGGTTCGGGGTGCTGACAGAGATCGACGTCCAAAAGACGATGAAGCAGAAGCTGGATGTCGAGTTCCGGAAATACATCATCCTGGGTGCCTGTAACCCTCCGCTCGCGCAGCGAGCTCTAGAAGCCGAGTTGGAGATCGGGCTCATGCTCCCGTGCAACGTGATCATCTACGAAACGGGTGGCGGTTCGGTCGTATCGTTCATGGATCCGATCACGGCCCTCGGGATCGTCGACAATGAGCGCCTTAGGCCGATCGCTGAGGAAGCGCGGGCCCGATTGGTCCGGGTCGCGGCCCGGCTCGCACGGGGTTAAGCAGGCCTCCTCCGTCCAGGCACAAGCGCGCACTGTCGATCCTGGACAAACGTGGCTGCGCTGCTGTGGTCCCCGCGACCTCGTGGGCATTCCCAGAATACATCATCGACCCGATAGCCACACGGTCTCGGCGGCGGTAACATGCAATTGGAGCGCACACGGCGAGGCCCCGATTCAAACGCCGCCTGCGCCGGACCGAAAGTCGGCCACGTTCACCTCGGAGGTACCTCCCGGGGAGCACCAGCCGACAGTAGGACCCGGTGGGGTGGTCGAAGACGGGGCGGACCGCGAACGAGATGCGCTCCTTTTCTTTTCCGCGTAGAGCGGGTCGCCGACGCGCCGCAAGGAGCCCAAGGGCCCCGATGACGCAGCGGACGAGGTGTTGGGGAGGCTGACGATGAGGAGGCGGGTCATGCGCTTCATGCTGGGTGTGATGGGGGTGATCCTCCTCGCCGTTCCCGCGGCGGCTTTCACACCACGCACGGGAAGCGCCGTCGCGGTCTCGGAAAGGGTGCACGATGATCTTTATGCCGCAGGCGGGACGGTGACGGTCGACGCGGCCATCGAGGGCGATGTCGTCAGCGCCGGGGGGACCGTGATCCTCGAGGGACCGGTGACCGGTGGCGTTCTGGCGGCCGGCGGGACGGTCACGGTTGCGGCCGCGGTTTCCCGCAACGTCCGTGCGGCGGCCGGGGCCCTCGCCATCGGGGCGCCCGTCGGCGGGGACGCCGTTCTCGCCGGTGGTACGGTGGAAGTCGAACGGCCCGCGCAAATCGGTAGGGACCTCGTCGTCGGCGGGCGGAGCGTCACGGTCTCCGGGACGGTGGGGCGGAACGCTATCATCAGAGGCGGTGACATCGTGATCGCGGGGGCGATCCACGGCGACGCCGATATCCAGGCGCAACGAATCACGCTGCTGTCCACGACGCGTATCGGCGGCCGGCTCCGCTACTCCAGCCCGAGGCCGATCGAACTCCTGCCGGGGGCGATGGTCGCTGGCGGGGTCGAGCGGATGGCCGGCGCCGCCTCACCGCCCGGCGCGATGGCCGTGCCTCTGGGCTCCTGGCTCCGGCTCTGGGTGGGGGTGATTGAGGTGGCGGGGCTTTTTATCGTCGGCTGGGTCGCCTTCGCCGTGGCGCCGCGAGGCGCGGCGACCGCAGCGCAAGAGGTCCGCGACCGGTTCTGGCATAGTCTGCTCGTCGGGTTCGTGTTGCTCGTGACCGTTCCGGTGGCCGCGGTGGTGTTGCTGTTCACGGTCGTTGGCATCCCGCTCTCGACGATCGGGATCCTGCTCTATCTCGCCACTCTTTACCCCGGGGTGGTCTTCGTGGCAGCGTGGGTTGGCGATGGAGTCTTGCGGAGGGTCCGGAAGACTTCGGGAGGGCCGCCCCCGATTCTCGGGTCGCTCGCGGTCGGCGCGATCGCACTTGGGCTGCTCTTCGCCGTGCCGGCCGCGGGCTGGGTGTTTCGGCTGGTGGCCATCCTCGTGGGATTCGGGGCCCTGTGGGCGACTGCGTGGCGGACGCTGACGGGCCATCCATCGCCGCCGGGGCCCCGGACTCCCGCGGCCACGGCGTGACGGGGCGAGGCGTCTAGCGGTGGAGGCGAGGTACTCTCGAGGAGGGATGACGATGCTCGACAAGATGATCGAACGGATCGGAGGCATCACGACGAACGCCGCCGTCGAGACGGTATTTGGGGACCCGATTGAGCTCCACGGCCGCACGATCATCCCCATCGCCAGCGTCCGCTACGGCTTTGGCATAGGGATGGGCCGCCGCCGGCGGAAGGGCGACGTGGAGCCCGAGCCGAATGAGGGTGGGGGTGGTGGGGGCGGCGGGGCGATTGTCACCCCCCTCGCCGTGATCGAGATCGGCAAGGAGCAGAACCGGATTACACCAATCATCGACCTCACCCGGCTTGGGCTCGCCGCCATCGCGCTTGCCGGGTGGAGCGTCTTCTGGTGGAGCCGCGCGAGGGCGATGGAACGGCAGACGAGGTGAGCGTCGGCGGCCGATGCGGGTAGGTGTGGTCAAGGAAGCCTTTCCCGGGGAGCGGCGGGTGGCGCTGGTCCCTGGGGTCATCCCCACCCTCGCCAAGGCGGACTGCGATCTCCTGATCGAAGCCGAGGCCGGGGCCGAGGCCGGGTATCCAGACGCGCTCTATGCCGAGCACGGCGCACGGATCGCGGCCGCCCGCGCCGAGGTTTTTGCCCAGGCGGACGCGGTGATCCAGGTGCTGGGCTACGGCGCTAACCTGGCGACCGGGCAGGCCGATCTCCCGCTCCTGCGGCGTGACCAGATCCTGATCGGGTTCCTGGATCCGCTGGCCGCGCCGGCGGCCATCCGCGAGGTCGCCGCCACCGGGGCGGCCGCCTTCGCCATGGAGCTGATGCCGCGCATCACCCGCGCGCAGAGCATGGATGCCCTCTCCGCGATGGCCACGGTCATCGGCTACAAGGCTGTCCTCATGGCCGCCGCCGCACTGCCCCGCATGTTCCCGATGCTCATGACGGCGGCGGGGACGGTCACACCCGCTCGGGCGCTGATCATCGGGGCGGGGGTGATGGGGCTGCAGGCCATTGCCACCGCGCGGCGGCTCGGCGCCGTCGTCTCCGGGTACGACATCCGCCCGGCGGCGAAGGAGCAGATCCTGTCCATGGGCGCCCGTTTCGTCGAGCTGCCGCTGGAAACGTCGGCCGCGCAGGACGAACGGGGGTACGCGCGCGTGCAAGACGAGGGGTTCTACCGGCGCCAGCGCGAGCTGCTCGGGCGGGTGGTGGCCGAGAGCGACGTCGTCATCACCACGGCCGTGGTCCCCGGCAGCAAGGCGCCCGTGCTGATCACCGCCGAGATGGTCGCCGGAATGCCCCCCGGCTCGGTGGTGGTGGATCTGGCCGCGGAACGGGGCGGCAACTGCGAGCTGACGCGCGCCGGTGAGACCGTCATGTCACACGGGGTGAGCATTCTCGGCCCCGTGAATCTGGCCAGCACGGTCCCCTACCACGCGAGCCAGCTCTACGCCCGGACCGCCGCCGCGTTCCTGGTCCACCTCGCCAAGACGGGGCGCTCCGGCCGCAACCTGGAAGACGAGATCACCCGCGAGACCCTCGTGACGCACGGAGGCGAGGTGGTCCAGCCGAGGGTCCGCCGGGCCCTCGGCCTCGATCCCCTCGCGACCGATCCCCCGGGTGCGGGTCAAGGAGGATTCTGAATGCCATCGGGTCTCGAGACGGGACTGTACGTGTTCGTGCTGGCGACGTTTCTGGGGTTTGAAGTGATCCGGCGCGTCTCCCCCTTGCTGCACACGCCCCTGATGTCGCTCACAAACGCGATCTCGGCGATCGCCGTAGTCGGTTCGATCGCCATGGCGGGGGAGCAGCGGACCACGCTCAGCACCGTGCTGGGGACCCTGGCGGTCACAGCCTCGATGACCAACGTGGTCGGGGGTTTCATCATCACCGATCGGATGCTCCGGATGTTCAAGCGGAAGTAGCGGGCCCATCGTGAACCAGGCAACCCTCGCGCTGGCGTATCTCGTCGCCGCGGCCCTCTTTGTCCTGGCGCTGAAATGGCTGAGCTCGCCGGCGACGGCCCGGCACGGCGTGCTGGCCGGCGAAATCGGCATGCTGCTCGCCATCGTCGGCACGCTGGCGGGGGCGGGGATCGTCAGCTACAAGTGGATCGCCATCGCGATGGTCCTCGGATCCGCGATCGGGGCGCCGATGGGGCTCTTCATGCCGATGACGGCGGTCCCCCAGCGGACCGCGCTCTCGCACGCGTTCGGTGCGCTGGCGGCCGCGCTGGTGGGGGTCGGCGAATACTACCTCCAGGTGCCCCGGATCGGGACGTTTACCATGAGCGCGCTGGCGCTCGAGGTCGTGCTGGGGTGCCTGACCTTTACCGGCAGCTTGATGGCGTTCGCCAAGCTGCAGGAGATCCTCCCCACCCGTCCGGTGACGTACCGGGGGCAGAACGCGATCAACCTGTCGCTGCTGACCGCGGCCGTGGCGCTGGCGGCGTACCTGGTGAGACACCCCGGACAGACGCAGCTGTTTCCTCCGGTGATCGTGCTAGCGCTCTTGTTCGGCATCCTCCTGGTCATCCCCATCGGCGGGGCGGACATGCCCACGGTCATTTCGTTGCTCAACTCCTACGCCGGGCTCTCCGCCGCGGCGATGGGGTTCGTCCTCGACAATAAGCTGCTGATCATCGCCGGTGCGCTCGACGGCTCGTCCGGCTTCATCCTGTCCATGATCATGTGCCGGGCCATGAACCGTTCCTTCACCAACGTGCTCTTCGGCGGGTTCGGACAGGTGCATGCCTCCGCGGCGGCGGGGGGCGAGCAGCGGCCGGTCAGGAGCGCGACCCCGGAGGAGGCCGCCGCCATCCTCGGAGCCGCGCAGTTGGTGATCGTCGTCCCCGGCTACGGGATGGCGGTGGCCCAAGCGCAGCACAAGGTCCGAGAGCTCTACGAACTGCTGACCCACCGCGGGGTGGAGGTGAAGTTCGCCATCCACCCCGTGGCCGGCCGCATGCCCGGCCACATGAACGTGTTGCTGGCGGAGGCGGATATTCCGTACGACAGGTTGCTCGGCATCGAGGAGATCAACCCGGAGTTCCCGCGGGCCGATGTCGCGCTCGTCATCGGCGCCAACGACATCACAAACCCTTCGGCCCGTCACGACCACGCCAGCCCGATCTACGGCATGCCCATCCTCGACGTCGACAAAGCCCGAACCGCGATGGTGATCAAGCGCAGCTTGGCGCCGGGCTTCGCCGGCATCGACAACGAGCTCTACTACCTGGACAGGACGTTGATGTTGTTCGGCGACGCCAAGTCGTTCGTCGGCGAGATCGTCAAGGAACTGGCGGGCGATCAGCCGGCGCCCGGCCGTCCCCGGGCAGGGGCCGCCTCCCCGTAAGGAGGAAAGCGCGGAGGGAGCGGTGGATGTTAAGGAGGGGTCGGCTTCTCCGCGCGTCTCTTCCGGAGTCGGCCTGGGGATGGGTGGAGGGGAGACCGATGGCGGGACTCGAATCGCCCATGGCGACTCGGCTGACGATGGATGGATTGCGCGCGCTGTTCGAGGCCTTGCGCCGGAGAGGGTTCCGGCTGGTGGGCCCCACGGTGCAGGATGGGGCGATCGTGTACGGCGAGCTCCAGTCGCCGGCCGACCTTCCCGTCGGCTGGACCGACGAACAGGACGGCGGAACCTACCGCCTCAAGCGGCGGGACGATCAGGCCCTCTTCGGCTACGCCGTCGGCCCCCACTCCTGGAAGAAATTTTTGTTCCCCCCCGCCACGCGCCTCTGGCAGGCCCGGCGCACCGAAAACGGCGGGTTTGCGTTCCAGGAAGAGACCGAGGCGCCCCCCCGATTTGCGTTCATCGGCGTCCGCTCCTGCGAGCTCCACGCCATCGCCGTGCAGGACCGCGTGTTCCTCCAGGGGAAGCACGTCGATCCGACCTATCAGGCGCGGCGGGAGCAGGCGTTCATCGTGGCGGTCAACTGCGGCCAGGCCGGGGGCACCTGCTTCTGCGTGTCGATGAAGACGGGGCCCAAGGCCGTGTTCGGGTTCGACCTGGCCTTGACGGAAATCCTGGAAGGGGGGCGCCACCAGTTTGTTGTCGAGGTCGGCTCGGCGCGCGGCGCAGAGGTCCTGCGTGAGATTCCCCACGAGGCGGCTGCCGCCGAAGATCTGGCCGCGGCCCAGCGGGCCGTGGACCGCGCGGCGGGCCAGATGGGCCGCACGATGGACACGACCGACATCAAGGAGCTGCTCTACCGCAACTACGAGCACCCGCGGTGGGATCAGGTCGCCGCCCGCTGCCTGACCTGCGCCAACTGCACGATGGTCTGCCCGACCTGTTTCTGCAGCACGGTTGAGGACACCGCCGACCTGACGGGCGAGCACGCGGAACGGTGGCGGAGATGGGACTCCTGCTTCACGATGGACTTCTCGTACCTGCACGGCGGCAACGTCCGCAGTTCCGCCAAATCACGGTACCGGCAGTGGATGACGCACAAGCTGGCGACCTGGATCGACCAGTTTGGAACATCCGGGTGTGTCGGCTGCGGCCGCTGCATCACCTGGTGTCCGGTGGGGATCGATATCACCGAGGAACTCCGCGCCATCCGGGCGAGCGAATCCCCGGCCCCGTCCGCGCACGCGCAGGAGGCGAAGGATGCAGACACTTGAGGCCGTCCTTGCCGATCACCCCTTCTTCCGCGGCCTTCCCCCCGAGGATCTGCGGCTGATTGCCGGCTGTGGATCCAACGTGCCTTTTCAGGCAGGAGAGTACATGTTCCGCGAGGGCGATCCGTCCGACCGGTTCTACCTTATCCGCCACGGCCGGGTGGCGTTGGAGGTGGCCTCCCCCGAGCGCGGCCGGATGACCATCGCCACGTTGGGGGCGGGCGATCTGCTCGGCTGGTCTTGGTTGGTGCCTCCGTACACCAAGCGCTCCGACGCTCGGGCGATCGACCTCACCCGGACGACGGCATTCGATGGCGCCTGCATCCGCCGGAAGTGCGAGACCGATCCGCGGCTCGGGTACGAACTGCTGAAGCGGTTCGCGCAGATCATCGGGGAGCGTCTGCACGCCACACGGCTCCAGCTGCTGGATGTCTACGGGACTCGCGAGTGACCGGTCGGTCGCCCCGCCCGCGGGCGCCGATCCCATGGCACCCCGGCCGTTCCATGTCCGGCGGATCGGGCGCGAGACGCACGACACGGCGACCCTGGAGCTCGAGCCGGTCGACGGCGCGGAGGGCGTTGTCTTCGCCCCGGGCCAGTTCAACATGCTCTACCTCTTCGGCCTGGGGGAGGTGCCCATCTCCATCAGCAGCGACCCGGCGGCGCCCCGGGGGCTCGCCCACACGGTGCGCGCGGTCGGCGCGATTACGACCGCCCTGTGTCGGTTGCGGCGGGGGGCGGTGGTCGGCGTCCGCGGCCCGTTTGGCAGCGCTTGGCCGCTGGACGGGCTGGCCGGCGGGGACGTCGTGATCGTGGCGGGCGGGATCGGGCTGGCGCCGCTGCGACCGGTCCTGTGCCGCCTGCTCGCGGAGCGCGACCGGTACGGCCGGATCGCGCTGCTCTACGGTGCGCGAACCCCAGCCGACCTGCTCTACGCGCGCGACCTAGCCCGGTGGCGCGGGCGGTTCGACATGCAGATCGAGGTGGCCGTGGACGCGGCCGCGCCGGAGGCGGCGTGGCGCGGCGACGTCGGCGTGGTGACCACGCTGATCCCCCGCGCCGGGTTTGACGTCGCGGAGACGACTGTCTTGACCTGCGGGCCGGGGGTGATGATGCGGTTCACCATCGACGCGCTCTTGCGGCGCGGCTTGGCTCCCGACCGCATCTACCTGTCCATGGAACGCAACATGAAGTGCGCGATCGGCCTGTGCGGGCACTGCCAGTTCGGTCCCACCTTCGTGTGCAAAGACGGGCCGGTGTACCGCTATGATCGGATTGCGACGCTCCTGAAGGTCCGGGAGGTCTGATGCCGCCCCGTCGCCGGCGGCCGCGGCTGGCCGTCTGGAAGTTTGCCTCCTGCGACGGCTGCCAACTGAGCCTGCTCTCGCTGGAGGACGAGCTCCTGACGCTGGCGGGGACGGTGGAGATCGCCTACTTCCTGGAGGCCTCCCGGGGAGGCGTCGGCGGTCCGTACGACCTCTCGCTTGTCGAGGGGTCGATCACCACCCCCCACGACGCCGAACGGATCCAGCACGTCCGCCGGGTCTCGAAAGCCCTGGTGACCATCGGCGCCTGTGCGACCGCCGGCGGGATCCAGGCCCTGCGCAACTTCAAGGACGTGAAGGAGTTCCTCGCGGCCGTGTACGCCCGGCCCGAATACATCGAGACGCTCGCCACCTCCACGCCGATCGCCCACCACGTCCGCGTGGACTTTGAGTTGCAGGGGTGTCCGATCAACAAACACCAACTCCTCGAAGTGATCCGTGCGTTCGTACACGGCCGGCGGCCCGCGATCCCGGCGCACAGCGTCTGCCTGGAGTGCAAACGGCGGGGCACGGTGTGTGTCATGGTGGCCCGCGGGACGCCGTGCTTGGGCCCGGTGACGCACGCCGGCTGCGGGGCGATCTGTCCGGCCTACGACCGGGGGTGCTACGGGTGCTACGGCCCGATGGAGACACCGAACACGACGGCGCTCGGCGCTTGGTGGGAGCGTCTCGGCGTCCCGAAGCAGGACCTGGTGCGCGCCTTCCGCGGAGTCAATGCCTTCGCCGAGGCGTTCCGCAAAGCCGGCGATGCGCATGAAAAGTAAGACCCGGACGATTAAGGTCGACGCCCTGGCCCGCGTCGAGGGCGAAGGGGCGCTTTACGTGACGGTGAAGGGCGATCAGGTCGTCGACGTCCGCCTCAAGATCTACGAGCCGCCGCGCTTCTTCGAGGCGTTTCTCCGGGGGCGGGCCTTTACGGAGGTGCCCGACATTACGGCACGCATCTGCGGCATCTGCCCCGTCGCCTACCAGATGAGCGCCTGCCGGGCGATGGAAGACGCGTGCGGTGTCACCGTGGACGGCCCGCTCCGGACGCTGCGCCGGCTGCTGTACTGCGGCGAGTGGATTCAGAGCCACACGCTCCACGTGTACCTGCTCCACGCCCCCGACTTTCTTGGGTACGACAGCGTTGTCCAGATGGCGCGGGACCACCCCCAGGCCGTCGAGCGGGGGCTGGCCCTGAAGCGGGTGGGCAACGACCTGATGTCCCTCCTCGGCGGGCGCGAGGTGCACCCGATCAACGTCCGGGTCGGTGGCTTCTACCGGGCGCCGGCCCCCCGAGAGCTCGGGGCGATCGCGGAGCGGTTGAAGTGGGCCCGGGACGCCGCTTTGGAAACCGTCCGGTGGGTGGCCGGGTTCGACTACCCCGAATTCGAGCAGGACTACGAGTTCGTGGCCCTGCGGGGCGCGGGCGAGTACCCGATCGACGAAGGGCGGATCATCTCCAACAAGGGACTGGACATCCCGGTAGGGGCGTACGGCGAGCACTTCGTCGAGCAGCACCTTTCCCACTCGAACGCGCTGCACTCCCGCCTGCGGGAGCGCGGAGCCTACTTCGTCGGGCCACTTGCCCGCTACGGCCTGAACTTCGACGCGCTGTCGCCGATAGCCAAAGAGGCCGCCCGGGCCGCCGGCCTGCCGGCGGTGTGCCGGAATCCGTTCCGGAGCATCATCGTCCGGAGCGTGGAGATCCTCTACGCTTGCGACGAGGCGCTGCGCCTCATCGATGCGTACGAGGTGCCGGCGCGGCCGGCCGTAGACGTGCCGCCGCGAGCCGGGCTGGGCCACGGTTGCACCGAGGCTCCGCGCGGCATCCTTTACCACCGGTACACCATCGACGCCGGGGGCGGCATCGTGGAGGCGAAGATCGTGCCCCCCACCTCACAGAACCAAGCCCAGATCGAAGCGGATCTCCGCCGGTTCGTGCAGGCGTCCGTGACGCTGCCCGACGACCAGCTCACGTGGCGGTGCGAACAGGCGGTGCGCAACTACGACCCATGCATCTCATGCGCCACGCACTTCCTGACGCTGCACATCGCGCGCGGCTAGGGCCGGCCGCCGCGGGCGTGCTGGTCGTCGGCGTGGGGAATGCCTATCGGCACGACGATGCGGTCGGGTTGGTGGCGGCGCGGCGGCTGGGGGCGGCGGCGCGCGGCGCCGTGACCCTGCGCGAGTCGAGTGGCGAGGGCGCGGCCCTGATGGAGGTGTGGGTGGGCGCCGGCGCGGTCATCCTGATCGATGCTGTCTCCTCCGGCGCGCCGGCGGGGACGATCCACCGGGTGGACGCGGTCTCGCGCGTCGTTCCCCCCGGGTGGGGCCGCTATTCTTCCCACGCCTTCGCCGTGGCCGAGGCGATCGAACTGGCCCGCGTCCTCAACCGGCTGCCGCGGCGTCTGATCGTGTTCGGGGTGGAGGGGAGGCGCTTCGACGCCGGCGTCGGCTTGTCGCCCGAGGTCGCCGATGCCGTGGAGACGCTGGTGCGCCGGGGACTGGCGGAAATCGCTCGGCTGGGACGCGGTCGCGCCTCCCGTTCGAGCCGCGGGAGCTGACGGCATTGGAGGAGCGCGACGATGGCACCCCGTATCGTTGAAGTCCGCCAGGCCGTCCTGACGAAGAACGATCTGGTGGCCAGACAGTTGCGCGCCGAGTTCGCCGCGGCCGGCACCTGCGTGGTCAGCCTGGTGTCGAGCCCCGGGTCGGGCAAGACGATGCTCCTGGGCGAGACCCTGCGGCGGCTGGCGCGCCGGCACCGGGTCGCGGCGCTGGTCGGCGACCTGGCCACAGACCACGACGCCGTCCGGCTGCGCGCAAGCGGTGCCCCGGTGCGCCAGATCACGACGGGGTCCATCTGCCATTTGGACGCGACGATGGTGCAGCGAGCGCTGGCAGATTGGGATCTGGCCGCACTCGACGCCCTGTTCATCGAAAACGTCGGCAACCTGGTCTGCCCGGCCGCCTTCGATCTCGGGGAAGACGTACGCGCGGTGCTGGTCTCCACGGCGGAGGGGGAGGACAAGCCCGAGAAGTACCCCGCGATCTTCACCACCGCCGATGTGGTGGTGATCACCAAGGTCGACCTCGCCGCGGCCGTCGAGTATGATGCGGCGCTGGCGCGTCGTGCGTTGGACGCGGTGTGCCCCGGGGTTGTCGCGCTGCCCGTTTCGGCGAAGTCCGGTCAGGGCATGGAGGCGTGGCTGGCTTGGCTGGAGTCGGCGGTCGCCGGGAATCGGGGGCGACATCCTGCCCGCGGAAGCGCATAGCGCCCCCGGCTCGGCTCGATCCAACTTCGCGCGATCCTGACGCGTTGATCCATCGGGTCTGCGCCCGATACCCCCCTTCCCGTTCCCGGGTTATTGTTGAAGGTGAAGGGATAGGCAAAGGAGGGATGGCCATGAGTGTTGTGCGGGTTGAGCCGTTCGAGGAACTGAGCAAGATGCGCCGGGAAGTGAACCGGCTATTCGACGATATCTTCCCTCTCCATCCGATTCGCGAGCTGGAGCTTCTGGAACTGGCGTGGACGCCGTCGCTTGAGATGTATGAGACGGACAGCGAGGTGGTTGTCCGGGCGGCGTTGCCGAACATCGACCCGAAGACGGTGGACATCACGGTGACCAACAGCACTTTGGTGCTGAAGGGCAAGACGAAGCATGAGGAGGAGCGCAAGGGGCGCAACTACTATCGGCGCGAGCTGCAAGCCGGTGCGTTCCTGCGCAGCGTGCCGTTGCTGCATGAGGTGAAAGGGGCCGAAGCCAAAGCGACCTACAAGGACGGCATCCTTGAGGTGAAGTTGCCGAAGACAGAGCGTGCCAAGGCATCGGCGATCAAGGTGAAGGTCGAGTAACGTCCCGGCGGGGAGGGGCGGGGAAGGGCGCCGCCCTTCCCCGTTATGGTCGCGAGGTGGGCGCGATGATGGGTCCCTTCGGATACGGTGGCGGCTGGGGGCCGCTGGCAGCGGGGTGGGTCATGATGCTGGTGTTCTGGGTGTTGGTCATCGCGGGCGTCGCGCTCGCGGTGCGGTGGGCAAACGCTGTGGGCTTCGCGGGCCGCCGCGACGTCGATTCGCCGATGGAGACCCTTCGCCGCCGCTACGCGGCCGGGGAGCTGACGAAGGAGCAGTTCGAGCTCATGAAGCGGGATGTGGCCTAGCGGATGCCGGGCCCGCTCGACATCCGTGAGGTGGCGGGCCGCATCGGCTTGGCCGCGGAGGACCTGAGCCTTCAGGGGCGGTATCGGGCGAAGGTGCGGCTGGGGGCGGCTCCGCTGTCAGACCGGGGCGCCGGGAAGTATATCTTGGTATCCGCCATGACCCCGACGCCCCTGGGGGAGGGAAAGACGGTCACCGCCATCGGCTTGTCGATGGCCCTCTGGCGGTTGGGACGTCGGGCTGCCGTGACAATCCGCCAGTCGTCGCTGGGCCCGAGCTTCGGGGTGAAGGGGGGCGGTGCCGGGGGAGGAGCATCGCGGATCGAGCCGCTGGAGGAGTGCCTGCTCGGACTCGGCGGCGATTCGTACGCGGTGGAGAGCGCCAACAACCTACTGGCGGCCCTCATCGATGACGCCCTGATGCGAGGCGCGGCCCGCCTGGATCCGTTCTCGATCACCTGGCGGCGCGTGGTGGACGTCGACGATCGGGCCCTGCGTCACGTCGTGATCGGTCTGGGCGGCAAGGCGCACGGCGTCCCTCGGGAGACGGGGTTCGACATCACCGCCGCGAGCGAGGTCATGGCCATCCTCGCGCTGAGCCGGGATCTGCGCGACCTGCGGAAACGGCTGGGAGCGATCGTTGCCGGGTTTGACGTCGAGGGGCACCCGATTACGGCCGAGGCCCTGGGAGGTGGGGGGGCGATGGCCGCGCTGATGCGGGAGGCGATCCAGCCGAACCTCATGCAGACGTCCGAGGGCACCCCGGCCTTCGTCCACGCCGGCCCGTTCGGGAACATCGCCCACGGCAACTCATCAGTGGTCGCGGATCTCATCGCGCTTCCCCGAGTGGACTATCTGGTCACCGAGGCGGGGTTCGGCGCCGACATGGGTGCGGAGAAGTTCTTTCACATCAAGTGCGCGGTCTCAGGCTTGGTCCCGGATGCCGCGGTCCTGGTCGCTACCGTGCAAGCGGTGAAGGCGCACTCGGGGCGGTACTTTCTCCGCGAGGGGCGGCGGATTCCCGACGTGATCCGGGAAGAGAACGTCCCGGACGTCGTCGCGGGATCCGCCAACCTCGTCAAGCAGATCCAGAACATCCGTCTCTTCGGCATTCCGGTCGTGGTGGCCGTGAATCGCTTTCCCACCGATACCCGCGCGGAGTGCGAAGTCCTACAAGCCCAGGCGATGGCGGCCGGGGCGGCGGGCGTGGTCGAGCATACGGCCTTCCAGGATGGAGGGGAGGGGGCGCTCGCCCTGGCGGAGGCGGTGGAGCGCGCGTGCGGGATGGGCTCCGCCTTCCGCCCGCTGTATCATCCGGGCGACTCGGCCCGGGACAAGCTGACGATCTTGGCCACCAGCCTCTACGGTGCGAAGGACGTGTCGTTCTCCGACGCCGCGGAGCGAGAACTGGCGCGTTACTCCGGGGCCGGCTATGGGTCCCTGCCGATCTGTGTGGCCAAGACCCACCTGTCCCTGTCGCACGACCCGGCGCTCAAGGGGGCGCCCAGCGGGTACACGTTCCCGATCAAGGGGGTGCGCCTGGCGGCGGGGGCCGGATACCTCTACGCGCTGGCCGGCGATATCCTCACGATGCCGGGTCTTCCCGGCCACCCGAGGGCGGCGCAGGTCGATTTGGACGACGAGGGGCGGATCGTCGGCCTCATTTGAAGCGGGGGGCGGCGGATTGCGCACGGATCGGTGGCAGTGGGACGAGAAGCACGCTGCCGGCGTTCCAGAGCTGGCGGGCCCGCCGTTGGCGTATCTGGTCGCCTGGACACCGTTGTTGCCGAAGGGGCGCGCGCTCGACCTCGCGGCGGGTTGCGGCCGGCACGCGGTCTTCTTGGCGCAGCGCGGATACCGGGTCGATGCGCTGGACATCTCCCACGTGGGTCTCACCCGGTTGATCCGGCAGGCCGATGCGCGAGGACTCTCGGTTCGGGCGGCGGTGGTCGATCTGGACGATCTGATGTTGCCGTGGGCGACCTACGACCTGATCGTCAACACCTATTACCTGAACCGGCCTTTGCTCGCGCAACTACCCCGGGCGCTCGTGCCGGGGGGAGCACTGCTCGTGGAGACCCGCTTGTACGATCCCGCGCGCGATCGGCCCGACGCCATCGCGCGGCGGGCCGGTCCCGGGGAGCTCGCCCGGGTGTTCTCAGATCTGGACATTGCCCATTACGAAGAGACCCCCGCCGCGCCCCCGCACCGAACGCGAGGGCTCTGTCGGATGGTGGCGTTCCGGCCAATTCGCGCGTAGGCGGAAGGCCGGCCCCGGCGCCCCGAGGCGTCAGACCAGCTCGGGAGTCCTGACTTTCGGCTCCTCAACGGTGCGCATCAACGCGGCGACCTCGTCGTCTTCCACCGGGGCAAAGTCATCATAGTACGCTCCCACCGCGCCGAGGTACGCCGAGGAGTCGAGGGTGATGAGTTCGTCGATCTCTTCACGCACCACGTCGGCCACGTCCGGGGGAATGACCGGGACCGCGACGACGATCCGGCGGGGATGACGGCGGAGCACGTCTCGGATGGCAGCCCGCAGAGTCAGCCCGGTGGCCACGCCGTCGTCCACGATCACCGCGGTCTTGCCTTCTACGGGATGCGGCAGGCGGCCCGCCATGTACAAGACCCGCCGTCGGTGCGCTTCCTCCCGCTCGGCGTGGATCCGCTGCCGGAGCCACCGCTCGTCCACTTCCGCCAGCTCCGCGGGGTTGCCGAGGAGCGCTCCGTCCTCGGTGACCGCGGCGATAGCATATTCGGGGGCCAGGGGATGCCCGATCTTCCTGGCGATCATCAGGTCGAGAGGAGCCTTTAGCTGCCTTGCCACGATGACGCCGAGGACCACGCCTCCCCTGGGCAGGGCATATACTACGGCTGCCTCGCGGAGCGCCCTCAGCCGATCGGCGAGCCGCCGTCCCGCATCGGTTCTATCCTTGAATCGCACCCGCCGGCTCCTCGGCCCGCTTCGCCCTCGCGCGGCTCGTCCACACGGGGATGGGAGCTTGGCGGACGACATGCTCGGCAACGCTCCCGATGAAGAGGTGAGAGAAACCCCGCCGGCCGTGTGTGCCCATTACAATCACGTCAGCGCCGATCTCCTGTGTCACCTCCAGGATCACCTCGCGGGGGTGACCCTTGCGCAGCAGGCGCCGCGTCACCTCCGGTGCCCCCGCGGTCATGGTGTCGAAGGCGCGTTGGACATCGGCGGTCACCCGCTCCACGATCTCGGCCGAGGCCGGGGTCGGGATCGCTCCAAGCCCGCTGATCGGGGTCCAGGCATACGAGAGATCGATGACGTGGAGCAGGACGATCTCCGCCCGAAACGCCAAAGCCAGCGTCCGCGCCCATTCGAACGCGGTCGCGGCGCCCTCGGAGAAATCGGTGGGGACGAGAATCGTTCGAATCTGCCCGGTCGCCATGGCCGCCTCCGCCCTCCGATCCTACCCTCAGCATCGCTCACCTCAGGCCCGCGGACCATCGGGCCGGCGCCTGATCCGGGTCCGGCTGGCAGCCGATACCTCTCCTGCCCGCCGAAGGGTACCGTGGATTACAGATCGGTGGAGAGGTGGCGCGATGGTGCTGGAGACGTTGGCTGTCCGGAAATTGGAGGGAGCGACGGCGGATCTGCGCCGCATCTTCGCCCGGTATCCTCGGACCGTCGCCCTGCGCGATGGCACCACCGTGACGGTGCGGCCGCTGGTGCCGCGGGACGAGGGCAAACTCATCCGGCTCTTTTCCGACATTTCGTATGAGGAGTTGAGGAATCCCCACGACAACGTGAGCGATCCGACGATCGTCCGCCGGTGGTGCCGGAACATCAACTACGAGCGCGTTTTCCCCGTCGTGGCCGAGCTGGGCGGACGGATCGTGGGCGATGGCACGCTGCATCGCCGGCCGGTGGGGCCCACCCCCGGGGTCGGTCGATTTCGCGCCTACGTTCGGCCCGAGCTCCGCGGGCCGGGGTCTTGGCGCCGTGCTCCTCCGCGAGATCATGGACCTCGCACGGCGGGTGGGGCTTGAGCACCTCGGCGTCGAGCTCTACGAAGATCAGGAGGCGTTGCGGAGGGTCCTTGTAGCCTACGGGTTCCGCGAAGCCGGCGTGTGCCCTTGTACCAGCGGGTGATCATGGTGCGCGAGATCGCGCGAGAGGACGCCGGTGGGGAGGAGGCTCTATGAAGAAGCGACTGCTGGCCGCGATCAAGGTGGAGAAGGCGAAGCGCGTTCAGAAGCGGGTGCGGCACCACGCCGTGTCGACGGCGAAGGATCGCAAGGACCTTCGCGGCGCGAAGGGGGTCTTGCTGAAGATTGCTGTTGACCGCGCCTTGGAGAACGAGTCCCCGGGCGATTAGGCCGGTGGCCGGCGCTATTTTCCCATCCGGATCAGCAGCGATTAGTGACCGGGGCCACCGAGCGGACATTCACGCGGGCACAAGGCTACGAATCGGGTCCACGCCGGATTTTCATGGAGACTCTCATGGAGGTATCCTAGGATCTGGAGGGATTCCCATGGGAAGCTTGGTGGTGGCCCCGACGCCCACAATGCGTCGGGTGAACTTTAGATTCGAAGGGCGGCGCGCCCCCAACGCCAAGTCGATCGTCGTGGTGGGGTCGTTCAACCGATGGGACACGTCTGTCCACCGCCTGGAGTTGGGCCCGGATCGCGTGTGGGGCATCGAGGTCACCCTGGCCGCAGGGGAGTATCCCTATCTGTTCATTGTGGATGGCGTTCCCTGGAACGATCCGCTGGACGACCGGCGCGTCCCCTGTGAATGGGGAGGGGATTACTCAATTCGCATCGTACGCTAGGGATCTTCGGAAACGCGAAACCGGCGGCTCGCGGCTGACGCCGTCCGTGACGCCATCAACACGTTCGGTTCACCGGTGCGTCGACCACGGGATCCCTCGCCCGCTGGACGCGCCCGCTCCGCCATTACACGCAGCTGGCGCGTCACCAATTTCCTGGGGCCAAGCCAGAATCGGGCAGCGGCCCGATACCTCACACGATCTTGCGGGGGTATGGTCAAGGTAGGAAGGAGGTGAGGCGGATGACAGAGGAACTGATGCTTGCGGTCCCGTGCTTCGAGCATCTCAAGCAATATCTGCGGAAGGAAGGCGTGGCATACACGGTCACCGAGCATCCGGCTCGCTATACCGCTCAGGAGCTTGCCCAAGTGGAGCACGTCTCGGGCCGCCTGATCGCGAAGGTGGTGGTGGTTGTCGCGGACGGGAAGCCCATCATGATTGTGGTGCCCGGGGTGGCCAAGGTCAATCTTGGCGCCGTCCGGAAGACGCTGGGGGCAGAGGAGGCGCGGCTGGCTGTCGAGGAGGAGTTCGGCATGCTGTTTCCCGACTGCGAGGTCGGGGCGATGCCGCCGTTTGGGAACCTGTATGGCGTGCCGGTGCTCGTAGATGCCGTCCTGGCACGCGATCCGGTGATCTTCTTCAACGCCGGGAGCCACCGCCGAACGATTACCATGACCTACGCGGACTACGCGAGGCTGGTGCGCCCGGCCGTGGGGGTGTTCGCCAAGGAGCTGTCGGTGGTGTAAGTTGTCAGGACGGCCGAGCTGCTGCCGGGACGGGCAGCTCGGCCACGATCTCGGTGCCGGCTTCCGGGAGAGAGGAGATGTGCACGGTGCCGCCCAGGAGGGTGGCCCGTTCCTGGATGCCGCCGAGTCCAGCCCCTCCGGCGAGCGGGTTCCGGCGAGGTTGGTGTTGGAATCCGCGCCCATCGTCCTTGATCTGCAGCCGCACCCGGCCGTCATTCAGGGCCAGCGTGACCTCGACCCTGGTCGCGGCGGCGTGTTTCACGACGTTCCAAAGGGCTTCCTGGGCGATGCGAAACAGCGCGGTCTCGAGGACAGGGTCTAACCGCTTCCCGCCCAGCTCGATCCTGAGGTCCACCTCCAGCCCGCGCGGTATGACCTGGTGGTGCACGTACCAGCGGAGCGCCGCGGCCAGCCCCAAATCGTCGAGGATGGTGGGGCGGAGATCGTAGATCAGTTTCCGGACTTCCTCGAGCGTGGCCTCCGCCAGTCCCTTCAACCGCTCCAACTCGCCCACCGAGGCGGCCTCACCCTGCTCCACCGCCGCGCGAACCATCTCGACGTTCAGAATGAGCGCCGTCAGCGCTTGGCCGGTCTCGTCGTGGAGTTCGCGGGCGATCCGTCGCCGCTCATCCTCGTAGGCCCCGAGGAGCTTCTTGATCAGATCGCCGCGCAGCCGCTCTTTGTCCTGCAGCTCGGTGAGGAGCTGTGCCTTCTCAATGGCGAGGCCGACCTCCCCCCCCACCGTCGCCAGGAGAGCGAGTTCCCGCTGGCTGAACAGGCGCCCCGACGGCAGGACGAGGTTCATCAGCCCCACGATGCCGGTTGAGGTGCGGAGCGGCACGCTGGCGTGTTGGGCCCTCACTCCCACTTTCTCCAGCCGCATGCAATTCACGATGTTCACGGGCCGGGTGAGTTCGTTGGTCCGGAGGAGGTCGAGGCACCGGCAGGAGCCGACAAACTCGGCCCGGTGATCGCGCTCGAGGGCGGGGGGGAGCTGATAGGCGGCGGCGAGCCCGTAGCCGTCCATCAACGGATCGCGAAGGAACACCCAGCCGGTGTGAACCTGGAGCAGCCGGCCCGTCTGGTGAAGGACCTCGTCCAGCATGTCCTCTACCCTGGGAATCCGGAAAATGGCGGCGCTGATCTGGCTGAGGACAACGAGCCGTTGGGCGCGCTGCAGCGCGCGCAGCTCGATGCCGGCGCCGAAGAGCGCGATCGCCAGGCCACCGGTGACCTCAGAGAGCGCCGTCACTTGGGCGGTGCGCTCGACCCCGGCCCAGCCGATCAGGTTCAGCCCGACGGCGATCAGGCCGGCGAAGATCGCCCGCGTTGCCGGATCATCCAGGATCTGTTCGGTGCGCCGATAGGCCTCCCCGGTCAGGAGGAACGCCGCCCCCCCCGCGAGGCCCGTAATCAGGGAGGCGGTTCCCGCGTTGCCCGGTCGGCTCAGCAGCACGATGACTGCGGCCGCCACCAGGGCGCCAAATCCCAGGAGGCCAGCCTGAACGATGCCGCGGGCGCGTGGATCCCGCGATGCCGTCCCGGTGAGGAAGAACCCCGCGCCGGCGAGCAGCAGCGCGCTCCGCAGCGCAGCGACCGGCAGGACCTCGCCGGTGGCGAGCGTCCACACCTCGACCACGACTCTGAAGGCGAGGAGCACGGCACCCGCGGTCCACCAGGCGACGTAATTAAACCGCGTCTCGAGGAACTTGCTGACGAGCAGGGCGATCACAAAGACGTGGATGCCGAGGGCGATCGCGAGGATGACGATGGGCTGCTGCATATGCGGACTCCCCCCGGGTTCGTTTCACCCCAGGTGAGGAGGCTCCTGCCGACGTTGGTGGGGGAGCTGGCTCCGGGCACGGGGGGCCGAGCGTGCGGCCCCCCGTGCCGTCAGGCGGCTACTTCCTGGACGCTGATGAGCGTCGGTTCGAACCCCGCGGTGGACAGCGCCCGCACGAGATCGCGTGGGTCCCGCTCATCCGCGGTCAGGATGAGCGCCGGGCGGCCCCGCTCGACGAACGTCGTCAGGCCGGTGAGGGACGCCCCAGTGGGCGCCAATGCCTGCAGGACCTTGGCCACGCCGCCTCCGATGTCTGGGAGGGGCACGATGAGCCGAACCCCCGCCCGGCGGGCTCCCAGCAGCTCGAGAAAAGCGTCGAAGATGTCGCTCTCGGTGATGATGCCGACAACCTGACCGCGGTCGAGGACGGGGAGGGTCCCGACCCCTAGGGTCCGCATCAGCGCCGCCGCTTGAACGATGGACACCTCTGGGGAGGTGTTGTAGGGGTCGGACGTCATGATCTCGCCGATCGGCGTGATGGCCTTCCCCTTCTCAAAGAGATCCCGCTGCGTGACGATCCCCACAAGCTTGCCCCGCTCGTCAACCACGGGCAGCCGGCGGATCTTGCGGACGTACATCATTTGCAGCGCGTCCTTGGTTTTCGTCGTCGTCGTCGCGGTGACCGCCGGGTGGCTCATCCGGTCCCTCACGATCATGGACGGTCCCTCCTCATCAATTTCGGGTGCTCAATTGCCCGGTTTTACCGTAGCACCTGGGCAACTGGGCGCCCATCGGGCCCGGGATGGATTCTGCCCCCCACCCGAGCCCGGTCCCGTCCTCCGCCCGCCTGAGGCCACAATCGGGTGCGGTACCGATACCCTCCTGCCCCCCTTGAGCTCACAATAGGTACAGCCCGGGGAGACGACGTCCGGGCCTGGAGGGTGTCATGGGAGAGCAGAGGGCGACGGCGTGCGACAAATGTGGCCTGCAGGCGGTGCGACACGAACTCGAACGGCAGGGCACCATGCTGCGGTTCTGCGATTCGTGCTACTGGGGAGAGATTGACGGGACGGGCGGCGGCGATGGGCTGCGCACACCGAAGACCGAGCAGGCGTCGAAGGGAGGGTAAGCGCGATGCCGGTGTTTCGGGTCACCCCGCCCCACGTACGGTCGCCGTTCCGTTGGGATCCATGGCAAGAACTCGAGGAGATCCGGCGGACGATGCAGCGCATGGGGACATACCCCGGTGGGTCGACCCCCGTGGATCCCGCCAGTTTCGCGTTCGTCCCAGAGGCGGACCTCTACGACGCCGGGTCGTCGTTCATCGCCCGGGTGGACGTCCCGGGGGTGATGGATGAGAGCCTGGACGTCACCGTCGAGGGGAGCACGCTCACGATTCGCGGGGAACGAACCCCCGCTGACGTCGATGGCGAACGGTATGTGTGCTGCGAGCGGCCCGTCGGCCGGTTCGTGCGCGCAATCGAACTCCCCGAGCAGGTGGACGTCGAACACGTCCAGGCGGTTCTGAGCCGTGGGGTGCTCGATGTCACGCTGCCCAAGGCCAAGACGACCGCGGTCAAGAAAGTCGCGGTGACGGTTCGCGCCGGCGAATAGGATCGACTCCGAGTGATCGTCGGACCCTACGCCATGTTCCCCCCACGATGCGGTCGACGATGAAGGTGTCCGCCACAAGGAGGTCGGGAGCCGAGCCGTGAGGCCGGCTCTCCCCCGGGAGCACGGACTGGCCGCTGCGATGTCATCAGCGGGCTGGGGCTACCGGCGGATAAGATTGCGCAGTACGAACCACACGTTGCCGGGCCGTTCGGCCAGCCTCCGCATCAGGTAGGGATACCACTCCGGGCCGTGCGGCGCGGCTATCCGCACGCGGTACCCTCGCCCGGCCAGGTCCGTCTGCAGCTGGGGGCGCACTCCGAAGAGCATCTGGAATTCGAACCGATCCCGAGGAAGGCCGCGCCGCGCGGTGAACGCGATGAGGTGATCGATGATCCGGTCGTCGTGGGTGGCGATCGCGGTATAGCCATCCGCCAAAAGCGCTTGTTCGGCGAGGCGGATGTACTGGCGATCGACATCCGCCTTTTTGGGGTAGGCCACGTTCGCCGGTTCCAGATAGGCACCCTTGACCACCCGCAAATTGGGGGCCAGCGGCGCCAAATCGTCGAGGTCCTGGGCGCTCCGATAGAGATAGGCTTGCAGCACCACGCCCACCCGTTCGTGCCCCTGCGCGCGCAGTCGTCGGTAGATGCGCAGCGTGGTGTCGACCCTGCCCGATTCCTCCATGTCGATGCGGACGAAGTTTGCGCGCTCAGCGGCGCCCTCTACCACCCGGGCGATGTGACGGTACGCGACGTCCTCGCCCGCGGCGAGACCGAGGTGCGTAAGCTTCACCGCGATGTTGGCCTGCAGCCGTTCGCGGGCGAGCCGATCCAGGACGGTGAGGTATCCTTGCGCGACGGCCCCGGCCACGGCCGTCTCCGCCACGCCTTCGCCGAGGATGGTCGTGTTGGCGAGCAGCCCGCGGTCGTTCAGGCTGCGGAGGATCGGGATGCACTCGTCCAGCGACTCCCCGGCCACGAACCGGGCGGCGCCGAGCTTCATGCCGTGGCGGCGCATCCGGCTGGCGAGCCAGGGGTCGTGTGCCGCTTTGAGGATGGCCCTCCGGAGGAGTGCAGCAGCAGCACCGGACATGATCGACCTACCGCGGCCTCATCATCGTCAGTGCCCGAACGTCGTCGGCTTGAGATCGACCCCGTCGGGGTCCCGAAGATATCCGGGCTGCCGACCCGGCATCCCCGTGAATCCGTACTGCCACAGGATCTGCTTGGTCCGACGGCTGAGGACGATGACCCGATGGTTCGCGTCGTCATTGAGGAGGATGTTCCCGTTCGGCAGCTCGATCGCCAGCGACGGATGGTCCAACCGGCCCGGCCCCTTGGTCGGCGCGTACGCCCACAGGACCCGACCCGTCCGCGTGACCACGACGATCTTCCCCGGGCGGCTGTAGTCGGCGACGAGATAGTCCCCGCTGCGGGTCGGTTGGGTATCCGACGGGTAGTCGACGGGTAGGGGAACCCTGTAGAGGATCCGGCCGGTCTCCGGATCGAGATCGGCGGCGCTGCGCCGACCGATCTCCGTGATGAGCAAATGGCCGTTCGCCAGCGGGGTATCCCCGTTCGGGGATAGGAAGTATCCGGGCACCGCTCGACAGCTCCCCGTGACGCCAAATTGGCGCCGGATGTGGTGAGCGGGAGGAGGATCAAAGACCAGCACGCGGCAGTTCTTGATGTCGGCGACGACGATGCGGCCGTCGACGAGTTGGTAGGCGTCGTCGGGCGTGTTGAGGTATCCGGGAGCACTCCCGCGATGTCCAGGATGGCCGTACTGCCAGACGATCCTCCGGGTCGCGTAATCGACGATCGTGATGGTGTGGTTGTCCTCCTGGTTCGTGATGATGGTGTGCCCGCCCGGCGTGTAGAAGGCGTCGTCGGGATCGCGAAAGGACTGCCCGGCCGCCAGATCGCCGGGGCGGGGGAACTCCCAGACGATGCGCTTGTCCGGGGTGACCTCGATGATGCGGTTGTTGTCCGCGTCGGCGATCAGGATGTTCCCCGGGAGCGCGGTCTCGGTGAGCGGTCCGGGCGGGGGGGCGCCCGACCATCCGGGGGATGCGGCGGCCAGCGGGAGCGCAAGCGCGATCGAGAGGGCGAGACGAGCGAAGTCCGTGGTCTGCAAGGGTGCTCCTTCCTGCCGAAGGCAATAGGGGCACGGTCCGTGTGCGGACGGCTACGCTCGCGGAGTGTAGCACGGTCCGTGGTGTGGCGGTATCCGGTCGGTACCCGATCTTGCCGAATCAGAGCGGCTACTTGAGGGTCAGCAGGTAGGCGGCCAGGGCCTTGAGGTCGGCGTCGGAGAGTTTGTCAAACGCGGGCATGCCGGCTTGCGGGTTCACCGAAGTCGGGTTGTGGATCAGGGCCATCAGCTTATCGGCAGTGTATCTGGCGCCAACGTGCGTGAGTTCCGGACCGAAATCGGTGCCTTCTCCTTTCACGACGTGGCAGCCCTCGCACTTGTTGGTAACGAACACCTCATGGCCACGGTCCACCAGGGCCTGGGACGATCCCGCGGGCGCCAGGCGGGTGCCGGGCGGGGCCTGGACACCGCCGAGGTAGGTCAGCCCCGCGATTGCGACCACGCCGACGCCCGCCGCGGTCATCGCGTATGGGCGCCGGCGGGGACGCCGCTCGGGCCGGCGGTCCAGCAGCGGCAAGACGAAGAGGAGGAGGATCACGGCGAGGGGGAGCAGGACGACCCCCACGGGCTCCCAGAACGGCCCCTCGAAGTACTTCAGCAGCTGGAAGAAGAACAGGAAGTACCACTCCGGGCGCGGGACGTATGTGGTCGACGATGGATCCGCCCGGACCTCGGTCGGCACCCCCCAGATCCACGTGAGGCCGAACAGGATGAGGAGGATCACGAGTGAGACGCCGAGGTCCTCCGCCAGTTGGTCGGGATAGAACCGTTTGGTCTTTCGCGCCGTCGATTCGTTGCCCGGCGCCGGGGCGATGCTGTGGCGGTAGACGAGGTAGAGATGGAAGATCACCAACGGCACCAACAGAGCCGGCAGCAGGAGGACGTGAATCGCGTAGAACCGTACGAGGGTGACGGGGCCTACATCCGCCTCGCCGCGCACGACCTGCAGCAGCCAGTTCCCGAGCAGCGGCACCGTCCCGACGATCTTCGTGCCGACGACGGTGGCCCAGTACGAGCGCTGCGTCCAGGGGAGCAGGTAGCCCGTGAAGGCGAACGCCATGATGAGCAACAGGAGAGCCACCCCCACCATCCAGGTGACCTCCCGGGGGACCTTGTAGGATCCCCAGATGAATACTCGGAGCATGTGGAGCCCGACAAGGATGACGAGGGCGCTCGACCCCCAGTGATGGAGGCCCCGCAGGCCCGGGCCGAATATCACCTGGGTCATGATGTACGAGACACTGTCGTAGGCATGTTCGGGGGCCGGGGAGTAGTTCATCGCCAGGACGACCCCGGTCACCACCTGCACGACGAGCAGGAACAGCGTGGCGCTGCCCAGGGTGTGGGGGAGTCCTGTCTCGTCGGGTACGGTGCGGTTCAGGAACCCCCCGAACAGCCCCCCTCCAAGCCGCTCCCTGAGCCAGCCACCGTTGGACTGCTGGGCTTGCGTCACGCGCCTCCCCGATGGAACGGCCCCATGTAGAGGGTCCCCGCCTCCACCTTGCTCTCGTAGTAGTCGAGCGGGCGCGGCGGGGGACCGCCGACCACCTTGCCCGTGGCGTCGAACATCCCGTTGTGGCAGGGGCAAGCGAAGCGCTGCGCACTCGGGTCCCAATGGTAGGGACACCCAAGGTGGGTGCAGTGGTTGTCGAAGATCCGAAACTCTCCCTGCGGGGTTTTTACCACCCAGACGAGCATCTCGGCGGTGACGTTTACCCACCCTTCGTCGGACGGGTGCACGTGGTGGGCAAGGGTGGGCTCCGCACCGAATCTGGATATCGGTCCGACCGCGATCCACTGTGCCTTCTCCGCCGGCCGGAAGGCCGGCGAGAGAACCCCCCCCAGCACGGGAACGCCAACGAGCGCGCCTAGGAGGCCGGCCAAGCCGTAGAACAATCGGGTAAAGAACGTCCGTCGGTTTCCGCTTGGGTCCCCGGCCGCCGGGGCGTTGGAGGTCATTTCCGCAAGGAGACTACTTGGTCATCTTTAGGGGCGCCGGCGGAGCCGACGGCAACTGGCACTGGATCTAGGCCATCTGAACCTTCGCGTCGCACTGATTGCACGCATTGATCACTTGGGACGTGAGGGAGGAATATCCCGTCCAGTTCTTCGCCTTTGCAGCGGCGTCGACCTGGGCGGCGTACTCCATCATGACGGTCCCGAGCCGCGGTTGAATGTCGGCGAGCTTTCTGATCTTCTCGTCGGTGCTGCCCTTCACCCAATCGGGGGCCTGCGTGTACGAAACTCCAACCGCGCGCCCAAACATCAAGGCGAACGCTACCAGAGCCACCGCGGTTCGAGGCTATCGTCATTCCTCCTTCGGTCGGGGATGCTTAATTGGGAATCTCGGAACATCTGTTCGCGGGCGGGACTTGTTGACCCTTCTTGTCTCGACCACCGTCGCACGCGAATGGACAGGAGTTGGCCAACAGATCACACTTCCGGTCATGCCCGGACTGGACAACCGGCGGGCACGTTGCCAGGGTGGAGCCAACCGTGATCCCTCCCACGACATGCGGTGAGGGGCTAGCGTGAATGTCCATGTGGATCGCTTGTCGCAACCATGTACAACCGCGGCTCGCCGTTGACACACGCTTGCCGGATCCCCCGGAGGCCCCTTACGGGAAATTGCCCGTCGGTCATGCGGAGCAACTCCATGGTCGACGGCCGCGGAGCGAGCTTCCGATCCCTCTCGCCGATCGAGACAAATCATTGACCCCGCCTTTGCCGAGTAACCGGCGCCACCCGCAGCAAATCCCCAACACCCACGCGAGAAGTTCCCTCAGGGGGTCTTCAGTCGATCCGCTTCTGGAAGCGGTTGATCGCCACGGCGAAGACCGCCACGCCGATCGCCACCATCGGCAGGATCTGGTGCCAGAGGAACTCGAGCCCGATCCCCTTGATCAATATGCCGCGGATGATCACGATGAAGTAGGTCAAGGGGAACACCGCGCCGACTATCTGGAGCGCGGGGGGAAGGGACTCTCGGGGAAAAACAAACCCGGAGAGCAGGATGCTCGGCAGGAGGATCAGCTGAGACATCTGCGCCGCCTGCTGGAAGTTCTTGGATACCGTGGAGATCATCGCGCCCACGCCTAGGGTGCTAAAGAAGAACGTCAGCAGCAGCACGTACAGCAGGACGAGCGACCCCTTGATCGGCACGTGGAACCAGACGCTGGCGAGCAGGAGAGTCAACGTGATCTGGACGTAGCCGAGCACGATGAGCGGGATGACCTTGCCAAGGATCAACTCTAACCCCGTGATGGGCGTCACCACTAACTGTTCCATCGTGCCCCGTTCGCGCTCGCGCACGATTACGGTTACCGCTTGGAACGTCGTGACAAACACCAGGACGATTGCGATCACCCCTGGGACCAGGAAGTTCACGTTCTCCAGCGTGGGGTTGTACCACGCCCGCGCCCGGATATCCACCGGCAGCACGACGGGGTGGGCGCCGGTCAGCCGCCCGGCTTGCTGGATGAGCAGGTGAGTCGACAGGATCTGCCCGATCTCGCTGGCGAGGCCGAGCACCGTGCGGGCCGACGTCGGCTCCGAGGCATCGACGATGACCTCTACCTGGGCGGTTCGCCCGCTGCGCAGGCGGGGGGCGTAGTCGGGGGGGATCCAGATGCCGATCTTGGCGTCGCCCCCGTCGATGAGACGCCGCACGCTGTCGAAGCTGGTCGTATAGTAACGTAGATCGACGTATGTGGTATTGACGAAGGCGTTGAGCAGCGTGCGGCTCTCCGGGGTGCGGGATTCGTCGAAGACCGCGGTGGCGATGTGGGTGACATCGTTGCTTAGGTATCCATAGAGGATCAGCTGCATGATCGGCAGCGTGATGATCGTGATGAGTGTCCGCCGGTCCCGGACGAGCTGAATGAACTCCTTGCGGATGACGCTGCGCAGGCGCCCGAAGTTCATGGCCGATCCCCGGGGGAAGGGAAGGGGCCCGCGGAGCCGCCGCGACGTTCCACGAGGGAGACGAAGACGTCCTCTAGTGAAGGCGGGACGGGAGCGATGCGGTCGACCGTTACGCCGCGGCCTGCCAGGGCCTCACGCAGCGTGGGGAGCGCAACCTGGCTGTTGGCCACGGTGACGTGGATCGCCCGTCCGAAGAGCGCCGCCTCTCGCACCTCTGGCAGGGCGGCCAGTACCTCCAGCGCCTCGGCGTACCGTGGGGTGACGATCTCCAGGAGCTCTCCCAACATCTCGCGCCGTTTGATTTCCGCCGGAGCCCCCATCGCGATGATTCGCCCGCTGAAGATGAACGCTAGGGTGTCGCAGTGCTCCGCCTCGTCCATGTAGTGCGTGGTGACCATGACCGTCACCCCGTCTTCCGCAAAGGTGCCGATCAACTCCCAAAACTCCCTCCGGCTTACCGGATCGACCCCGCTGGTCGGCTCATCGAGGAAGACCATCCGCGGCCGGTGGAGCACGGCGCACCCGAGGGCCAGCCGCTGCTTCCACCCACCGGACAGCGCCCCGGCCAGCAGGCGTTCCCGGCCGCGAAGGCCGGCGCGGGCGATCCACTCACCCGCGCGGTCGCGCGCCTCGACGCCCGAGAGCCCATAGACGCCGGCGTAGAATGCGAGGTTCTCGGCCACGGTCAGGTCGTCGTTCAGGCTGAAGCGCTGGGACATGTAGCCGATCCGCGCTTTGATCCGCTCGTGATCGCGCGCCACGTCGTACCCCAGCACCTCCGCCCGTCCCTCCGTCGGGCTCAGGATGCCACACAGCATTCGGATCGTCGTCGACTTCCCGGCGCCGTTGGGGCCGAGGAACCCCCACACCGTTCCTGCTGGAATCTCGAAGTTAAGGTGATCAACGGCCAGGAACGCCCCAAACGCTCGGGTGAGGTCCAAGGCGCGCACCGCGGCGTCCTCACCCATGCGCGCCTTCACCCGCCCCGTTCCGGCCGGCGCGCCGTTCCGCAATCATGGAGACGAAGACATCCTCGAGGGACGCCGGGATGGCGACCGCGTTTCGGACCAGCACGCCCTGCGCCGCCAGGCGTCGGGTCAGGAGGGGAATCGCCGCCGCGGCGTCTGCGACCACCGCGTGGAAGCGGTCGCCGATCAGCGTGGCGGAGCGGACCTCTGTGGATCCCGCGATGATTCGCCGGGCGGCCGCCCGCGGTTCAGCGACGAATTCCACCACCTCGCCATGCAGCCGCCGTTTCATGACGCCGGGGTCTTCGGCGGCGATCAGTTCCCCGGCATAGAGCAGCCCGACGGTGGTGCACCGATCCGCCTCGTCCATGTAGGTGGTGCTGACCAAGATCGTCGCGCCCTCCCGGTTCAGTTCGTAGAGTATGCGCCAGAACTCTCTGCGCGAGACAGGGTCGACCCCGGCGGTCGGCTCGTCGAGTAGCAGCACACGGGGCTCATGTATCAGCGCGCAGGCGAGGGCCAGTTTCTGCTTCATGCCGCCGGAGAGATCCGCGCCTCGTCGGTTTGTGAAGACGCTCAGGCCGCTGAACTCCAGGAGCCGCCGGGCGCGTGCCGCGCGGGCGTCTCTGGGCACGCCGAACAGCTCGGCGTAGAAGTCCAGATTTTCCTGGACGGTGAGGTCTTCGTACAGGCTGAACCGCTGGGGCATGTACGCGATCCGCGCGTGGACCGCCTCGGGATCGCGGCGGAGGTCGACGCCGTCGATCACGACCGTGCCACGTGAAGGTGTGATCGCTCCGCACAGCATCCGCAGCGTCGTGGTCTTGCCGGCCCCGTCGGGACCGAGCAGCGCGAAGATCTCCCCGCGGGGGACGGCGAACGAGAGGTCCTTGACGGCCAGCATGTCACCAAACCGCCGTGTCAGCCCTTGCACGACAATGGCCGGGGAAGGATCAACGGTCATCGAGGGAGTCGAGCCTCACGGGCGGCCGACCAGGATTTCCGCGTCGGCCGGCACCCCAGGTTTCAAGGTGCTGTCGGTGTTCGCGAGCTGGATCTTCACGGCGAAGACGAGCTTGACGCGATCCCCCCTGGTCTGCACGTTGCCGGGTGTGAACTCGCCCCGGTTGCTGATCTCCGTCACGCGGCCCTCGAAGATCCGGCCCGGGAAACTGTCGATGCTGACGTGCGCGATCTGACCGATTTTGACGCGTGCGATCTGATCCTCGGACACGTACGCCCGGAGCCAGATGTCCCCGAGGTCGATCAGGGTGTAAAGCACCGCTCCAGCGGCGACCACTTCACCTTCTTCCACGTTCTTCGCCTGGACAACGGCGGCCCGCGGTGCGGTGATCACGTTGTGCCCCGCGATGATCTGGAGGTAGCGTAGGTTGGCCCGGGCTTGGGCCAGGGCTCCCTGGGCGGCCGCCAGCTGCTGCTGGCGCTGGGTGAGGACCGTGTACCCGGACTGCGCGTTGCGCAGCCCCGCTTGCGTCTGCGCCAGGTTCGCCCGGGTGGCGGCCACCGCTTCGCGCTGGATCTCGACCTGCCGGAGATTCGCGCGCGCCGACGTCAGGGCAGCCTGGGCTTGGGTTTCCGCGGCCGCCGCGCTCCGCACCTGAGCGACCGCCGCGTCATAGGCCGCCTGCGCGGTATCCACCTGCTCCGCCGCCACCGCCCCCTCGACGAAGAGGGCGTGCTGGCGGGCCAGGGCGTTCCGCGCCGTGACGAGGGCCGAGCGGGCGGCCGCGGTCTGGGCCTGGGCGGAGCGGAGTTGCGCTGCGGCCGCCGTCACCACGTCTTGGGAGGTGCGCTCTTGGATGGCCAGAGCGGTTTCCGATTGCGGCACGGCGGTGGTGGCCGCCGCCACCTGCGCCTGAGCCTGAGCGACCTGCGCGTCGGTCACCAGTTGCTGGGTCGCCACGGCCTGCCGGGCCTGTGCCACTTCCGCCTCCGCCTGCCTCACACCCGCCTGGGCCTGGGCGACCTGCGCGCTCGCCTCCTCGGGCTCCAACTCCGCCAGGACCTGCCCGTCCCTGACCGAGTCCCCTTCGTTGGCAGTGAGGCGGACGATCCGGCCGGGCACCTTAGGGCTGATGTCGACCTCGGTGGCTTGAATCGATCCCGACGCGAACAGCCGGCCGGCGGACGCGTGCTGCTCGTAGAGGCGCCACCCCGCCCACGCCAGCAGGCCGAGCAAGGCGACGATGAGGGCGCCTCCAAGGGCCCCGCGGCGGCGTGCGGGGCCTGGACTCGGGCCGGCTACCATCGGCGCGGTTCCGTCCGGACCAGGACGGGGCGGCCCAGCCGGACCGCCCGCGACGCCTGGTCGCGGCCGTTCGTTACGATCTCGACGCGGGCGGGCATCCCTGCTCGCAAGCGGTGGGCACGGTCATCGATGCGTATCTTCACCCCAAAGACGAGCTTGACGCGGTCTTCTTTGGTTTGGACGTTCACGGTGGTGAACTCGGGTTGATCGTTGATCTGCGTCACGCGTCCGGTGAATGTCTGTCCGGGGAGCATCTCGATCGTCACGCGCGCAGATTCGCCAAGCTTTACGCGGCCGATCTGGTCCTCACGCACGTAGACGCGGACCCAGAGGTCGCGTGGATCGAGGAGCGTGTAGAGCGCCGCTCCGGCCGGGAGCACCTCTCCGACCTCTACGTTTTTCGTCTGCAGCGTCCCGTCGAACGGTGCGGTGATCACGTTGTGCCCCGCGATGATCTGGAGGTAGCGTAGGTTGGCC
>Ga0070732_10000072_pt1 | contig 98983 bp, 85 predicted proteins | sample Coa_R1_5_FD_66449 | JGI IMG/M metagenome (GOLD analysis project Ga0070732, IMG submission 66449) | Surface soil microbial communities from Centralia Pennsylvania, which are recovering from an underground coalmine fire - Coalmine... | ecosystem: Environmental > Terrestrial > Soil > Unclassified ... | reverse complement strand
TCGGATGAAAGTCACAACCGATATACTTCATATGGCCTCCTTCGTCTCGAGCTGCTTGGTCAAAAGCAATTGAGTTTACTCGAGACTGTTGGGGGCCGTTGTCGTCATGCAATCAAATTGATCTTTGCTGAGAAAGAAGTGCTCCTCCGCAGAACTACAGCTCAGGGCGAATCAACCGAGCAAGTCCCGTTATCTACGCACGTCCAGGCCGAGGGTCCGGGGTTGGATGTCTTCGTGGCGGAGTTGCCGCTCGCGGTTGGATACAGAACGCGATATACGATTGTCGACCGCTGGGGAGGGCACGGCGCCGCGAGGGTCAAGGCAGTTGTTCTGTCCGTAGGCAAGAGAGCCACCGAACAGACATCTCTCGGGCAACTCGATATTTATGAGCTTCTGATCCAGACGGACGACGATTCCTTTCAAATCAAGGAAAAGGTCCTTGCGAGAAGTCCGCATTTCCCTGTCCGCGTAGAATATACGCGCAATGGCAAGGTCTATCCGCCCAGTGAGGTCATCGCCATGATTTCGCAACCATGAGCTGGATTGATCCGTATCATCGCTCGTTCTTGTGGACGGCGCTTTCTGCTATCGCGACAACGGCCCGGCATCTCAATTGGCTCCGCTGCTCGCGCGACACTTCACGGTGTTTGTCTATGATCGTAGAGGACGAGGTGAAAGCGGCGACTCCAGATTCGAGTGCGCGCCACCCAATTCGTCGGATGGCACTTAAGAAGACCGTTGGTGTTTGTAGATCCGCAATTCGTCATCCTGAAGATTGATCACCAGCACGATCGTTCCGTTCGCCAGGATTCGCTCCTTCAAGTGACAGGAGGGGGCATAATTCTCGTACAGCCAGAGATCTTGAACGAAGGCATTCAGCGGAGCCTCGGGAACGTGAGTATAAAAACGCATATGCCTCGTTCAGAAGTGCGACTAAAAGTTATCCCGCCACCCGCACCGGGTTCGATCAGCGCCGGTTTTGCCGCCGATAGTGTTCCCGAGCCTTGTTCCGGTTGCCGCAGTCTGCCATTCTGCACCAGCGCCGTTTGTGGGCGTGAGACCGGTCTAAGAACAACCACCCACATTCCTCGTCTGCGCACTGGTGGACCAGACTGATCGAAGCAGATATCAGCAAATCCACAGCTGCCGTGAGGACGGGATACAGCAAGAAGTCCGAACTGCCTGCCTCAGGATGCCAAGTCCAGCGCACCTCGGTGCCGTGCGCAGCCAAAGATCGTTTTGCGGAGCAATGACGCAACGACTTCTCGATCCGGCTCAGGGCATCCGCAGAGATCGGTGCGCCTCTCGCGATCGCGTGGAAGACGGCAAATAGTTGCTCCCGAACCTCGCGGATACGTCGCACCATCTTCCTGCTCATTCGAGGAGATAAATTGATTGCGTGCAGATCCGGCAAACGTGCCAGATGGGCCCACCGGCGAAGATCTTCGTCGTTTTGTAGATGGTCCTCGAATTTCTCCGGTTGAAACCGGTAGGCCACTGTGTTGACGAAATCCAGGCTGAGATTTCCCGCAACAAACTGATATTGATAGCGTTGAGCCTTCATCAAGTCCTTCGAATTCAGTATAACCCCATAATGTCAGTTTGAATGGTTATGTTAATATAACCTGACAAATGATGTTATCCGGTTATAACGACGAGACCAGACTCGCCACAAGGTTGCGCGCGGCGCCAAGCCGGCCTACGGCCGAGGGAAGGGGTCACGGCGCTCGTCGCTGCTGCCTGCTTCTGATCGCCTTCGCTTTCCCCTCCCTTTTTTCACTGTGCAACGTTGCCGCACCGCAGGCGGTTCCGGTCAGGCTGGGGCAGTCGCTGGTGATGTTGAATGGTCCCTGGAGGTTCCATGCCGGTGATGATCCCGGCTGGGCCAACCCAGATTTCGACGATTCCGCATGGGAGCACGTAGATTTGACGGCCCAGTCCGGCGCCCACGACAACGACGTAGGACTGACCCGCTATGTGCCGGGATGGGGAGCGAGGGGGCATAAAGGATACAGCGGATATGCTTGGTATCGATTGCGAGTGAGCGTAACTGCCTCCGGTGAGGAGGAACTGGCCCTCGCCGGACCGCCCGCTGTGGACAGCGCTTATGAAGTCTTTGTCAACGGGCAGCCGGTGGGAAGCGCAGGCAAATTCTCCGGGCAGACCCCGACTGTCTTCAGCATTCAACCCCGGATGTTCGCAATCCCGCGCCGGCTTCTCGGTCGCGAAGTAGATCAACCGCTGTTGATCGCTATCCGGGTCTGGATGGGACCGTGGGACCTTGCTGATCCGGATGCTGGCGGCCTTCACATTGCTCCAGCGCTTGGCTACGCAAGCAGTCTTGACATGCTCTATCAGGTCCAGTGGCTGCAGACAGTTTGTGGATATATCGTGGAAGTGGTAGAGGCGGCCGGTTTTGTTCTGTTGGCCTTGATGGCCTTTACGCTGGCCGCATTCCGGCGATCAAAATCAGCATGTTATTGGCTATCTGCATCGCTTGTGCTAACCGCGCTGGTCCGCGCTAATCAAGCGATCTTTTTTTGGGGTCAGTTCGAAACCGTTCGTGTTGCCGAACTCGTGAGCGGCGTCCTGCTTCCTGCGCTCTGCCTTGCCGCTTGGACCTTCACATGGCAGGCCTGGGCGCAGGACCGTCCTACCAGGCGGATGTCGCTCGCGATCGGCTTATCTGCAAACCTATATCTTCTCGCTCAACTGTTCCGGGGTTCGTGGTTCCATGGCATGCTGCCACATTGGGCCATAACCGGCGCTACATTCATCTCCACCTGGGTGCGAGTGTTGTTCTTGGTGCTGACTGCACTCATTGCGTATCGCGCCATCGAGCAAAAGGGACGCGACAGATGGCTCCTTCTGGCGACGGTAGCTCTCGTTTCAATTGGACAATTTGCCAGGGAAATATCTGCCTTGGACGTCCCCGGTATCTGGTTCCCTTATGGTACCGGCGTTTCGCGCACCCAGTTTGCCTATGCGGCGTTCGACGTCGTCTTGTTTGTGATGCTCCTGCGCCAGTTTCTATTCATCGCCTGCAAGTACCGCGACGAAAACCGGCCTTGTTATCGTGAAAACGACGTGGTGCCACCGATGCCTAGTGGCGATGCCAAATTCCAGTAGAGTGCGTATTGTCGCTGCAAATGCCGATATGCGTAACCCTAGAGACCGTGCGAGGGAAAACATGCCAACAAACAGGAATGTCGTGCGTACCGCTCTTTTCCTTTCGTTCCTTCTTGGGACTGCGTTCGCCCAACAACACACACCGGAGCTTCGTGAAGACTACGTCACAACGACCACCGGCATTCGCATCCACTGCTTGGAATCAGGTGAGCACGGCTCGAAACGTGTTCTAGTCGTGATTCCAGGTTGGCGGCTGCCGGCGTTTCTCTGGAATGAGCAGATCAAGAAATTTGCTCCTATCATTCGTGTTGTTGCCTTCGACCCCCGGTCTCAGGGGAAATCTACGAAGGTCTCGGAGAACAACACGCCCGAAGCTCGCGCCCAGGACTTGCATGATCTTCTGAATATGCTGGGGATATCTGACCCGATCTTGGTTGGATGGTCACAGGGTGCCCAAGATGTGGCAGCCTACATCCAACAGTTCGGAGCTGATTCTGTTGCTGGAGTGGTATTTGTTGACACAGCTGTCTCGGCTGGCCCCACTGAGATCGAAATAGCTCGCCCTTTCAGCAAGATCATTCTCTCGGAAATTTCCGATTATGCGAGCCACCCTAAAGAGTTTTCTGCAGGTATGGTCCAATCGCTTTTCAAGAAACCTCATCCCGAGCTTGACATGCAGCAAATCGTCCAATCGACTCTTGAGACCCCGACGGAAACGGGGATCGCGATGCTCGTATCGGACATATTTGGAGTTGACCGCCGATCGGGATTGACGAAACTGAAAAAGCCCACATTGGTGATCGGCTCATCGGAGTCTCCCCTCATAGAATTCGAGAAGGAAATGGCGGCCTCGATTCCGGGCACCAAGCCTGTCTTCATTGGCGGCACGGGGCATGCCGTCTTCATTGATGAGCCGCAGAGATTCAACACCGCCCTCAAGAACTTTCTGCAGTCACTCCCTCCAGCGCCGCGTTGACAGAATCTCGCGACTGGGAAAAGAACTGGATCTGACCAGAGGCACGATGTCGAAAGCCATCGTTAAAAGGAGTTACTAGGTGATGCCACATCCAGCCAAGCTAGACCTGAAAGTAATGAAATCAATCGAGGACTACCCGCCGGGCTTGATCGGTACAATTACAGCGCTCTTTGGGCGGTGTATCGCTGCCACTCATGGCGTGGAATGGACACTGGACGTCATGATCGCGGAGGCGCAGTGCGAATTCTTTCGTCGGTTTGACTCCGCACGCGATCGAGTGTGGGTGGCAACCGAGAACGGAATCCTGCGGGGCGCTATCACAATTGATGGCCCTAGGCCCGAAGCGGGTCGGGAGTCTGCACGACTGCGGTTCTTCATCCTGGACGAGGCCGTGCGTGGACTTGGCTTCGGCCGGCGCATGGTGGGCGAAGCCATGCAGTTTTGCCTTGAACAGGGCTACGACCGGGTGCATCTGACGACACTTCCTGGACTTGATGCGGCTCTCCGCCTTTATTACGAGCAAGGCTTTGTTCTGGTGTCACAGAGCGAAAAAGCTTTTCACGGGAGTGCTCATGTTGAGCAAGTGCTGGAATGGAAACGGGCGTAAGGCGTCCGCTCGTGGTGTTTCGGCCGAAGCGGCCAACGCCGCAGCGAGCGGCGAGAGCAAGCAACTGTGCCATGAACGTGCTCGACATGGTGTGATCCGATGTCATGCACATTCTTGGCACAATTCCGTGCGGGCATTTTCGCGGTAAGTGTGGAACCAACGCGCTTTGCGGGTGCGGAACGGGCATCAGAAAGAGTCGCGGAAGGAGTGCAGAAGGTTCGTTGTCCGCAATCGCGTAGTTCATTGCACCGCGTGCTGTTTGCGTGCTAATAACGCGATTTGGAGTGTTTTTCAGGGACTTGCGTGTCATCTGTCGCTCTGCAGGTTGTTGAATCTACGTTACTTAGTGGATTCGATTCCTTCCGCGCTCACCATCTTTTCAAGAACTTGGCTCTGCTTCCCACCATCCTGCTTTTCCGGGTGTGGCTGTTTTTGGGGCTGTTGCTCAATTCAGCTTGTCCACGTGCACTACATCACCCACGGGCCGTCTTCCTTTTCCTGATTCCTGCGATCAATCACTTGCTTGATCTGAAGCACCTCAGGATGCAGGTAGCCCATGGTTGGCTCATGCCCCATCACTTCCTTCACCAGTGTGGGATTTCTTGTCTCTGCCATCGCCACCGTCCCGAACGTGTGGCGAGCGCAGTACAGCTTGAGCGAATCCGGAATGCCGAGTTTCCGCGCGACATGTGTTCCTCACCGCTCAACTCGATATGACCTGGCCGAGATTTGTCCGAAGGGAACACCCAGCCGTCGTCCTGGCCTTCCTGCCGAAGACCCTTGAGAAGCGCTATCACGCGCTCGCTCAGGGGAACCGGCCGCCGGGCCTTGCGCGACTTGCCCTTGGGGTTGAAGTAAAACGCGCCATCCCAGTTGATGTATTCCCAGCGCATTCCGACAACTTCCCCATTCCTCATTCCGCCGTCCAACATGATCGTCAAGACGTCTTTCAACGGACGAGGACAAGCAGGCAAAAGCTCTTGCTCGTCTTTTGCCGTGACCATGCGGTCCCGTGGATAAACCTTGGCTTTCTTGATTCTCGGCACTTCACGAATCAATTTCCAATCCCGGGCTCTACCAGCAGACGACTTAACGTCCGCAGGGCACAGTTGGTACTGTGCGGTGATTGGTGAAACTTGGTGGTTTCGGCGTCGTCTCGTGTGATCTGGTCCAGCCTCATTCCATGGAGGCCCGATTTCAGAATGAGACGACATCCGTTGTATTTACAACGTGCGTACAGCAATGTATACTCATTGTGCGCACACTAGGGGAACAGTGCCCAAGCCAGCTACCAAACCGAGTAAAGCGCGCGGGGGAAACATCAATCTTCGCGTAAGCCGCGGCCAGAAATCGCTGATTGATCGGGCAGCGCAGGCTCTGGGGCGCAACCGGTCGGATTTCATGCTGGAAACGGCGTGCCGAGAGGCGGAGAGCGTTCTGCTTGACCAACGCTACTTTGCCTTGCCCGACGAAGAGTTTAGGCGTTTTCGGGACATGCTGGATAAGCGTCCAAGCAGCAATCCGCGTCTGACTCGGCTGCTCAAGACCAAGGCGCCGTGGGACAAATGAGCCCCTCGGGTTCTGTCCGCGCTCCGGAAAAGCTCACCCCCGACCACGACCTCTCCCAATTCCAGTGCGGCGAGCCCGCACTCGACGATTGGCTACGACGGCGAGCCCTTCAAAATGAAGACAGCGGGGCTTCCCGGACATACGTTGCTTGCGAGGGAAACAGGGTCGTAGGCTACTATGCCTTGGCCGCTGGGGCGGTAGCGCACATTGACGCACCCGGTCGCGTCAGACGAAACATGCCAGAGCCCGTGCCGGTGATGGTGATTGGGCGGCTCGCTGTCGATCAGACACTTCAAGGTCAGGCGCTTGGCCCGGCTTTGCTGAGGGACGCCATTTTGCGCACCTTGCAAGCCTCCGACATCGCCGGCATCAGGGCCATACTGGTCCACGCCATTTCCGAACGCGCCAAAGCGTTCTACGAGAAATGGGGATTCATTTCGTCGCCAATGGATCCGATGGCGCTCATGATCACTGTGGCGGAAGCACGAAAAGCATTAGTGGAGAAACCCAGTCGACACCGAATGGAACCTGGGGATGCGTCGTGAATATCACGTTCCTCAAAGCGCTTGTCGCCTTATTCCCAGCCTGCATCCTGTTTGCCGGCTCCGCAGTCCTGTTCTTTCGAGCAAAGACGGTCTGGTCTTTTCTGCAGTTGCTCGGTGCAGGTTGTCTGGTGATAGTCGTTCTCAACCATATCTGCGAGGCCCTTCATTTGTTTTCATGGATGCAGTGGGGACTTGAGCGCAGCGTGGGTCATTACCTCGATTTATGCAGCGCGGTTCTTGGCCTCACGCTGTTTCCCATAGGCCACCTGCTTTATGCGCTCAGGGAGCGACGACCCTAGCAGAAGCTGCGGTTCCAGCAGTTCCCAATGGATGAAAACAAGCCGCCGTTCAGCGAAGCCCCGTTGGGGGCTGGGTTACCGCCGAATGTCGTTGTGCCGAGAATGTTCGCCAGCAGCAGCACGAATCCACGGGGCCACCGAAAAACGAGAATGGGTAACCATTGGCCCAGCTTTTGCCGCAGATTATAAGGTCGGGCACGATGTTAGGGCTTCTCGGTCGGGCGGACGGCAGCGGTCTTCTCTGAACCTCAAAAAGAAGCGCGGTTTTGAGTAGGTCGGTCTTGCGCCGGGCAAAGTGGTCATAACCGTAATTGATCGGGTGGTCATTGAAACTAGCCATTCGTTAAACTACGCTCACACCAAATGCGTCCCGTCTAATGGGTTCACACCTACCTCTGGGAGTGGGAGACTCGAGATTACCGAACCTAGCAGATATTCGACGCTGGCAGACGTAGCAGCGACGTCTAACTCAACCGGCAGATGTCGCTTCACTAACTTGCTTGCGGGTTCGCTCTGGAAGATTGAAGGAGTGAACCCCGGCATTTGAATATCCAATTAACTTGGGACAGCCAGCCCTATTAGCAGCGAAACCGGCTTCGTGCCGCTGCATTGTGGGCAAGGTGCCTATAGCTGTGGACGTATGTCTCTAGGAAGGAGGAGTATGTGGCCCGATTGAAAGCGCTTTCTGAAGAAAACGCCTCATCTGAAGTGCGTGCCGTCTATGATCGAGTAAAGGCCAGATTCGGGATGCTAGTGGAACCCGTCTCTGTGACCGCAGCCCATCCCGAGATCTTTGACGCATTTATTGCCTATGAAGTATCGCTTCGCTCCGCTACGCGAGTGAGCGCGAAGTTGAAAGAACTTGCATATTTAAAGGTTGCTACGATTGTTGGCTGTCCGTTCTGCATCGATCTGGGCTCGGCTCTCGCGAAGAACGTGGGGATCACGGAGCGGCAGATGCAATCCTTGTCATCGTACGCCGATAGCCCGGAGTTTTCTCAGCCTGAGAAAACCACGCTCGATTTTGCTACTGCAATGACTCTCAATCCCGTGAACGTGACCGATGACCTATTTTCTCAGTTGCAGGAGTGTTTTGAGCCTGCGCAGATCATCGAGATTACCGCTGCGATAGCCTGGGAGAATTACCGATCGCGCTTCAACCACGCGCTCGGTATGAAGGCTCACGGGTTTTCGGAGGGAAGCTATTGTGTCCCACCGGAACGGAAGCAGGTGTAGCCGGCGTAGTTTCGCGGACACCGCGTCAGGATTATCTACAGTTCAGCTGGGCCACGTGACCGGCGGAACACCGCGTCGACGACCGCACGGGCATGTCGTGACAACCGCCGGCGCGAAACCGCTTGCAGAATTTGTCCGCGGTTTGCGCAGGTAGGCAAATCCGCAGAGCATGCGGAAGCAATAACGAACGTAGAAGACTGGCGCTCAATCGATTGAATTGGACTCAAACGGGTGCTGCTGCGCACCGCCAGGCTCGCCAATCAAGGCGAATCGGCTGTCGGTACGCTGCGCGAGCGTGAGGCCGCTTCCAATCGGTTGGACCAGTAACTTGCCTCCGACCGCTTGCCTCCGACCGCGATATCCGCGAGCTGCTGGGCGCACGTCTTTGACCTGGATTCCCAAGGGAAGATGCGCTCGCCCTGTGGCCGCATCTTTTGTCGCCCACGGAGGTCGCTGACTACAACGTGAAGTTCGAGCGGCCGGATTCAAAACCGGTTGTGAAACGAAAGCATTCACATTACATCGAACTCTCGGCGCTCACGCGGGGCGCGAGTCACGGCGAGCCGAGGGATCCCGGCGGTAGGAGTCAGCCACCACCCAAGCGGCGGCGGTCAGCACGCATGTCGTGACAGTCTCGCCCCACTCGAAGGCGTTCAGGGACCGTGTCGTCATAGCGGGTACCCACACGAGAAACAGGAACAGGCCCATTTCCAACGCCGAGAGCGCGGCCGCCAGCCGCGCATATACGCCGATAAGGATCGCCAGACCGGCGATTATGAAGCAAGCACCAGTGAAATAGGTCAGCGCCACGTGCGCCGGAAGCCACCGAGGGATCAGTCCGGCCGTGTGCGGAACAAATTGGAAATGAGCCAAGCCAAAAGGGATGATCGCCAGGCCGTAGAGCCCCCTCGCAACGCGTACGCTGCGGTCGCCGACGAGGAAACCAAGCCCCTGCCGGTCGTCCCAGTCGTTCGCAAGCCACGCATACAGGGCCCACGCAGCAGCCACCATCACTGCATCTCGACACGCTGCCCAGTACACGTCCACACTGAGCGAGCGGAATAAGCCTGGCACTCTAACGACCACCAACCAGAACAGAAGATACGCGAACAGCACACGAGCAGCCGCGGCCGTTGTGCGGCTCCAGAGCAAACCCGCACCACATGTGATGGAGACGAAGGCACAAAGATCGAGCAGCACCTGTCGTGCAGGCACACCTTTGGTTACCGGCTGCCAGACCACTCCGTAATGTCCTTTGATCAGCCCAAGGATTCCGAGCCCGATCATGGTCGCCGCAAAAATCGCATGTCCTACGCTCGCAATCCGCATCGCTTTATGCCACGTTCTCGTCCTGCAGGTGGCGCCCGATCACCAGCGAAATGGGCAATCCAATACAGAGAATCAGAATGGTCGCTGCGGTGGCGGCCGCTCGAGGTTGAAACGGTCCGCGAGAAACCTTGCTAAGCGGCAAGACGACGAGATTCATGACGACCCAAACGATGATGCCGTAAGCGATGCCAGTCAGGATGAGTTGGCGGCGAAGCGCACCGAGCGTTCGAATCGCGACGAGGAATACGAGCGTCCAAATAAGCGCAATCAGATAGTGCAGCGCTAACCCAAGGAACGCCGTTGCTACGCCGCCGTCAAATGCCCGCGCACCGAGCAAACCACTCGCGATACCCTGCAGCAGTCTCGCAGCGCGAGCGCTGGACGGACCGACGTAGTAGAGAATGGCTGTTGTGATATCGAGCGTACCCGCTAGCAACCACGCGACCATGACAGCGAGCGCGGTTCGGCGCGTCCTCGCGGCGGATCGTAGAACGGTAGTCATCTCCAGCGCCTCGACCTGCCCTTTCGCAGACCGGTGATTATGGCTCGGATGTTAGCTGGCGGCGCCTCCTGAAAGAAGAACCACTCTGAGTCGAAACAGTAAGGCCACTCAGGAACGATTATCAATCCTCTCGGTACAGGGCCGATCTCGCCGCCCCGCATTCTTCTCATTCTGGTTGTCCCATGTTCCGGCAGCGCTCTTCGTCGCGTCCCGGGACGCGGCGCGTCGCGCCAAGCGACGAAGGGGAAAGGTTGTTCTTGTCGATAGACTTCACGAACAGACCTCGATACCGGCCGTTGGATTAGGTGGTATTATCAGGTCGAAGAATGACAGCCCTTGCAAATAGCCACTTGACCGGCTCGCCGGCTGATGTGCTGGTCCGCATCGATCAACGCGCGCGCGAAGGGTTGCAGCAACAAGTGTATTCCAGCGTGCGGCGCGCAATCCTTGAAGGCCTTTTTGCACCAGGCACACGGCTGCCGTCGTCGCGAACCCTCGCGATCGATTTGTGCGTGTCGCGCACGACTACGCTGTTGGCCTACGAGCAGCTACTCGCGGAAGGTTATCTGGCGGCGCGTCACGGATCGGGCACCTTCGTCGCGGAGGAACTGCCCGACGATCTGCCCCAGCGGATGGTGCTGAGTCGCCTTCCGCGCACCACACATCCACACCTGTCGCGGCGGGGTGCCGCGCTTGCCAGTATGCTGGGACCCTCGCGACGGCTCGGCAGTCCGCCCCGGCCGTTCCGCCTCGGCGTTCCGGCACTGGATCTCTTTCCTGTGCGTCTGTGGTCGCAGATCATCACGAGGCGCTTGCGCTCGATGACGCTCGGACAACTCGGCTACGCCGATCTGGCTGGCTTTCGAGAGCTACGGCAGGCGATCGCCGAGCACGTGCGGGCAGCACGCGGGACGAACTGCACCCCCGATCAAGTCGTCATCGTTGCGGGTGCGCAGCGCGCACTGCAGATGATTTGCAGTCTGTTGCTCGATCCGGGCGACCGCGTGTGGCTGGAGGAGCCGGGCTACGCTGGCGCGCGCAGCGCGCTGCTTCAAGCCGATGCGCAGATCGTTCCCGCTAGCGTCGACGCGTATGGCCTCGACGTCGCAGCGGCCGTGCGGCAGGCGCCGAATGCTCGCCTGGCGTATGTGACGCCTTCCAATCAGTTTCCGCTCGGCGTGCCGATGAGCCTGACGCGGCGACTCGCGCTCCTGAAGTGGGCGAGCAAGGCAGGCGCCTGGATCGTCGAAGATGACTATGACAGCGAATTTCGGTACTCGACGCGGCCGTTTCCGTCCTTGCATGGCCTCGACGCCGACGGCCGCGTCATCTACGTGGGCACGTTTGCGAAATCGATTTTTCCAGCCATGCGCCTCGGCTTCGTGATCGTGCCAGAGGATTTGCGGCAACCGTTTCTCGCGGCGCGGCGCGCGACGGATGTTCATCCGCCGCTGCTCGAGCAGATGGCCCTCGCCGATTTCATAGGCGACGGACATTACGCCGCACACCTTCGGCGGATGCGCTCGGCCTACCGCGAACGGACCGAGGCGCTCGCCGACGCGGCGAAGCGATCCTGCGCGGGTGCGCTTAGCCTGCGGCCGATTCAGACGGGCCTGCACGCGGTCGCCGATTTGGATGGCGTTGATGAAGAACGGGTATACGAAGAAGCAGCGGAGCGCGGAGTCGAAGTGTCGCCGCTCGGCATCTACTACCTCGGTCGCCGAACGGCCAACGGTCTGTTGCTTGGCTTTGCGTCCAGTCCGCCACAGAGTCTCCGGCGGGGTATGGAACGTCTCGCGGATGCGATCGACGCGGCTCGCCGCCCAATCCGCACGCAGCGCGCGCGGGCGGCTTCCCTCGATTTTTAAATGAGTTGGGACAGAAATTTGCAACCCCCGAATTAGACGAAAAGATGTTCGTGACTTTTTACGAACCTTCGTCTAATTCTTGTTAGGTCTTATGCACGGCTCGCACTTCTTTTTTGACGCAGGTGCCGTAATGGTGGCTGCATCGCTGCTGCTGGCCATCGCCGCTGTCGGACGGACAGTCTGGCTACGTGCCCGCCCGGCCGGGCGACGAAGCCTGGCGTCGGACACTCATCCGTTTTCTCGAGCTGGGCTGATTCCCTCTTGCTCCTTGCCGTGGCGACCTCCTGGTACAACCTTGGAGGAGGCTGGGTTGTCCACTTGGTGTGCTATCCCATCTATCCGGACATGAGCGCATACGGTCCGCAAGCCTTTCATGCTTACAGTTACGGCTATCTTTCGCGCTGGGCCACGGCCCTCGGGCCGAACCTTGGATTGATGTGTCTGACTTGGGCAACGCTCCTGTGGGTGCCGCTGCGCAATGTACCGAGGCGACTTGTATGGGTCACTGTCGGTCTTTGCGTTGCGTTTGTGGCAGTCACTCCTCCCGCTGCGTTCGCCCAAGGCGACATGTTGTACGAGGGCTTCTCTAAGCACCAGTACGCCAGACTCATGCTGTGGAGCAGCTTTCGGACGGCCATTTTCACACTCATCGGAGTGCTAGCGCTGGTGGTGATGCGCCGGCGTTTGATCTCCACCGAATCACGAAGCATGTAATCAACAAGGATTTTTAGTAGCAGAATCCCGTCGCTCGCTTTCCGGGTTTTACGCCACACACTACGGCACAACGTCGCCTAAATCTGCCTACTGGTGACCACGAAAATGGCTGGGAAACCGTTGAAACCATCGATTTGTGGTTGCAAGTTGAAAATCAGTAGGTTGAAGGTTCGATTCCTTCCGCGCTCACCATACACATCAGCGATTCCTCGTTGTACGACGTCCTTCGTTAGGCTCGGGATTTCGCCTGCTGGCTCAGAGCCCGCCGGAAGCGAGCGAACCCTGGCCAGTAGCGCACCCAATCGTTGCCGATTCGATATCCGCTGCCCATTGCACTGGCGGTTGTTGCGGCGACTACAGATGATGCCTGCGCGAATTCGAGAATTTTCGGCGGCGGCGACCGGGCTGACCGCCAAGCGACGTCGCAACTTCCCGAATGAGATTCCGCAGCCACACGCATCCTGCGTCCTCGTGAGTCCGCGCCGGATGCAGAAGGTATTCTTCGAACTTCCCTGCGTCTAAGGGGACTTCCGCCGCTTCCACGCCAAGCAAAGCGGAATATGCCTGTACCAGCTTCTCCGGAAGGACGGCCACCAGGTCCGATTCTGCGATTACGTGCAGTGCCTGAAGATACGTGGGGACGGTCAAGACCACCTTGCGGGCGCAACCCTCCTGGCCTAACCAACTATCAACCGGATCTTCGGAGAATTCGCGCGCAACCACCGCAACGTGCCGCGCGTTCAGAAAACTGTCGCGAGTCATGCCTTTGCGAAGTTGATTGCCGCGTCTCATTGCGCATGCGTCACGATCGGAGAACAACTGCTGCTGATAGAAACCCTTGAACCGGCTGGGGGAGCAGGCCACAACGGCGTCAATCGCGCGCGACAACTCCAGCGGATCGAAAGCCAAACTGGATGGCGGCTGAAGGCGGATGGAAACGCCGGGAGCCTCTTTCGCCAATCGTTTAAGCAGAGACGGAAGCAGCACGCCGGTAGCGTTGTCGGAAATCGACAACCGAAAAGCCCGTGCGCTGTGGGCGGGATCGAAGGCTTCTCCGGCAAGCACGTCGCGAACTCGCGCCAACGCGTCCTCCACAGGAAGGCGCAGCGATTCGCCCCGCGGGGTCAGCTGCATGCGGCCGCCGACTCGCACCAGCAAAGGATCGTGGAAGAGCTGACGGAGGCGTTTCAATGCATGGCTCATAGCAGGCTGCGACAGATTCATGCGCTCGGCGGCCCGGCCAACACTGGCTTCGGCAAGCAGGGACTCGAGCGCGGTCAACAGGTTCAGATCCATGGCAGCCAAATTCATATGATCTATTTTCAATATGCGCAAAATCGATTTGAAGAATAGTTGTCCTGTCTAGTACCGTCAACCCCATGAAATGTTCATATCAGCTTTGGCTGGCTACCGTGGTCCTTTGCCTGGGCGCCTGCCACGTTGTAATGGCCCAGACCGGGCCCAACAAAAAAGGAGCATCCGACAAGATGTCAAAGAACGTCCAGTTCGTGATTCCCGAAACTATGCCTAAGTCGGTGGGATATTCGCAGCTCGCGATTGTTGGCAGCGGCAATCTTGTGTTCATCTCCGGCCAGGTGGCACTCGACAAAACCGGCGCTATCGTCGGCACAGACGACTTTCGCGCCCAAACCCAACAGGTTTTCGAGAACCTTAAGGCGGCCCTGGAGGCCGCGGGCGGGAGCTTTGAGGACGTAATCAAGCTGAACAGCTACTTTGTCGATATGTCGCACGTGGCGGAATTTCGTGAGGTGCGTGATAAGTACATTAACGTGAAAAACCCGCCGGCAAGCACGGCGGTGCAAGTCTCGCGCCTGGTCAGGCCCGAGTTCCTGATCGAAGTAGAAGCGGTTGCCGTCGTTAAGGACAAGTCCCGCAAGTGAGAAGCAGCCCGTATCCCTTACTGGGCGGCCTTCGATCTCTGGTAATGGCGGCGAGCTTTCATACGGTTGCCACATTCGCGCATGTCGCACCAGCGGCGGCTGCGGTTACGGCTTTCGTCGACGAACAGCCAGGAGCAATTGGCAGAGGTGCACTCGCGGATTCGATCCAGGCACTGGCCGGCGAGCAGATCGGCCGCGCTGCTGAGAACGGCAAAAAGGACCTGCTGCAGCCCGTCAGAAGCACTCGCCCATTCCTTTTCCAGCCGGCCGGAGTTTTTGTGCACACGCAGCAGTCCGGGAGCCATAGCCAGGGCTGAGTTCAACTCGGAGACAAGCTGGGATGACGGCGAACGGCCGTTGGCGATGCCGGCAAAGATCGAGAGCAGGAGATCGCGGACCGTGATGGCCCTGGCCAGGGCAGCCGCGGCCTCACGGGAGTTGCGGCTGTAATGCGCGGCCAAACGGTCGTGGCCGGCCGACGAGAGCAGCCCTGCTTCCCTCCCCCACTGGAGCACGTCGGAAATCGTATGCAGTTCTTCCTCTCTGCTGGTTTCGTCTTTGGCCCGCGTATTGTGGATGGTGTTAGCGAAGTCGAGGCAAAGGGCCCCGCCAATGAACTCAAACCGCATACAGATATCCTAACCACCTATCTGCGACTTGACAAGTTACATATGCCTGGAGAATGATATAACCGTCTAATATTAATATGGGTGGTTAGATACAAGACATGAGAGAACAGCGGTTCACGATTTCGGTGACGGATGAGGCGATTGAAGACTTGCACCGGCGCCTGCGCCGGACACGCTGGCCGGACACGGTGACCGGCTCGGGGTGGACCTACGGACTCGATCTTGGGTGGATGAAATCGATGGCCGACTACTGGCTCAACCAGTATGACTGGCGAGGCCAGGAGCAGGCGTTGAACGAGTATCCACACTACACGGCCGTGATCGACGGGTTCCGGATTCATTACCTGCATTTCCGCAGCAGGCACGCAGACGCGGTGCCGCTGGTGACCACGCATGGCTGGCCGGGATCTTTCCTGGAGCTGCTGAAGGTCGCGCCCCTGCTTGCGGACAGCGCAACGGATCCGTTTCACGTTGTCGTGCCCTCCCTGCCAGGATTCGGGCTCTCAGAGCGGCCGGCCGTGCCGGGCATGAACACGTTTCGCACGGCCGAACTCTGGGTCAAGCTGATGCGCGAACTTGGCTATGGGCGCTTTGTGGCCCAGGGCGGCGACATCGGCGCCAACGTTTCGTCGGTGATTGCGTGGAAGTATCCGGAGTCCGTATTGGCGTTGCACCTGAATTACATCCCCGGCTCGTACCGTCCGTGGGTCGACGAAGCGGCCGAACCGCTGCGGCCCGAAGAGATCGCGTTCGAGCACCAGGCGCGCAGCTGGTTTGACGAAAAAGGCGGCTACTGGCATGTGCAGGCGACGCAGCCGCAGACGCTCGGTTTCGCGCTCAACGATTCGCCGGTGGGGCTGGCCGCGTGGCTCATCGACAAGTACCGCGATTGGGCCGATTGCGATGGCGTGGTGGAAAGGCGCTTCACCCGCGACGAGTTGCTCACGCACGTGAGCCTCTACTGGTTCACCGAGACCATCGCGTCATCCTGCCGCATGTACCTGGAGAGCCGGAGAGCGCCGCTTGCGTTTGGGCGGAACGAGCGAATCACCATCCCCTGCGGTATTCTGCGCATGGCCAAAGAGGAACCAATGCCGCCGCGCGCGTGGGTGGAGCGCGCGTACAACGTGGTTCGCTGGACGGAGAAGCCAAAGGGCGGCCACTTTGCCGCATGGGAAGAACCGGAAGCATTTGCCGCGGATGTGCGCGAGTTCGTCGCCCCGTTTCGAAAGCAGGCGCTGCGCGAGAGCGCGTGAATCTTCCAGGCCGATCGTCAATCTAAGCAAAGACATCCATGACGCCGCCTCGCACATATCCGCACTGGGTTGCTGTCGCGACCATCGCGTCGGTTGCCATCCTCTTTGGCGGCGGATTTTCCGCCACGCAAAGCGCGTTGCGCGCCGGATTCCCGGTTGGGGCAGTGCTGTCGCTCCGCTTCGTGCTTGCGGCAATTGGATTGAGCGTGCTGCTGCTGGTTCGCCGCCAGCCGCTGCCGCGCCGTGCCGTGCTCGACGGCATCATCCTGGGATTGCTGCTGGCTACGCTCTGCTGGCTACTGGCCGATGGCTTGCGCTTCACCACGACGTCGAAGTCGGGCTTCATCACCTCCTTGTATGTCCCGCTCACGCCGTTGCTGGCGATCCTGCTGGGGGACCGTGTAAAACCGGGCCACGCCATCGCCGCAGTGCTGGCGACGCTGGGACTGTTCCTGCTGGTGCACCTGCCCGGCGGACCGCTGAGCGGGTGGAACCGCGGCGACTTCGAGATTTTGCTGTGCGCGGTCCTGTGCGCGGGGCATCTGATCGCGACGGCGCACTTCTCGCGCCGCTCCAGCGGATGGGTGCTGGCGTGGATGCAGATCGTGGTGACCGGAGGCGTCTCCGCGGTCATCACAGCATTCCTGCCGGCGCCGAATGGGTTCCACGGAGTAGCGGCCGCGCTTAACAATCGAACCGGGCTCGCGGCCATCGCCTACCTGGTGGTCTACACCATGTACGCCTTCTGGGCCCAGAGCACCATGCAGGCATTTCTCTCCTCGACCGAAGCAGCGGTCATCTTCAGCCTGGAACCGGTAACCGCGGGCGTGGTCGGGGTGTACCTGATCGGCGAGAAGCTCTATCCCCTGCAACTGGTGGGCGCCGCGCTAATCATCGCGGCCACGATCTCGGCCGAGGTCCTGCCGCGCATGATAAGAACGCGCGCCGAAATCGAGCCGCGCTTCATGAAACAGGCCAGGGTGGCGGCGACTGCAGAGAAGCCGGCTGACCAAATCGCCAAATGACAGCTCAACGACTTGAGCGTCAGTCAGCGCCTCAACCCGACCACACTTGCGCAAATTAGGGCGTGATGGAGATACCGGTTGGGGATATCCGGCTTGCTATCATGCGGGAATGAATCCCCGCTTTGGACCGCGCCTGAGAGTTCGACTCTGGCTGGCTGGCGTTATGATTTGCGCTCTGGGATGGGCTCCCGCGGGATTCGTCCAGGAGCGCGGTTCGCAGGCGGTCACCTACGCCACGCCGCTGGCCACCGGCAACCGCCTGGATCCGGTGGGAGAGTTCATCGATCTGGGCAGCATGCCTCTGAACATGGCGCTGGCTCCCGGGGGAAAGCAACTGGTCGCGGTGCTGAGCGGCTGGCGGGAGCAGGGCATCCAGGTCATCGACCTGGAGTCTCTCAAAGTCACCCAGACCATCGAGCAGGACGCGGCGTTCTTCGGCCTGGCCTTTTCGCAAGACGGCAAAAAGTTCTACGTTTCCGGCGGCAATGAAGACCTGGTCTACGCCTATTCGTGGAATAACGGAAGCGCCACGCTGGAGAAGAAGATTGTCCTGGGTGAGAAGAAGGCGGACAAGACCGGCTCGCGCTACCCGGCGGGAATTGCGGCTGCGAAACACGGCAACCTGATTTATGTGGCGGAAAATGTCGGGGACAGCCTGGCCGTGGTGGATCCGGCGGCCGGCCGCGTGGTGCAACGCTTCCCTACCGACCACTACCCGTACGCAGTGGAAGCTGCCGCGGACGGCAACGTCTACGTCTCGGCCTGGGGCGACAGCACTCTTTCTACGTTCCACGCACTCGGCGACGGCACGCTTTCGTACACGGGACGAATTGCCGCCGGCGCGAGACCATCGGCGATGGTCGCAAATGGCGACGGCTCGCGGCTTTATGTTGCGATGGCGGAGATGGATGCTGTCGCCGTAGTCGATACCGGCGCGCGGAGAGTCTTAACGCATCTCCGCGATCAAGCTCCGGATGCGCCGTCACAAGGGAGCACGCCGAGTGCGCTGGCGCTCTCCGCCGATGGCTCGCGGCTGTACGTGGCTGAGGCCGGCAACAATGCGGTCGCGGTGTTCGATCTGCGGGCCGCGGAAGCCGGCGCAGGCCGAAGCCTTGCTTCCCCGATTGCGCGCATTCCCGCGGACTGGTATCCCACCGCGGTGCTTGAAACCGACAAGACGCTGCTGATCCTGAGCGGCAAAGGCCACGGGAGCCACGCCAACCCTGATGGTCCCACGCCCGGCGAAGCCATCAAACGGCCGCTGGGCTATGCCCTCGGCCAGTTAAACGGAACGTTGCGCACGCTTTCCGCTGCACTCAGCTCTGCAACCATGGCGCAGTATACGCGGCGCGTGGAAGCGGCCAACGGCTGGGAGCAGAAACGCGAGGCGAGGAAGTATCCGCCGTTCAAACACGTGGTCTACATCATCAAGGAGAACAGGACCTACGATCAGGTTTTCGGCGATCTCAAGGAAGGCGATGGCGATCCCAGGCTCTCGTTCTACGGCGAGAAGGTGTGGGCCAACCATCACGCGCTGGCGCGGCGCTTTGGATTGTTCGATCGCTTCTTCACCAACGCGGAAGTAAGTTCCCAGGGGCATATCTGGTCGACCGCAGCCTACGTCACCGATTACGGCGAGAAGACCATCCCTTCCCTTTACTCCAACCGCCGCGCTGACGTGGACGGCGAAGAAGCGGACGAACCGCTGGGCGGCTTCCTCTGGGACCTCGCAGTAAAAAAAGGCATCTGGTTTCGCGATTACGGCGAGATGGTGACCGGTCCGGAAGGCTGGCCGGTGACGCAACGCCGACTGCGCGCCGACGTGAGCCCGGTGTATCCCGAGTTCAACTTGAAGATTCCCGACCAGAAGCGCGTAGACGGGTGGATCCAGGAACTCGAGGAATTCACGCGCAAAGGAAAGATGCCCGCGCTGGAAGTGCTGCATCTGCCCAGCGACCACACTGCCGGAGGGCGCGCCGGCTATCCCACGCCGCGCGCTTACATGGCCGATAACGATCTGGCACTGGGGCGGCTGGTGGAGGCGCTCTCGCACACTCCTTTCTGGCGGGACACGGTGGTTTTCGTTCTGGAAGACGATTCGCAGGCGGGGCCGGACCACGTGGACGCACACCGCTCAGCGTTTCTGGCGATCTCGGCGTACAGCCGGCCAGGAACCATTCATCGCTTCGCCAACACCACGGACGTGGTGGCGGCGATCGAAGACATTCTGGGCCTGGATCGTCTTTCCAAGTTCGATTACTTCAGCCGCTCGCTGGCCGATGTCTTCGCCGCCGATCCCGACCTCACGCCTTACAAAGCAGTGGTTCCCGAAGCGGACATGAAAGAGATGAACCCGTCACAGGGCGCGGAGGCGCAGATGTCGGAAGGGCTGGATCTAAGCGCCCCAGACCGCATCAACGACGACGTTTTCAATCACATTCTCTGGTACATCATCAAAGCCGAGAGCGAGCTGCCGGCGATCGCGCGCAAAGCGCCAATGCACGCCATGCAGATCGCGCGCTAGAACATTCCGCTCGAATTCCGCGGCGTCGAGACGCGTCAAATCTCTTCGCGAGAATTTTCACCTTTCGTTAACTCTCCATCCACAGACTTTCAACACGACGCAGCTAGGCTTTTCCGGCGAAGCAAAACCAGCTTTTGTACAGGCAATTCGGAGGAAAAGTATGAAGCTTAGGAAGCCAGTCGCGGCTCTTGCTGTCCTGGTCGCGTTGACGTTGATTCCCGTTTCGGCGAGGAGCCAGGAAGGCCGCCCAGATGCCGACGATCGTGAGAAAACAGAAACGCCGATCAAGCACGTGATCGTGATCATCGGCGAGAACCGCACCTTCGACAACATATTTGCAACTTACGTGCCCCGCCACGGCACAGTCTGGAATCTTCTCTCCCGCGGCATCATTCACGCCGACGGTTCTCCCGGTCCCAACGCAGGTCTGGCCACACAGTTTCAGCTGCAGACGATCAACCCTGCCAGCTATTTCATCGATACCAGAAAACTGATCAATCCCGGCAAGACAGCCTACTCACCTTTCCTGCCGACGCCGGAAGCGGGCTTTGCTCCGCCCCTGCCGGCAACTTTCAGCCAGTTTCTGAAAGACCCGGTCGACACAGTTGCGCCTTTCGACGCAAGCACCTTCTCGACCGCCGATCTGCACACGGCGTCACCTGCGCTGGAGGGCGAGGATCTGTTCCTGCTGACCACCGGCGCCACGGGCCTGCACAACTGCCAAGCTGATCCCACACTGCCGCCGGCATCCTGCGCTGAACCGGATACGCGTATCGCTAACTTCAACATGCTGCCCAATACTTCATTCCAGATCACCGGCGCGCACGTCCCCTATGACAACTACACGGGCGACATGGTGCACCGGCTGTTCCACATGTGGCAGCAATATGACTGCAGCGTGCTGGACGCGACTGCGGAGAATCCTTCGGGCTGCAAGGCCGACCTTCTGCCCTATGTCGGGATCTCGCGCGGCGACGACAGCGGCGCCAATTCCATGGGCTTCTACAATATGCAGAACGGCGATGCTCCGGTCTTCAAGCGCCTGGCGGATGAGTACACCATCAGCGACAACTATCACCAGCCGGCGATGGGCGGGACCGCGGCGCAGCACATCATGATCGGCACCGCCGACTCGCTGCCCTGGGAGCAGGTAGGCAGCTTCCCGGCAACGCCGCCGGTCAAGCAGATTGCCAATCCCAACCCCAAGAGCGCCACCAACGACGCTTTTACGGTGGACGCGCGCTGGACGGAGTGCGGCGATCCTACGCAGCCGGGTATCGCTCCCATTATGGATTACCTGCAATCACTGCCGTGGCGTCCTGACCTGACGGCCAGCAACTGCGCGCCGACTACCTTCTACATGATCAACAACACAAACCCTGGATTCCTGGCCAACGGTCAGCTGGATATGGCCAGCATCAATGCGGGTACGGCGGCGCCGCCGTCATCGCTGCGCACCATTGGCGACGCGCTGAATGAAAAGGGCATCTCGTGGGCCTACTACGGCGGTGGATTCAACGCTGCTGTGCGCCAGGCCAACGGTTCCACTGATCCCTTTGACCTGATGATCGGGACGGGCGGGGATTTCTACTGTGAAATCTGCAACCCGTTCCAATACGCCACATCCATCATGGGCGACGCTGCGCAGCGCGCGGCCCACATCAAAGACGCAACCGACTTCTACCACGCGCTCGGCCAGGGACGCCTGCCGGCGGTCTCCTACCTCAAGCCCGACAGCTTTGACGACGGCCATCCGGCCAGTTCGAAGCTCGACCTGCTGGAGGCGCTCATCGAGCGTGTTGTGGACGGATTGAAGTCCCATCCCGAACTCGCCGAGAACACCGCGTTCATCATCACCTTCGACGAAGGCGGCGGCTACTACGACTCCGGCTTCCTGCAGCCTCTGGACTTCTTCGGCGATGGGCCGCGCATTCCGCTGCTCATCGTCTCGCCTTTCACCCGCGGCGGGCGTGTGAGCCACAGCTATGCCGACCACGCCTCGATCGTGAAGTTCATCGAGCGCAACTGGCATCTGAAACCTCTGACCGGACGCAGCCGCGACAACTTCCCCAATCCCGTCTCGTCCGCCGGCAATCCGTATGTGCCGCTGAACATGCCGGCCGTCAACGATCTGTTCGACATGTTTGATTTCGACCGGGGGAAGGAAAAGTAACCTGGCAGAGAACGACTGAAATGCCTGGGACGCCGGCATTGCTGCCGGCGTCATTTTTTCTGTGGCAGGCAAAGTTTTATGAACTCACCTGCGGGCCGCTAAGTTTTCCGGGGGCCGTTTTCCTTGAGAATCACGAACGAGCGCGCGACGACTTCGAATTCCTTCTCAACGTCGCGTGAAGAAAAAGGGTCTTCGGCCTGGGCGGTATCGAGCACCAGATGCCAGCCGTGTCCACGGGGAGAAGCCGGCAGGGTGTAGGTGACTTTCTGATGGTAAGAATTCAGGATGATCAGAAAAGTGTCATCCGACACGGGCTGGCCGAAATCGTCGGTGATGTTGAGAGTCTGGCCATTGAACATGACGGCGATGCTGCGCGCCCAATGCGCTGTCCAGTCATCCTGACCCATCTCGCGGCCGTCGGCGGCGTACCAGGCGATGTCCTTTTTTGCAGAGTGATAGACGGCGCGGTCCTGATAGAACTTGCGCCGGCGGAAATTAGGATGAGCCTTGCGCAGCTCGATCAGCCGCCGGGTGAACTCGAGCAGGCGCTCCCGCCGGGCGTCAAGATTCCAGTCGAACCAGCTGATCTCGTTGTCCTGGCAGTAGGCATTGTTGTTGCCGCGTTGCGTGCGCCCGATCTCGTCTCCTCCAAGAAGCATGGGAACGCCCTGGCAGCAAAACAGCGTGGCCAGGAAATTTCGCTTCTGGCGCTCGCGGCGGCGCAGGATGGTGGGATTCTGCGTTGGTCCTTCAACGCCCAGATTCCAGGAGTGATTATCGTTGGTCCCATCCTGGTTCGTTTCGCCGTTGGCCTCGTTGTGCTTGTGGTCGTAGCTGACCAGGTCCTCCAGGGTAAAGCCGTCGTGAGCGGTGGCGAAATTGATGCTGGCGTATGGCTTGCGTCCGTCGTTCTGGTAGAGGTCGCTGCTTCCGGTCAGGCGATAACCCAGATCGCTGAGCTGGCCTTCATCGCCCTTCCAGAATTTGCGCACGGTGTCGCGATATTTGCCGTTCCACTCGGCCCAGAGCACGGGGAAGTTTCCTACCTGGTAGCCGCCGGGGCCGACGTCCCAGGGCTCGGCAATCAGCTTGACCTGGGAGATCACGGGATCCTGATGGATGACGTCGAAGAATGCGGAGAGGCGGTCAACCTCGTAGAACTCGCGGGCCAGGGTGGAAGCCAGGTCGAAGCGGAAGCCGTCGACGTGCATCTCCGTCACCCAATAGCGCAGGCTGTCCATAATCAGCTTGAGCACCTGCGGATGGCGGACATTGAGGCTGTTGCCCGTTCCGGTGTAATCCAAGTAGTAGCGCGGCTGGCCCTCGACCGCGCGGTAGTAAGTAGCGTTGTCGATTCCCTTCAGGCTCAGCATGGGGCCCAGATGATTGCCTTCAGCGGTGTGGTTGTAGACCACGTCGAGGATGACCTCGATGCCCTCGCGATGCAGGGCCTTCACCATGGCCTTGAATTCATTGACCTGGCCGCCAGTGTCGCCCGATGAGGAGTAACGCGATTCCGGGCTGAAATAATTCAGCGTGTTGTAGCCCCAATAGTTCTTCAGCCCTTTGTCGACGAGAAATTTGTCGTCGACGAACTGGTGGATGGGCATCAGCTCCACCGCGGTGATGCCGAGCTCCTTGAAGTACTTGACGGATGGCGGTGCGCCCAATCCGGCGTAGGTTCCGCGCAAGGCGGGCGGAATCTCCTCGTTGAGGACGCTGAAGCCTTTGACGTGCAGCTCGTAAATGATGGAGTCGCTCAAGGGGATGCGGGGAAGACGGTCCTGCTCCCAGTCGAAGTAAGGATTGACCACGATCGACTTGGGCATGCCTGGTCCGCTGTCTCGATCATCTATATAAAGGTCGGCGTCAGGACCATTGGGCTGATAAGGAAAGATTGGACCCTTCCAATCCACGCGCCCTTTGATCGCCTGGGCATAAGGGTCGATGAGCAGTTTGGCCGGATTGAAGCGGTGGCCGTTGGCCGGGTCCCATGGCCCGGAGGCGCGGAAGCCATACAGCTGGCCGGGCTGCAGGCCGGGAATGTAACAGTGGCGCACAAAGGCGGTGATCTCCGCCATCTCCAGGCGCTCGGTTTCCTGATTGGAGCGGTTGTCATAAAGACAGAGCTCGATCTTTTCCGCGTTCTCCGAGTAAACGGCGAAGTTCACGCCGGTTCCGTCCCAGGAGGCCCCAAGCGGATAGGGACGCCCGGGAAGGACGACCCTTGTCATGCGATCTTGTGCGAGGGGCGATAAGACCAAGATGATCTTTGGATGCAGAGTAGAAGACCGGCGCTCCGGAATTCGCACTCAGCCGTCATGCCGTACGTGCTCGGGTAGCGAGACGCAGCCTGCACTCCGCCGAACTTCGGTCAATGATACAAAGACACTCGCTGTGTCAGACCGCGTGCCTTCGCGAGGCCAGCTTTACCTCGCCGTCCTTGCGGCGGAGCGTGTAGAGCTTGGAACACTGCCGGCAGAGCCAAAAATGTTCGGTGGTATGGCTGATGCGAAACCCAAACACCCTTCCTCCGTCCAGACGAAGGAACTGCTTTGCGCATTTCGGATTGGCGCACTTGGAAACCATGGCTGCCCCGCTGCTGGTGCAACTCAATGTCTGTAAATATTTGACGTCGGGGAGCGTTGAATAGTGGCCTGGAATCGAGAGCTGGCTAACCGGCTGCTTCTTCAGCGTGCACGTCGGGCAGGACGGATGTAGAAGGCATTTCTTCCATGCTGATATCTGCGGGCACGCGGCCATGTCGCGGCAGACGATAAGCGGGAGCCGCTCCGTTCCTGCTGCCGGCTTCGACCAGGGAGAGATTTGCCGCCGAACGTTGCTCCCGCAGTTGTTGCCATATCCAATTGATCGATGCGAACTCCTGATAGCCAAGCTTGCGGACACAAAACATCATGCCGAGCAGGAAGATGGAGGCGGTTGAAGCCAAAAGAATGTACGACGGGTACAGCAAAACAAAGCTGAAAATCGTACCAATGCCGGCGACAGTGTAGAGAGTGAGCACCGCCGCACGATGTGACAGCCCCAGATTGAGCAGCATGTGATGAACATGGCCGCGATCAGCCTGGAACAGCGGCCGCCGGGAGATGAAACGGCGCAGCACGCTGATCCCTGTGTCCGCCAGAGGCAGCGCGAAACAGAACACAGGCAGCAGCAAAGAATTCAGAGCGCGCTCCTGTCGTGCCGAGAGGCTGATGACCAGACCGCTCAGCATAAAGCCCAGAAAGAGGCTGCCGGAATCGCCAAGAAAGATTGAAGCCGGGCAGAAGTTAAAGAACAGGAAACCGGCTACGGAACCAGCCAGTATTACGGTGGCCACAACGACCGGAATTGCTCCAGCTACCCAGGCGAACACCAGAATAGTCACCATGGAGAACAAGCTCACACCCGCCGACAAGCCATCCAGGCCATCGATGAGGTTCATGGCGTTGCACATCAGAACCACGAAGAAAACCGTAGCGCCAAGGCTTAGAGCGGTGCCCGCCCAGGGATGCAGGTTCCGCAGCAGCGCCTCGAAAAGATGGAATCCGCTGGCGTACAGAAGCAGCCCACCGATCACTTGTCCCAGGAGTTTGGCTCGCGCGCTAAGGCCGCGCAGATCGTCGATGAGTCCGGTGAGAAAAAGAAATCCTGCGGGGATCAGGAGCTTCAGGATCTCGCTGCCGAGGGGCGGCGCAAAACTGAAGCAGCGCGCCAGCCACACGTAAACGGCCGCCATTGTCAGGAAAGTAAGATATATTGCGATCCCGCCTAAGCGCGGCACGCGGCGCTCGTGAATGTGATGGGAAGACGTCAGTCCTGAAGCCCACTCGTAGCGTTGGGCCAGAGTGCGGATAAAAAGCGTGACTAAAGTAGAGCAGACGATACTGACTACAAGCGCAGCTAGACAGAGAGCTACCATATGGGCACTCGATCATCTTCCTTAACAGTGCAGCTATGGACTTGAGAGACGCGTCAGTATACCTAAAGGTATTTCAGCTCACAATAGATAAATTAGTTTCCACTAACAAAATAGTTTTAAGAACGTAAGATTTGTCTTAGTGCTTCACGCAGCCAGCCTTGACCATCACTTATCGCTGTGAGGTTATAAGGGATTCGTCCGAGCAGACCTTACTTGGCGGCTGATCGTTAAAATCTTTCGCTGTCCAAATCCGCGTTTGACGCACAGCGGTCTCGCTTGCGGCTGCCGAGGCAAACAACTTAAGATCCACCGGCAGCCTGCACCACTCCGTACTAAAAGAACGTAACGCGGGCAAAAATACCTTTTCTCTCATAGCTCCGGATGAGAAAAAGTTTAGACCGGCGTCGCCCTGAGCTGGTGTTCCACGATTGCAAGCGGAATTCAATCGGCCCTCCTGGCCGAGGCGCCGTTGAGAACCTTGCGGTAGTCGGCGACCAGCGCGTCCCAGACCAGTTCCTGGCGAAAGCGCGCGCGAACCCACTCTTCGCCGGCGCGGCCCATGCGACGACCTCGGTCGGGAGCGTTTAACACGTCTTTGAGCGCAGCCGCCAGAGCCGCCTCGTCGCGCGGAGGCACCAGCCGGCCGGTAATCCCCTCCACAACGGAGTCCACCGCGCCGGTAGCGGTGGTCGTGACCACCGGAACACCGGCAGCCGCAGCTTCGCGGGGGACGTTGGGGAAGCCCTCGCGATAAGTAGGAAGGGCCACAACATCCATCAATGGGTAGTAGGGAGCGGCATCCGCCACCATGCCGAACAAGTGGACGTTAGAGTCCGCCACCAGAGCGCTGCGCACCGAAGCGTCCACGGGATCGCCCTCTTCGAAGTCTCCCACCAGCAGCAGTTGCAGGTCGGCAAAATCTCTTTTCAACATTTGGTAAGCGGCGCAGAGTTCGCGAATACCTTTGTCGCGAACCAGGCGTCCCACGAAACCAATAACCGGCGAATCCTCAGGAATGCCCAGCTTGCGGCGCAGCGCGTGGGCGGCGGCAATCCTCTCCGGCGTGCGCAAAAAACGCTCGCAGTCCAGCCCGTTGGAACTTCCCGACGCCACCACGTAGGCCTTATCGGGATTCACCAGAGCCAGGTCAATCGCTCGCTGGCGGAGGCTGGGACCTACACAGCGAACGTGGTGCGCGTTGGCGCAGGAGATGCGCTCGGTCAAGGTAAGCAGGCGGCGCTTCCATCCCGACGCCGTTTCCAGCCGCAGCCCGTGGATAGTGTAGATACGGCAGCGAACTCCGGCCACGCGTGCCGCGATTCCTCCCAGAAGTCCGGCCTTCGGGGTGCCTACGTTGGTGATATCGGGTTTAAGGCGGCGCAGCGTGCGCCAAAGTTTCCACAAGCAGCGCGCGTCCTGAAGCAAAGCGATCTCGCGCTCCAGTGGAACCGCGATCACTTCCGCGCCTTCCGCTTTGACCGCGGCTGTCTCCGGTCCGGGCTTGCAGATAAAGGTCACCCGGAAACCAGCCTGGCACAGGTGCGCGATCTGTCCTCGAAAAAAAGTAGTGATCAGGCCTGACGTGACTACGATCACCAGGTGCGGTTGCTTCCCCAACGCCGGCCGGCCATTTACCGCAACCAGGCCCGGGAGCTGCTCCGTTGCGGGACCTCGAGCGAGCGCTGGTTCTGTCGCCGCGCTGGCAATGTTCTTTCCGCCAGATACCATAATTCTAGTGCTGTGCATGATAGCAGCGGCCCGTAGTTCCTCAATGTAAGTTCTCAGCAAAGACATAAACTAAGCCAGCCCGGGATTGGCGGCCTTTCGGCTACCGGTAAGGAAGACGCGCTCGGCTGGACTTAAGCCCCAGAACCAGCCTGCAGCGGCGAAGACCGACAATGCCGCGACCAGCAGGAGAATTCGTGCCAGCAGGCTTCCAGGCAGCGCGACCGCGCAGAGCAGGCCGCCTGCCACGGCCAGTGCGCCGCTCAGCTTGGCGAAAAATACCATTCGATCCGGCAGCATACCGTAGGTGCGAATGAAAAGAATCGCGGCATCCACGGTGACGCGGGCAAACCAGGCGATCGCTGTCCCTTCGATTCCCAACTTCTTTGTAAGCATCCAGAGTAGTACGAGATAGGGCGCCAGCTCGGCAAGGTGCAGCCTGGCGGTGAAATCCGGCTTTCCCGCGCTCTGGATAAGGACGTATGGCAGGAAGCTAATAGCATTTACGAGCACGCCTGCAGCCAGCCAGCGCAGGGCGGACGTGCTGTTATGGGCGAACGTTGTGCCCAGCCACAGGCGCAATCCCTCCGGGGCCAGCGCCACCACCAGCAGGATGATGGGAAACATCGCCAGGAAAACGTATTTGGTTCCGCGGCTGAAAAGTAGGCTGGTGCGGCCGGCGTCTCTGGCAAAGCCTACCGAAAACGCCGGGAACAGCACGCCCACCACCGCCGCCGGAATCACCGTCAGACGAATCATCACGTCATACGGAGCCGAGTAATAAGCCACCGCGCCCACCGAGAGCAGCGCCCCAATCAGCAAACGGTCTATGTAGGTCAGGAACGGAGCGACCAGATTGCTCACGGTGATCCATCCCCCAAACTTCATCAGCGGCATCACTTCCGTCCGGCTGAAAGAAAAACCGGTTCGCAACGCGGGCATGGCCCGGAAGCACGCTATCAGGTGCGCGAGTCCGGTGATCAGGCGTCCCAGAACCAGGACCATCATCACCGGAACCAGGCGGTGGGAAAAGGGCAACACCAGCAATGGTCCGGCAAAGGAAAACGTGCTGGAGGGAATGCGAATCAGGTTGAGCAGGCGGAAGCGCTGCAGAGCTTCCAGGATGCCGCGCAGGCCGGAAGTCAACGTGACCAGCGGGATGGACGAGGCCAGCAGGAGAAACGTGGTTACCGTCTCCGGCTGCAGCGCCGGCGGGACTTTGAGCACGCTGTGCACCAGCCACGGAGACATCAGGCTGGTGACCACGCCGCCGAAAATGCCCAGCAGAAGCAGCAGCGCGATCGAGGTCCAGGCCAGCGGAGGAATTTCGTGCTCTTTTTGCGCGCCCGTCTTGTCGGCCACCAGCTTGGTCACCGCGCGCCCGATTCCCAAGTCGACGAAGCTGAAGTAGCCGATCACCACCCAGGCCAGGGAGAGAATTCCGAACTGGGATACTCCCAGGGCCTTCACCAGCGGCGGAACCGCCACCAGGCCGACCGCCATCGGAAGCATCTGGCCCACCAGATTCCACAGGCTATTCCGCGCCAGCAGCCGTCCGCTAAGCAGGTGCGAAGTCGAGTTGCGAGCTGCAGACACTCTCAGTCCTCTCCCCAAGTTACCATCCCGCGATTTCCTTCCGATCACCGGATCACCCGGGGCCCCCGGACCGCGCCGGTTTTGCGCGGGCTGGGGTGGTCATCCGGTCCCCCGATCACCGGATCACGGCGATCACGGCGATTCTTCCGATCCCCCGATCTCCCTTGATCCGTGGCTCGGTCTCATCAGTGGTCGTCTCGGTTTTCGTCTACCAAATTTACCGTTTCTTTTTGGTTTCAGCTAATGTCCAAAGGCTTCCCCTTTCTGCCTAGCAGCTAGAAGCCAGCAGCCAGCAGCTTTTTTTCCGATCCCCCGATCACCGGATCACGGCGATCACGGCGATTCTTCCGTTCCTGCGTTTCTTCTGCCTTTCCGATCACCAGATCACCGGATCACGGCGATTCCTCCAGCCCCCCTTTCTTCCTCCCATGGTGTCCCAACCACCCTGTACTTCCGGACATGTACCTGACCCCTAAAAACACTGACGGCGCATCAGCCGATAAAGGCCAATACGCCGCCGGATCCAATTTTCACTTACTACGCTAGCACATTGATACGGTAATGTCAAGAAAAATATGTGGATTTGGAGGAGTATTACAGAAAAATTACTAAACGTAATCAGCGTCGCCGGTGGTTGTGTCTCTTCGCCTTTCCGATTTCGGAGACCGCAGAGCCTGCCCTGAGCGAAGTCGAACGGGTCCCGCCTTGCCGTCGGTGGTACTTGCTCAAAAACATCCCTGCGCGTACTAAACCCGGCAATACCCACCTGGACTCCCGCCGACCCCTTGCCAAAATGAGCGCCAGCAAATCGTGATGGGTCTTATGCAGAAACAAGGAGGTGAGCGATATCGCCGCATCACCCGGTGGCGACAGCATGAATGACCGTCGCCAAGGGATGAAACTGGCTGCCGGTGACCCCGATCAACCCGAACTGGCTCAGCGCGGGAAATTCAACAATCTTCAGATGCTGCTTCGCAGGGAGGGATAAGCCTTAGAAGAGCCTATCAACAGCAGGGGCCGAGCGGAATCGAGTGGGGGCGAGCCAAGTTATAATGGCCAATCACTTGTCAAGGTTGCCAACGACGAACGCCTGCAGCGCCCAAGCCGGCGGTAACGACTTCACAATGGCGAGCTTTCGGGAGTCCTGATGGACGAGCCTGTAACACCTACACTGGCAGAACCGATGGCCGGTGATGCAACGCCGGTTCAGCCAGAGATCGAGAAAGTAAACTGGGTGCGAAGGCTGTGGCGACGGGCCCATGGGGTCAGCCCATTTGCCAGCAACGTGGGGCTAACCATAGGGAGCAACGTGGTGATTGCGCTATCCGGCCTGGCGACGGGGCCGATCTGTGCGCGGCTCCTGGGGCCCACAGGCCGAGGCCAGTTGGCGGCGATTCAGAACCTTTATTGGTTTGTGGGAACCGTTGGCCTGCTGGGCCTAGCCGACGCTACACTCTACTTCACGGCGCAAAAGAAAGAGGATAGCGGGCGCATCCTGGCATCGGCGCTAGTTCTGGTGCTGCTGCTTTCGCCCTTGTTTTTCGTGGTGTTTTTCTATCTTGCGCCGCTGCTGCTGGCGGCGCAAGGCGCTGATCTCGTGAACACGGCGCGCTGGTTTCTTCTTGGCATCCCGCTTTATGCCTTGTGCATAATACCGCAATTTACGCTCAGAGGGTTTAACGATATCGCGCGCTGGAACCTGCTCCGACTGGCTCCGACGCTAGGATGGCTGGTGCTGCTAATCGGCCTGGGGATCCACTCCAAGACGACTCCCAGAGTTGTTGCCTTCGGCTATCTGGCTGCGCTAGCCGCAGCCCTGATCCCAACTTTCTTTGTGGTGCGCAAGCGGATTTCAGATTTTCGAACCGAGCCAAAATACTGGTGGCCGATGTTGCAATACGGAATTCCTGTGGCCCTGGCGTCGATTCCCGTAGCTCTGAATTTCCGGCTTGACCAGATCGTGATGGCCGCGCTGTTGCCGGCTCGATCATTGGGAATCTACGTGGTGGGGGTGTCATGGAGCTGGGCGGTGCCAACGGCCTTGCATGCCATTGGAACAGTGTTGTTCCCGCGGCTGGCCAACGCTGAGGTGGCGGACCGGGGAAGACTGCTGGCCCAAGGCACGCGCACCAGCCTGTTTGTCGCGGTCCTGGTTGTGGCCGCGTTTGCGGCGCTGGCTCCGGTTGGCATTCCTTTGCTGTTCGGGAAGGCGTTTTCCGAGTCGGTCGCAGTGGGCGTGGTTCTGGTGTTCGCCGCGGGAATCCTGGGGATGAATACAGTGTTTGAAGAGGGCCTGAGAGGCATTGGAGCGACGAAGACGGTCCTGTGGGGAGAAATGGCCGGGCTTCTGGTGACAGTAGTGTCCCTGGCATTGCTGCTGCGTCCCCTGGGAATTATGGGCGCCGGGATTGCTTCCGTGCTGGGTTATTCGGCAACAGCGCTGGTTGTGTTGCTAGGGATATGCAAGAAAATCGATCACTCACCGCGGGAAGTTCTCCTCATCAAGGGTGAAGACGTGAAGCTTTTCAAGACCAGGATTCTTGCCCTGCGGGCACAGTTGTGAGGGTCGGGGAGACAATGACCACGTATATAGTGCTGGTTAACTGGAATGGGTGGCGGGACACGATTGAGTGCCTTGAATCGGTGGCCCGGCTGAGACATCCAAATTTCCAGGTAGTGCTGTGCGATAACGGATCGGCGGACGACTCAGTGGCGCGTATCGACGAGTGGACGAAGGACCACATGAAGGACCGATTTACCCTGTTGCGGTCCGATAAGAACCTTGGCTTTGCAGGCGGCAACAATATAGCCCTGCACTATATTCTAGAAAAAGGCGACCACGATTATGTGTGGCTGCTGAACAACGATACAGTGGTCGATCCGGGCGCGCTTTCGGCACTGGTGGAAAGAATGAAGGAAGATCCTGAGATTGGCATCTGCGGGTCGAGAGTGATTTTCTATTTTGAGCCGAGCCTGATCCAGGTGTACGGAGGGTCCAGTCACAACCCATTAACTGGAAAGAGCAGGCATATCGGCGGATTCCATAGTGTTGAGGAGCGCGAGAGCCGGGCTGACGTTGAGAAGCGCCTGGGATATGTCTATGGCGCTTCCATGCTCGTATCGCGAAGATTTCTTGCCGATATCGGCATGATGAATGAAGAGTATTTCCTGTCCTATGAGGAGATTGATTGGGCAACGAGGGCGAAAGGGAGATTTAAACTGGGATACGCGCCGGGCAGCAGGGTCTTTCACAAGCAGGGCCGCTCCTCTGGCTATCGAGAGCTTGCGCGAAACCGTGATCCACAAGAGTCTTATCTGGCCAGTGACTTTCTTGGCATCAGAAACCAGCTATTATTCACCCGGAGATACTACCCTCACTATGTGCCATTCGTAATGCTAACCTGCCTGAATCGTCTGCTTAAACGAGTTGGCTCGGGCAAATGGGAGCGAGCAAGAGCCGTTGTGCGAGGCATGGCTGCCGGTTTTAACGGCAAACCTTACCCATAATTGGTTTGTTGAGACAATGACACAAAGTAATCGAATCGCGTGGGTAGCGCCTTATCCGGCCCACTATTGGCGGCGGCTGCATCGGCTGATGGAGGAAGGATCACCGGGGCGAGTGCGTTTCTTTTATGTGGAATTGCCGGACGGCGAAAGCCGGCAGAAATTTGAAACGGGCGAGTTGCCGGCAAATTCCACTGTGTTTAAGCGGGGAGAAATCGGGCGCGCGCTTCGAGCTTTGAAGGCGTTTGATCCTGCGATCGTGGTGACGGCAGCTCATTACCCGAGGCTGCTGGCGGTAGCCGCGATCTGGGGACGGATTACGGGCCGGAAGGTCTGCTATCTCTCGGACACCAACTATTTTGATATTCAAAAACGACCGTTCTGGTGGCGGATAGCCAAGCGCGCGGTCTTCCGGCTGTACCTCGGGCAGATGTGGGGATTCCTGCCGATGGGAAGTGCCAACGAGGCATTTTACGACTGGTGCTGCGGACCCGGCTGGCGACGTAAATTTCGCGCACGTGTGCCGTATCCTCACGATCCCGAGTTGTTTCAGGCGGCTTGCGGCAACGGCAACCCCCGGCGTTTGGACAAACGGGTAACATGCCTTTATCTCGGGCGACTAGTGCCTGAGAAGGGAGTCGAGAATCTACTCGAGGCGTTAGCCTTGCTCTCTTCCGCGCTTCTTCCGGAGTTGCGTGTAGTTATCGGCGGAGATGGCCCGTGTAAGAGCTCGCTGATGGAGTACGTCCATACGCGGGGGCTAGGTGATACGGTTGAGTTTCTTGGGCCGATTCCGAGCGACATGGCCGTCGAGCTATTCCACAAATGCGATATCCTCGTCCTCACCTCGTATTCAGAGCCCTGGGGCTTGGTGGTAAATGAAGCGCTGTCATCATGTAGGCCCGTGCTGGCTCCAGCAGGGGTCGGAGCGGTGATCGATCTCGTACGGGACGGGATAAATGGGTTTGTTCTCAACGACAATGATCCGCTTACTATCGCGAGTGGTTTAGGACGCGTTTTGGAGTATCGAGGACGCTTACGGGAAATGGGGAAGAGGGGGAGAGAGAGCGTTTCAAGTGGGGCTTGGTCTCTCCAAGGAGCTCTCGAAGGCTGGGCAAAACTAGCAGGGCAAGCGTAGCCTAGCGCGTCAAGCCGAAGCGCCTGCGGTAGAAGCGGGACGCCGAATGCCACACCTCTAGAGTGGAGCGTGGCGCGTTGCTAATCATCTTAGACGCAATACTTCGAAAGACTTGCTAAGTCATAGTCGCGGCAGCGAGCACTCAGAGCGCAAGCTGTGGGGGTTGACACAGCGGCTTTGAATAGAATCGAGCGATGAAAAAATCAACGATTTCGGTGGCGATGTGCACCTTTAATGCTGAGCGGTTTTTGCCGGAGCAGCTCGAAAGCATCCGCATCCAGACCAGGCTTCCCGATGAACTCCTGATCGGCGACGATGGTTCAAATGACCGCACGATGGAGATCATCCGCTCTTTCGCTGCGCAGGTTCCCTTTCGAGTCGAAGCTTTCGTCAACGAGAAAAACCTGGGGACCACCAGAAATTTTGAGAAAGTTGTCGGTCTTTGCACCGGCGACATCATTATGCTGGCGGATTTCGATGATGTATGGAGACCTCATAAGCTTGCGGTGATCCAGGATACATTTGCCGCGAATCCGAACGCCGGATATGTCTTTTCCAATGCCGAGTTGATCGATGCAAGAGGCAATTTGATTGCAAAGAGCATGTGGGGCGCGGGGAACTTTCGCGGCTGGAACCCAGCAGAGTTCAGCGGCACCAGCCAATTGGCTACGCTGCTGCGCCGTCCGCTGGCAACCGGCGCCGCCATGTCAATTCGCTCCGGTTTGAGAGAGCTGGTGGCACCGTTTTCCCTCAGGTTCATTCATGACTATTGGATATCGCTCATTCTCTCCTGCATGGAATTTTACGGTGTACCCATCGAGGAGCCGCTGATGAGTTACAGGCAACATGCCTCACAAAAGACCGGTGTACGCAAACAATCCGTGCTCCAGGGCGTAGAGGATGTTAGACGAAATCTGGGGGAAGACTACGAACGCATAGTCGTGATGTTCGAAGAATTGCGCGAACGCATTGTGGCCCTGGTTGGCAAGGGACATTACTGTCCCCCGTCGCATTTAGCAATGATCGAGGAGATGGTGGTTCATCGCCAGCGGCGTCTGGCGGCGCGAAATGCTTCAGCGGCAAGCGCACGATTTAGACTGATTGCGGCTGAGGCGATCAGCGGACGCTACCGGCGTTTTTCGACTTCGTGGCGGAGCATTATACGTGATCTCTGTTTCTGAGTTCCGCTCTCAGACTGGCTGGGCGCTGACTAATTGACGGCGGAGGGTAAGCGCAAGCCTTCTGCGATCTTACGCGAACGCCTACGAAGTGACACCGAAAACTTCGGAAGCGAGTAGAGCATCAAACACACAATCCAGAACTTTGTTAAGGGATTCAAGCTTAGCATCAGGAATTCGCTGAACGCACTTAGAATGAGGCACGAAAAAACAAAAGCATAGACAAGGATAGCAGGCCTACTACCGGAGCGGGCGACTTTAAAAAGCGCTCCAATCAGGAAGCCTTGAATCGCCAGCAAGACGAAGCACAGCGGCCAGCCATAGTCGATATATTCGAAATAGGCGGTAAATACGTTACCCGCACCAAGATTTCCGGGGCCTGTAGAGACCATGGCGTACGGCTGCCGCGATGGAACCGTCACGTCGAATCCAATCTTCTTTGCAAACTCGAGAAATGCGATGCCGATACCTCTACTTGGGGACGTAGCCTCGTCGGTGTGCTGAATAATGCGGTCAAAGCATACGATTGGACTTCCCAGGTAGAAAACGATCTCGCTTGCGGCATACTTCACGTTGTCAAAGCCTGATTCGCCCCCTCCCCCGTTCTGGTGCATCAGGACGGCAAGAGTACCGAACAGAAGCGTGCCGCATAAGGCAAACACGATTAAGGTTTTCCAGTGGAGTTTTTCGCCTCGCAGCCACTGGATGCAAGGTAAAGCAGCAATAATTTCGATAATAGGCGAACGACCGGCTGGAAGAAAGTATGCGATCGCGGTGACGAGCGCAAAGAACGCGCGTCTTTGGTGCTTCGAGCGTTCGCACCAGGCGATGAGAGCTGCAAAGTAAGCAAGAGCTATTACGTTGTTGAAAATGGTATAGGAGAGTGTGCCACCAGCAGCTTCCTCAATCGTGTGGGCAAACACGTCGCGTGTTGCTGCTAGAAAAAATCTATCGGGCTGGTCGGCCACGAGTTGGCTAACCCATCGTACATAGAAAGGGAACGCCACAATTGGAATCACCACCATCAATGTGATGATCGATTGCGGTGGTTCGTGTATCAGTACGGTGAACTTGGGTACACGATCATAGGCGAGTAACGAACCAAGGGAGAACGCAGCAGCTCCGAATAAAATAATTCCAAGGGTCTCTGGGGAAACTGTCCAAAACATGCCGTCTGCCACGAGCAATGTGAATAGGCCAATTACCCAGGCTGAACAAAAGCCGACTGCGGGATTGAAAAATGTCCTCCCGCCAAGGTGGTAACTAATAAAGACGAGGCCTATCAGCCCCAGAAGCGACAAGAGCAGCATGGATGGCTCATTCTATCGCACTTTTTTCAAGGTCGGCCGAGCTGAAGAGGAGGCTCAGCCAATCGACTTAGAAAGCACCTCCTGATAGAACAGCGTCATTCGAGAGAAATTCCTGCCGCGAATCGCGCCGATGGAAAGCTCTGGCCAGGTTCATTCGGGTAAACTGGGTCAAAGGCCCCAACATGCGTGTCCTTTTCGATCACCAAGTCACCTCGCTTCAGGACGCCGGTGGAATTTCCCGTTACCATTACGAGTTGGCCCGGCACATCTCACGAAAACCTGGCGTTGAAGTAGCTATGTACCTGGGCCTAAGCAAGAACGTACATGATTACGCCGCCCTGAGGAACGGGACATTACGGGTCCGGAGCTTTAGAAGCCCCATTAAGCCGGGCTTGGCCCGATACGCTATCAACGAGATCGTCACCGGATGCTTCTTGTTCGGCCAAAAATGTGACATTTATCATCCCACGAGATACAGGGAAATGTATGGCATTCGGGCCGGCGCTGTCGTGGTAACGCACCATGATTCCGCACACGAACGATTTCCGGAATTGTTCAAGAATGCCGATCGCGTGATCCGTTTCAAGTCAAGGTCGTTCAGAGACGCTGATCTGGTGATCTGCGTTTCTCGATCCAGTCAACAAGACCTTTTTCGCTTTCACGGCGTCGCCGAGAATAAGACTCGCGTCATCTATCACGGCTTGTCTGCCCTCCCAGCGCCGCCCAAAGAAACGGCTCCGCTTCCAGAACGCCCCTATATCCTCTACGTGGGAGCGCGCTACCCCTACAAGAACTGTGCGGCTCTTATCCAGGCTTTCGGTGAATCGCGCCTGCATTCCCAGTTCGATCTCCTGCTGATTGGCGGTGGCGGCCTGTCCGTCTCCGAGCAGCAGCAGATCCGCGCTCTCGGAATCAGCGCGGCAGTTCACCAGAGAAATGCTTCTTCCGATGCTCAGCTTTCCCAGGCATACGCCAGTGCATCGCTGTTTGTTTACCCTTCCCTATATGAGGGCTTCGGATTTCCCCCATTGGAAGCCATGAGCCTGGGCTGTATCGTTCTGGCGGCACGAACTTCTTCCATACCGGAGATTTGTCGCGATGTGCCTTACTATTTCGATCCCAACGATATCTCACATTTAACTATGATGATGACGCAAGCTATCAACGCCTCTGACCATAAACAGCGTGTTCTTGCGGGCCGGGAGCTGGCAGCTTCCTATCGGTGGTCCGATTGCGCGAGCCAAACCTTAGAAGCTTACCGGGAAGTTAGCTGAAGCGGGAACAGAAGCTTGCTTGCCGGGATTAATTGATGATAATGTTTCGCATCGCCACTGGCCCGGTGAAATTGCACTGCAAGGAGATAGCACGGATGACCCGCGTTCTGGTATGTGGCGGAGGTGGCTTCATCGGCCATCATCTAGTCCGTAGACTCAAGCGGGAAGGTATGTGGGTTCGGGTCGTAGACCTGAAGCACCCGGAGTTCTCCCCAAGCTCAGCCGACGACTTCGTCATTGGCGATCTGCGCGACGTCAATGTCGTTCGTGAGGCGTTGCGTGGCATCCACATCGTCTACCAGCTCGCCGCCGACATGGGCGGGGCCGGATACATTTTTACCGGTGAGCATGACGCTCACGTGATGCACAACTCCGCGACCATCAATCTCAACATCGCAGAGGCATCACGGTTCGCGGGAGTCCGCAAGATTTTTTATTCATCCTCGGCCTGCATTTATCCCGAATATAACCAGCTCGATCCCGACAATCCCAGGTGCTCCGAAGGCTCCGCTTATCCCGCTGCGCCCGATAGCGAATACGGCTGGGAAAAGCTCTTCAGCGAACGCCTTTATCTTGCTTACATGCGCAACCACGGCATTCCCGTGCGCATTGCCCGCTACCACAACATCTTCGGGCCCGAAGGAACCTGGACTGGCGGCCGGGAGAAAGCCCCGGCGGCAATCTGCCGCAAAGTTGCCGTAGCCCGTGACGGTGGCGAGATCGAAATGTGGGGAGATGGACGGCAGACGCGCTCCTTCCTCTACATTGACGAATGCCTGGAAGGGACGCGGCGTCTGATGGACTCTGACTTCGTCGGTCCCGTTAACATTGGATCCGAAGAAATGGTCACCATCAATGAGCTCGCGCGGCTGACCATGGAGATTGCCGGAAAGAAGCTGTCCGTGCGTCATATTCCCGGCCCGCTGGGAGTAAGGGGAAGGAACTCTGATAACCACCTGATCGCCGGGCGCCTCGGCTGGAAGCCTTCCCGCTCCTTGCGCGAGGGGTTGGAGCGCACCTACGCGTGGATTCATTCCCAGGTCCACAGCGCGAGTCTGGCGGCGGCAGCCGCACGCTAAGGTATGCAATGCCCAGGGCACTGATTTTTTACCACTACTTCTACCCTGACGACGTCGCCAGCGCCACCCACTTCTCCGATCTTGCCACAGGGCTGGCAAATCGCGGCTGGGACGTCACCGCCATGCCGTGCAATCGCGGTTGTCGCGACGAGTCGCGGACCTATTTTGCCGCTGAAGAATGGCGCGGCGTCCGCATCCGCCGGGTCTGGCGGCCCCAGCTTCGGCAAGCTTCGTCCATTGGCCGGGTCCTGAACGCCGCGTGGATGATCGCCAGGTGGAGCATGGCAGCCCTGACCCTGCGCCCGGCTCCGGACGTAGTTGTCGTAGGCACCGACCCCATCCTCAGTGTGCTAGTGGCCCGTTTCTGGAAGTTCTTCCGCCCGGAAACGCGCATCGTTCACTGGTGCTTCGACCTCTATCCGGAAGCGGCGGTTGCCGATGGTTTCCTGAAACCTGGTGGCCTGGTTCATCGGATCGTCAATCGGCTGGTGCGTCCCGCTTATCGCTGCTGTGACCTGGTCGCCGATATTGGCTCCTGTATGCGTCACCGCCTGAGTGCCTGGGTTCAACCGTCAAAGTCAATTACCTTGACGCCCTGGGCCTTGGCCGAGCCCGCCCGCCCCTTACAATCCGACCCCGCCGAGCGTGCCGGCCTTTTTGGAAACGCAAGGCTGGCTCTCATGTACTCCGGGACGCTGGGCCGGGCCCACGTCTACGAAGATGTTCTTGCTCTGGCGCGTCTCCTGCGCGAGCGCGACATCAAGTTGGTCTTCAGCGTCCGCGGAAACTGCGCAGAGAAACTGGAAGAGGCCGTGAGCGAATCGGACAGCAACATTTCGTTTTGCCCATTTGCTTCCGCAGCGTCGCTGGAGCGGCGCCTGAGTGCCGCCGACGTCCACATAGTGACCCTCCACCCCGATTGGACCGGGCTGGTGGTGCCCTCCAAATTCTTCGGTGCTATTGCCGCCGGACGCCCTGTGCTATTTGCCGGCAGCCGCGAATCCGCCATCGCGCAATGGATTGAGCGTTACCAACTGGGCTGGGTGCTGACCGCGGATAACTTACAGGCTGTGGCCCGGGAAATCACCGCCTACATGAACCAGCCGCTCGAACGCGCGCGGATGCAACAGCACTGTCACCAGGTATACCGGCGCCACTTCTCAAAAGATCACGTCCTCGATGCTTTTGATCACCGACTTCGCGAACTACTGGACATAGGCGAAGCCGTCCCGGTTGTGGATTTGAAAGAGGTGGGTCGGATTTGATCCGCTCGTTTCTAGCAGGCAGTTTGCGGGCCGGAGAAACCTAAATGATTCCGCTGCGCCAGACCGCTTTCAAGGTTTGCAATCTATTCCTATCCTCCGGGGCTTTAGTTACTCCCTGAAAGAACACCCAGCAAATCGCTAGCAACAGCCAGGCGAAGGTCGCGCCCAGCACGATAATCGTCCTCCTCGGGAACGATCGCCGGTCGGGCTCTACGGCCGTATCCACCACCTGGATCACCGCGCCCTGGCGCGACTCGTCCAGCCGCGCGATCTCATACTGTTTCACCAGCAGCTCGAACAGCGCTTCGCGATATTTGACCTCGCGCAGTTTGCGCAGGTATTCCAGGCCCGCCGCCGGGATCTTCTCGATCGGCATGTCGGTCACCGATCCTCCCGCCCCGCTGCCCTGGCCGCGTTCAGCCCGCGAGAGTTGCTCGCGCATCGTGGCCAGTTGCTGCTCCGCCATCACCAGGTCACGGTTCTGGTCGGTGGCAAACGACCGCAGCGACCGCACCAGCACCTCCTGCGCGTCCACCCGCGCCCGCAGCGCCGCCAGCCCTTCCAGCATGGCCTTCGACTGCGGCTCCAGGGCCAGCAAGCCGGTCGATTCCTGCGTCTGCTTGAGCCCCTGTTCGGCGGTGGAGAGATCGTCCAGGGCGATCTTGGCTTCGTGCTCGAAGAACGCCCGCCGCTGCGAAGCCTCGCTCACCACCATGCTGGCGGAGAGCTTCTTGTACTCCTCCACGTAGGCGTTGGCCATCTCCGCCGACTGCTTGGCGTCGCGCGTCTCCACCGAGATCCGCACCAGCCCGTCCTTCAGTCCGGCTTCGATGGTGGTGTGGTTCTCCAGCGACTTGCGCGCGTCTGACAGCCGCTTGGCTTTGTACAGCTTCATCAGGCCGAAGCGCTGCACCAGCGCGTCTTCCACCGTGCGGCTCTTGAGCAGCGCGATGGTCAGGTCCGCGGGGTTCTTGATTCCCAGGCTTCCGCCCAGCAGCGATCCCATGCCGCCCAGGTTCCCCACCTGCGCCAGCAGGGCCCCGCTCATCGATGAATTCTGTTGCGGCGGAAGGATGACCGTGGTGGCCGCGTACCAGGTGGGCAGGATCAGGGTAACGATTGCCGTTACTGCCGCCACCACCAGCGTGCTCGCCGCCAGAAACACTTTGTTCTCGCCGATCACGATCAGCAGATCGAGCAGCGAAATCTCGCCCTTGGCCGCGGGCTCCCGCGCCACATCGATGGGGGCGGGCTCGGGCAGCTCCAGGCGTGGCTTATCGGCGGCAGAGGTTTGCATCAGGCTGTAGTCGAACTTGTGCCCGGTATTATACCCCGGATAACAAAGCCCTCCGCCTTCCCCATTCGCTCAGTGCTGAGGCCAAGAGCCTGCCCTGAGCGAAGTCGAACGCGTGTCCTTTGTGGTTAATGTTTTTTCCGGTCTGATTAGTGGCGCCGTCTGCCCGAAATCGGAGATCCACGGTTCCAGGAACGCCAGGAGCTGACCCAGCGCCGACTCCCTTTGTGTTCCTTCGTGTCCTTTGTGGTTAATGTTTCCCGGTCTGGCTAAGCGCCAACAGCCGATAGCCAGGCTGCTTCTCCCTAAATACTAAGTACTAACTACTAAGTACTAAGTACTAAGTACTAACTACTGCTTTTCTACGGCTGCAATATGGCGATGGCGGCGGCGCCCAGGGCCAGCTGGCTGAAGATCTGCGTCCAGTCGCGGAAGGCGGCCAGGCTGCTGCGGGTGCGGATGCGCTGCGGGACCACGATGGCGTCGCCGGGCATCAGGCGCATGGATTCGAAGTGGTTGGCCGTAAACAGTCCGCCCTGCTGCTGGCGGGTGGTGACGCTGCCGTCGGCGCGGATGACGAACATGCGGCCCTTGTCCGCCCCGCGCGTGGGGCCGCCGGCGCTGCTGACGTAGGCCGAGACATGCTCCCCGGGACGGAAGCGGAAGGTGTTCTCGTTGTACACCGACCCGAGCACGGAGACGGTGTCGCCCTTGGCGGGCACGGTGAAGACGTCGCCGTCCTCCAGCGGCATGGCGGGAATGTCCGCTAGCTGGGCGTCAGACGGCTTGAGCTGAAGCACCACGCGGCCGGTGGGCTCCACCCGGGCGAGCCGTTCGATGAAGTCGCGCTGCTCGCGGAGGCTTAGCTGCTCTTCCGCCCGCTCGTCGGCAGTGAGGCCGGCGGGCGTGGCCGCGGCTTCCGAGAGTTCGCGCTGCATCCGCTGCACCATCTGCGCCAGCCGCTTGCGCTGCTCCTTGCGCGCCGTTTCGCGGTGCAGCTCGGAGCCGTAGAGGTAAGCGTGCGAGGCCAGCCCGCCGGCCCGGGCCACCACGTCGCGCAGGGTCTCGCCCGCGGCCACGCGGTAAACCCCGGGAGCTTTGACTTCGCCCGAGACCTGCACGAACTTGGCCCGGTTCTCGGTGGCCACCGGCACATCTTCCTGGGAAAATATGGTGACCACGTCGCCCGGAGCCAGCGCCTGGTTCTCACCCGAGGCATGTTGATCGATCGCGGCCCCAAGATTGAAGGGGATGAGTTCGGTGGTGAGGTCTTTGGAGTTGAGGCGCTCGATGACCGCGTACTCCCAGTTGATGGCCGAGCCGCGGTGCTTGACCTCGGTGCGCAGCTCCTGCTGGTTGTCCTGGTCCTCGTAGCCGGGCTGGCCGGGGCTCAGGCCGGCCTCGCCGCCTGTGCCCGGCGCAGCATTGGCTCCTCCGCGGCGGTTGGCGCCGGGCTCCTGCGCGCCGCCTTGCGGCGGCTGATTGGCGCCGGCGCCCGGCTCCTGGTTGGTGCGCGGCTGGCCTTCGCGCTCGCTCGGCGGGCCGGGCTCGCCGTCATTGATGCCGACCGTCCCCCGGCGGCGGCGGATGGAGAACTCGTCACCGCGCCCTTCCGGCACGATGGCGTTTTGCGCGTTCCAGTACTCGCGCGTAATGAGGGTATCGCGCGAAGGAATCAGATCGGCCACGCGCATGCCCTCATGCCAGAGATAGCGGCCGGGCTGGGCCACGTTGCCGCGCAGAGTAACGGCATTCGAGATCCTGGGCGAGACCGGATAGATGCGCACCACGTCGCCGTCCTTGAGCTGGTGGCGCAGGCCGGCGTCGTCAAGGGCAAACTCGTCAAAGACGCGCTGGGAGCGGCTGTCAATGCGCTCCAGCGAGGCGCGCCCGGCGCCGGCCACGCTGGTAAGGCCGCCGGCATTTTCCAGAGCGTCGTTCAGGGTGGAAGCAGAAGCCTGCCGCAGCTCGTAGATGGCGGGACGGTTCACGCTGCCGACCATGGCCACCAGCGGCCCGACGTGCGGAATATAAATGACGTCGCCGGATTCGAGCGGAGCATCGCCGGACTTGTCGCCCTTGAGGATGAGGTCGTAAACGTCAAGGTCGGTGACCGGCGCGTTGTTGCGCTTGAGCTGGACGTGGCGCATGGAGCCGTCAGAAGCGGGACCGCCGGAGGCGAACAGAGTGTTGACCAGGGTGCTGAGCGAGCTGACGGTGTAGGTGCCGGGGCGGCGGGCGTAGCCGAGCACGAACACCTGGATGGAGCGCAGCTGGCCGATGGCGACGTTGAGATCGAAGTCCTTATAGAAGCGCCCGACGGCGGCGTGCAGAAAAGGATTGAGCTGGTCGTAGCGCACGCCGGTGACGGTGATGGCCCCCACGCGGGGCAGATAAATCTGGCCGTTGCGGTCGACCACCGCGCGGGCGTCGATATCGATGCGGCCCCAGGCGCGGATCAGCAGCTCGTCGCCCGGTCCGATAACGTAGTCGCCGCGCACCGGAATGCGGTCGACAGGAGCAAACGTGGTGGGCACTTCGGCAAAGTATTCGTGGCCGAACAGGCGCAGGTCGCGACCGACCGAAGCCTGCACGAACTTCTCAAACTCGGTGCGCGTGTACTCCGGCATCCGCCGGCCGTAGAAGAGATCGGGACTGAGGTAGCCGGGATAGCCGGGCGCTCCCGGCTCGTAGCGCGGGTTTCCTTCTCCCGGATAGGGAGCGGTTTGCACGTAAGGCGGAGAGATTTGCCCGCCCTGAGGATTAGAACCGGGAATGTTGGAAGGCGACTGCCGCGGGCAGTCGGGGCCGGTGCATTGCGTGTTGCCGGGAACGGGAGTGGTGAGCGTGGACTGAGAGGAACAAGGTATGGCCAGGCCCAGTACAGCAATAAGCAATAGTGCGTTCTTGATCATTAACCTTCCGTCAACCGATCCACTGCGAACGCAGCCGAGGCTTGCCCAGTCGATCCAACGTGCCTAAGTTGGCTGCGCGCAACTGCCGGGCTGAGTCATTGGCGTCAACTCAATCGGCCGCAAGCTGGCAGTGATTTTTTAGGGAGGCAATCATATATGGTCGCCGGAAGCGGAGCAAATGGGTGATCGTCGGGGTAGTGGGTCATTTTGAACTGTAGGTCTTAACTTGAGACTGGAATGCGCTCCGGACGCGTGGCATCATGTGAATATGCCAAAGCGCTCAAGCAAGAGTCCAGACACCTTTCAAAATGCATTACGCGTCGTAGAAGAAGCAATTGGAGGCCAGCTCAAAAAGAATCCTGCCGCCGTTGCTCTGGGGCGCAGAGGAGGCCTCAAGGGAGGCAAGGCCAGGGCGAGCAAGTTAACAGCACAGGAGAGAAAAGCAATAGCCCAGAAGGCCGCTAAGGCCCGCTGGGCTAAAAGAAAACAGCAGGAGAAACATTGAAGCGTTCAGATAAACGCTTTATGTGGTCCACTGTTAGGCGTCTTTTGCCACTAAGAATTTCGGACACAACGCTCTCAGTAGCAAAAATGCCAATCAGGTCTTTGTTCTTCAAATCGTTCGCTGCCATCAGTTCTTCAATGACTTCGATAGGAGTGGCCGAACGTATCTTATATGTCCGCTCTTCAAAGTCCTGAATGAGTAAAACCAGTAGTTCGTGCAACTTCTTTTCATCGGCTGACAGCGTGTCCCACCGCGCATCAAGATCGCGAAGCGCCTTAATAAAACGCTCATTTAGCGCCTCATCATGCACGACTTCAGGCTGTGTCTTACTGAGCAGCTTGGGATAGTCCAGTACTGCACATGCGCTCATTTCCAACCTCCTTTGTCATAATCGGCATGAGTCAGAACATGTTCAACGAAAAGTGTCTGACTTTTAAAATTAATCGTTGCGATCAAGCGGTAATTGTTTCCCTTGATGTTAAAGATAAAGCTGCCGTCAACCTCATCGGTTTTCGGCCAAGTCTTTCTAATGTCGTTTAAGCCTAACCACTTAGCCTCCCGCGCAATCTTAAGCCATGTGGCGAGAGGTCCCGAGAGATCGGCATGCTTCTTGATGGCCCTGTCGATTACTCCCGCGTTGACAACTCTCAATTTGTCTCTCTCTTGCTTAGACGCTTCGCAAATCGCGAAGTTGCATCATTTAATTCGCGAAATGCGAATATGTCAATGGGGAAGGTTGGGCGAAGTACATGAAAGATCATCATTCGAAAGATGTAAGCACATGATATCAAAATATTCGCAACTTGCGAAGTTTCGCTTGGCATTGCATTACCGCTCAAGCATTATATGTAATGTTATGAATCACTTGAACATGGAATAACGGAAGCAGATAGTGGCCGCAATAGTCGAGGGGAACTCCATTCGTAGCACTTGTAGGATGACTGGACGCTCAAAGGGCGCTGTACTGGCGTTATTGACTGACTTAGGTGCGCTTGCTCTGCCTTTCACAATAAGAGCGTTCGCAACCTAAAAGTGCGCCGCTTACAGGCAGATGAGATTTGGAGCTTTGTGGGTGCGAAGAAGAAGAACGCCAAGCCAGAGCAAAAACAGCAAGTATGGGGAGACGTTTGGACCTGGACGGCGATTAATGCGGATACAAAGCTGTGCGCCAGCTATTTGGCCACGTTCAAGTGACCACGGATTCACACCGTGCTTATCTGGACGCAGTAGAAGGCGCTTTCGGCCTGGATGTCGATCATGCGATGCTGCACAAGATTTACGGTGCGCCCTCAGATGAGGAAATGCGGCGTTATTCTCCCGCACGTTGCATCGGATGCGACATGAAGGTTATCAGCGGGAAGCCGGACCCCAAGCATGTCAGCACGTCTTATGTAGAGCGCCAGAATTTATCAATGCGGATGTCGATGCGGCGCTTTACTCGTCTAACGAACGCGTTCAGCAAAAAGATCGACAATCACCGTCACGCGGTGGCGCTTTACTTCGCTTATTACAACTTCTGCCGCGTCCACCAAACCCTGCGCGTCACTCCAGCGATGGAAGCTGGATTGGCCGAACATGTTTGGACGCTGGAAGAATTGGTATCACTTCTAGACCAAGAAAAATCAGCCGTTGCCTAACCCAGAACCACATCTTGTTGACTTGGAATATCCACCAGACTACGATTCTGGCGCTATGTCGCCCAACCCGCTTCCTGAAGCCAGAATAGCCGTTATTGAGGATAGACTTGACCGCTCCGAAAGGAAGCGAGATCAGACGGAAGAAAAGCTCGACAAAATCTCGGAACAGCTTACGGAAATCAAAAGAGATTTGAAATGGCAGCGGATCATATTCTGGGGGATGGCAACATTTTACGCTGGTGTATTTCTGTGGTTTGTTTTGGTCCATATTCCAGATAAATTCAATGACAAGGTTCCATCTGATCTCAAAGAGCAATTGACGAAATTGCAAATGAACGTTTCCAGCGTCCAGGATCAGCTCAAAAAACTGACGCCTGGATCGCTTAATCAGCTGATTCCGGAGCCTGACAGCACTGCCAACATGTCCACTATTACGAGTAATCTGAGAAAAGCGGGCAGAGTGATTGACGTAGCCTTGACAAATGGGATTCCAGCTGAGCCTCGGTTACTTCCACCGCTTCGCATCCGTGTGATGGACATTCTGAATCGGCATTCGTCGAATCCAAAAGTAGTTGAAGCCGCACTGTCCACTGCTGTGCGTCTGGACGGCTACGAGACAATGAGCCAGCGCACATTGGCTGGGTTGCAACCTGGGACCGAAGCGCCTACTGATACCTTCAAGCCAAGTGGTTACAGCTATTTGATGGGTTTTGGTATGAATTGCACGAATCCGGGCGCCCACTTTCTTGGAATCTCTCCCCCCTTTAATCCAGAGGATATGGTTGTCTTCAGGGTGCAGGTACATACCTGCGCTCAGGAAATGGATGGCCCTAATTGGATTCAAGATTCGTTTGACGGCTCAACGATTGAATATAATGGCGGCCCATTACATCTAGCAGATGTGAAATTTACGAATTGCAACTTTAAGTTCGGTAGCGATCCAAAGAGCGTAAGAGCCCTTGCAGCGATTAAAGCGAGTAACGGAGCGCCGATTAGTCTGCTTCTTGAATAAATAATAATCCTGATTTATTCAAAATGACCCACTACCATCGTCGGATATCCAGTAGCGAGCCTGAAGTGGTCCGCTGGCCGATGATAGTATGGTTCGCGGATTTTACGGGATATCACCTATGAGAAGAGAAGCAGTGATCGTTGACGCGGTGCGCACGCCCATGGGGCGGCGCGACGGCATGTTGAAAGGCTGGCATCCGGTGGACTTGCTCGCGCACACGCTGAGCGCGCTGGTGCAGCGCAACCGGATCAACCCGGAAGCCATCGACGACGTGATCGCCGGCTGCGTGATGCAGGTGGGCGAGCAGGCCGTGAACGTGGGGCGCAACGCGGCCCTGGCCGCGGGCTTTCCCGAGTCGGTGCCCGGCACCACCGTGGACCGCCAGTGCGGATCGAGCCAGCAGGCCATCCACTTTGCCGCCCAGGGCGTGATAGCCGGCAGCTATGACGTGGTGATCGCCTGCGGCGTGGAGAGCATGAGCCGCGTGCCCATGGGCGCGTCGGTCGCGTCCGGACCGGGGCGTCCGTTTGGTCCGGCGATGATGCGCCGCTACAAGAACGCGCAGTTCAACCAGGGCATCAGCGCGGAGATGCTGGCCGAGCGCTGGCAGCTCGACCGCGGCTCGCTCGATCGCTACAGCCTGGAGAGCCATCGCCGCGCCGCGCAGGCGACGGAGCAGGGCTGGTTTTGCCGCGAAATCTTGCCCACACCGGTGCAGCGCGAGGACGGAACCACGGCGATGATTTCGCGCGACGAAGGCATTCGTCCGGATACCACGCTGGAAAAGATGGCAACGCTGAAGACCGTCTTCAAAGCCGATGGTGTGGTGACGGCCGGCAATTCTTCGCAAATTACCGACGGCGCCGCCGCGGTGCTGATCATGGATCGCGCGGTGGCCGATCGCCTGGGCTGCAAGCCGCTGGCTCGCTTTACCGCGTTCGCCCTGGCCGGGGCCGATCCGGTGATGATGCTGAGCGCGCCCATTCCGGCCACGGCTCGCGTGCTGCAGCGCGCGGGATTGAAGCTCGGGGACATGGATCGCGTGGAGATTAACGAAGCCTTCGCCAGCGTGGTGCTGGCCTGGCAGAAGGAAACGCAGGCCGATATGTCGCGCGTGAACGTCAATGGCGGCGCCATCGCCCTGGGACATCCGTTGGGCGCAAGCGGAGCGCGGCTGATGACCACGCTGGTCCACGAGCTCGATCGCACCGGCGGACGCTACGGGCTGCAGACCATGTGCGAAGGCGGCGGCATGGCCAACGCGACCATCATTGAACGGGTGGGTGGAAGAACGGCCCTTTAGGGCCGTGCAGAGATTGACATCTTTATTATGTCGGGCGCTTCAGCCCCTGATAGATCGAATCGCGGGAGAGATCAAGGAGCAAGCAGCATTCATGAACATCAAAGGCAAAAGCGCGCTGGTGACCGGCGGCGCTTCGGGGCTGGGCGGAGCCACGGTGCGCATGCTGGTGGCGCAGGGCGCGAAGGTTGTCATCGCCGACATCAACGAGACCACGGGTCAGAAGATGGCGCAGGAATTGGGCAGCGCTGTTACCTTCGTGAAGACTGACGTCACCAACACCGAGCAGGTGAAGGCTGCGGTTGCGGCTTGCGAGCAGAAGAACGGCGGCTTGCACATCCTGGTAAGCGCCGCGGGAATCGGCGTCGCCGAAAAAGTTCTGGGCAAAGAAGGCATGCACGACCTGGGCCGCTACGTGCGCGTGCTGCAGGTCAACCTGATCGGGACCTTCGATATGGTCCGCAACGCCGCCGCGCTGATGAGCAAGAACCAGCCGGACGAAGACGGCGGCCGCGGCGCCATTGTGATGACGGCGTCGGTCGCGGCCTTCGATGGGCAGATCGGGCAGACCGCATATTCGGCGTCGAAGGGCGGAATCGTCGGCATGACGCTGCCGCTGGCCCGCGACCTGTCGCGTGAGGGCATTCGCGTGGTCACCATCGCGCCGGGCATCTTTGATACGCCGCTGCTGGCAGGATTGCCGGAACCGGCGCGCCAGTCGCTGGGGCAGCAGGTGCCGTTCCCCCGGCGGCTCGGCCAGCCCAAAGAGTACGCGGCGCTGGTACAGCATATTGTCGAGAACAACATGCTCAACGGCGAAACCATCCGCTTGGATGGCGCGATAAGAATGGCGCCCAAGTAGCGGTTGGTGAGCACGCCGGATTTCGTGTAAGGTTTCTGGTTTGCAATATCGCTTTCTGGCCGCTGTCACTGACGCGGCCCACCTCCTGACGGAGAAAACTCCATGAGTGACCTCGTACAACTGACAAAAGATAACGACATCGCCATCATCACCATCAACAATCCTCCAGTGAACGCTCTCAGCCCGGGAGTGCCGGAGGGCATCTCCGAGTCGATCGAGCAGATCGGCAAAGACCCCGGCGTGAAAGCTGCGGTGCTGATCGGCGGCGGGCGGACCTTTGTGGCCGGCGCCGACATCAAGGAGTTCGGCAAGATCACCTCCGGCGAGACCCGGCGCGGCGTGGCCTTCGTGCCCATGCTGGTGCGGCTGGAAGATTGTCCCATGCCGATCGTGATGGCGATTCACGGCACCGCCTTTGGCGGCGGCCTGGAGCTGGCCATGGCCGGGCATTATCGCGTGGCCTCGCCCGACGCGCAGGTCGGACAGCCGGAGGTCAAGCTGGGCATCATCCCCGGCGCCGCCGGAACGCAGCGCCTGCCGCGGCTGGCGGGCGTCGCCAAAGCCGTGGAGATGTGCGCTGACGGCAATCCCATCAAGGCGCCGGAAGCGCTGAAGTACGGGATCATCGACCGCATCATCGAGGGCGACCTGCTCAAAGGCGCGTTGGCCTTCGCGCGCGAAGTCGCCGGCAAGCCTGCGCCTAAGACGCGCGAGCGTAACAATAAGCTGGGCACGCCGGAGCAGAATGCTCCCGTCTTCGCCGCGGCCCGCGACGCGGCGCACAAGAAAGCCCGCGGCATGATGGCGCCGCTCGCGGCGATCGACGCCGTGGAGGCGGCCACCAGGCTGCCTTTCGATAAAGGCGTGGAAGAAGAGCAGAGGCTCTTCATCCAGTGCCTGTTCTCCGACCAGTCGAAGGCCATGATTCACGTCTTCTTCGGCGAGCGCGAGGTGGCCAAGATTCCCGACGTGCCGAAAGAAACGCCGATCATCCCGGTGAAGTCGGTGGCGGTCGTTGGCGCCGGCACCATGGGCGGCGGTATCACCATGAGCTTTGTCAACGCCGGCATCCCAGTGCTGCTGAAAGAGACCGATCAGGCGGCGCTCGACAAAGGCTTGAACACCATCCGCAAGAATTACGATACGTCGGTCAAGCGCGGGCGCTTCACCCAGCAGTTTGTCGACGAGCGCATGAAGTTGATCACGCCCACGCTAGGTTACGACGATTTCGGCAAAGCCGATATGGTGGTGGAAGCCGTCTTCGAAGGCATGGCGCTCAAGAAGCAGGTCTTCGGGGAACTGGATCGCGTATGCAAGAAGGGCGCGATCCTGGCCAGCAACACCTCCACTCTCAATATTGATGAAATAGCGAGTGCGACTTCCCGCCCCGAAGCCGTGATCGGCACGCACTTCTTCAGCCCAGCCAACGTCATGCGGCTGCTGGAGCTTGTGCGCGGCAAGGCCAGCAGCAAGGAAGTGATCGCCACCTGCATGCAGCTCTCCAAAAAGATCGGCAAGATTGGCGTGCTGGTGGGCAATTGCCGCGGCTTCGTCGGCAACCGCATGTTCGGCCCATACCGCCGCGAGGCGCAGTTCCTGGCCGAAGAAGGCGCGCCCGTGGAAGCGGTGGACGCTGCCCTGTACGAATACGGCATGGCCATGGGCCCGATGGCGGTGGGCGATCTTGCCGGGCTCGACGTCGGCTGGCGCATCCGCAAGGAGTACAAGCACACGGAGAAGCCCGGCGTGCGGCAGCCCATCGCGGAAGATCGCCTGTGCGAGATGGGACGCTACGGCCAGAAGACCGGCGCCGGCTGGTACAAGTACGACGAGAACCGCCGCGCTATACCCGATCCGGAAGTCGCGCGCCTGCTCAAACAGTGGGCGGCCGAGGCCGGCATCAAGCAGCGGCAGATCTCGAAGGAAGAGATGGTCGATCGCTGCATCTATGCGCTGGTCAACGAGGGCGCGCGAATTCTTGAAGAAGGCTACGCGCTGCGCGCAGTCGACATCGACATCATCTATCTCAACGGCTACGGCTTCCCTGCTTATCGCGGCGGGCCGATGTGGTATGCGGATACGGTCGGCCTGAAGAAAGTCTATGACCGTATCTCCGAATTCCACCGCCAGCACGGTTACTGGTGGGAGCCCGCGCCGTTGTTGAAAGAGCTGGCCGAGTCGGGCAGCAAGTTTGCCGACTTCGATAAGAAGGCCAGCGCGGCTGCTTAAGCTTTTTTCTGAAATCCCGAGCGGAGCGAGGGATCCCTATTCTCTCAAGTCTTCTGAAGGCCGAGACGTGTTCTCGGCCTTAACTTTTTTATAATCCTTAACGCGAGCACTCCGGCAATCGGCAGCCGAACAGATTCCTTGCAGCGTTCAGAATGGCACATCACGCCTTCTTCAAAAACCGCTCCACACCCTTCCTGCAATCTTCGGTCATGCGCGCAATGGCGTTGGTGTCCACGCCTGCGGACAGCGCGGCTTCGAACGACATGGAGTCCATGTTGTACAGCAGTCGCTTGGAAAGCATGACCGCCGAAGCTGACTTCGATGCCAGCCGTGTTACGTAGGATTCCACCTCGTCGTGGAAGTGCTCGTCCGAGTAGATGCGATGCACCAGGCCGATCTCGTAAGCGCGGCCGGCAGAGATGACCTCGCCGCCGACCACCATTTCCAGCGCCGTTTTTTCGGAGATGGATCGCCGCAGGATAGCCATCACCATGGCGGGCACAAAGCCGATATTGACTTCCGGATAGCCGAACTGCGCAGCCTCGGTGGAAAGAATGATGTCGCAGGCCGTCGCCACGCCGCAGCCGCCTGCCAGCGCGCGCCCGTGCACAGCGGCAACCACCGGTCGCGGATGATTGCGCATCATCAGGAAGACATCGGCCATGCGGCGCGCATCGGCCATATTATCCAGCACGCCGGCTTGTGTGGTTTTCTCGAGGCCGGCCAGATCGGCGCCGGAACAGAAGTCCTTGCCCGCACCGGTGATCAGCGCCACGCGGCATTTCTCATCGCGAGCGGAGGATGCGATCGCATCCCGCAGTTGTTCGATTAGCTCGCGGTCCAGCGCGTTGCGCTTCTCCGGACGGTTGAGGGTGATGCGGCCAACTCCGTTTTGCACTTCATAAAGAACTTTAGGCGCCATAGATTCTTAGCTAACCTCAACCTCCATGCGCAGTAACGCCGAGCTCAGGGTTTTGCCCTGTGAGTCCGTGCGTAGTGAGACCAGTCCACCGCCATCGAGTGCGCCGTGCAGTACGAAATTGAGCGCATGCAGGTTGGGCAGTTCGAAGCGCTCGACTTCGCCGCGGCAGATTTCTGCGAAATGCTGCTTCACTCTCTGCACAGTGACCTCGCGGACCAGCACCGGATAGTGCTCCGGTTTCAGAGCGATCAGGCCGATGTTGGCCGTGTCGCCTTTATCTCCGGACCGTGCATGAGCAATTTGTCGAAGCTGAATCTTCATGGTTGGATTACTGGCTCCACGGTGGCGTCACACCGGTCATGCGCGCGTAAGCCACCAATTGTCCCATGTGTTCGTTGGCGTGCACGATGATGCGCAGATACATGCCATCGACGTTGGCATCGCGGCCGTTGACTTTCACCTTGCGCTTCAGGTCGTCGGGTGTTTCTGCCAGGTGAGCTGTCTTTACCGCTTCCAGCGAACGCTTGAGCCAGCTGATGACCTCTGCCTTCGACGTCACCGACTTTTCCATCTCGAGCTTCAGGCCTTCAGGCGGCTTTGGTCCGGTGATGGCGAGCAGATAGTAATTCGTGATGGCGATGTGCATGTAGACTTCGGCGGTGGACCGCACTCCTTTGGCCGGACGCCAGGCGAACTTATCTTCCGGCGTCGCCTCAGCCAGCGCGATAAGTTGCCGCGACACATGTCTCCATTCGCCGTCGTAGCCCTGCCACAGACCCTCATACTTATCGTCGCTCTGCGCAAAGAGCGCGCGTGCCATCAACAGAATTGCGATAAACAGTAATCTCTTCATTCATTCTTCCTTCGCAACACGAGAACTGGCTTCTGCCCGATACCAAATGCTAAGACCAGATACTAACTGCTAAATACTTTTACTTCCGGCGCCACCAGGCTCTTGGGGATCAGCGCCGGCCAGTAGGCGATGATTTCCTCGGACTTCGGCCGGCCCACGCCTAACCCAGTCACCGATGGCGGTCCGTTCAGGGCAATCGGCACCAGTTCGCGGGTAAAGCGCTCAACCGCGTTCTTGTCGCCGCTGCGCACGGCCAGCCGCAGACCGACTTCAGCGATATCCGGTGAAGGCTCGCCTGCCATCGCGCCGTGGGTTGCGCTCACTCCCACAAAATCTGAATGCACCGCGTCGAACATCAGTCCCATGCGCTCGAACCGTTCCCGAAGAATGCGGTCCGCGGCGCGGGCTTTTGCGTAAGCATCTGGCCATGAATAGACAAGCGTGCCCACGCTTTTGTAACCAGCCGCGTAGCTAATTGATACCTTGTAGAACTCCGTCGCTGCGCGGCCGCGAATCCTGGAGAGCCGCACCCGATCTGCTGCCTGCTGCTCGATGGCAATGGTCGTGAAGTCGGCAATGCAATCGGGCGTAATGTAGTTGCGGGGATCGCCAATCTCGTAAAGCAGCTGCTCCGTAACTCCCGCCACGCTCACGCGGCCGCCAGTATTGGAATGTTTGGTGACCACGAAACTGCCGTCAGCCTCGGCCTCGATAATCGGATAGCCGATTCCGGCGAAGTCGGGCGTCGATTGCCAGTCCGCCTGGCAGTTGCCGCCCGTGCATTGCGCGCCGCACTCGATCACATGGCCTGCGATGGTGCCCGCCGAGAGCCGGTCCCAATCGTCAGCCTTCCATCCGAACTCGCGAATCATCGGCCCCAGGGCAAGCGCCGCGTCGTTGCAGCGGCCGGTGATCACAATGCTCGCGCCGCGGCACAGCGCGTCGGCGATGGGGAAGGCCCCAAAGTAAACGTTGGCGCTCTGCACCTGCGAGCGGATCTCGCTCAGCGGCGCGCCAGTATCGATGTTGGTGAAAGCCACGCCGCGTTCCAGCAATTGATCCAGCCGCGGCATGATGTCATCGCCAACGACTACTCCGATTTTGATCCGCCCTTCGTACCCCGCAGCCTTCAGCACCGCGGCCACTGCCTGGCCGCAGCCTTCCGGATTGATGCCGCCGGCGTTGGCTACGACTTTCACGCCGCCTTCCACGATCTCGCGCGCTCCGCGCTTGACCACGCCGGGAAAATCGGTGGCGAAGCCCGCTCGCGGATCGCGCGCCCGCTGCTTCTGCAGGATCGACATGGTGATTTCGGCCAGGTAGTCGAGCGTGAGGTAATCGAGCGGGCCGCCGCGCAGCAACTGGATCGGCGCTTCCGGGGAATCGCCCCAGAACGCCGACCCGTTCGCGATCCGAATCACCGGGCGGCCCCGGTTCCTGTTGTCACTCCGGCATGAGCCTCTGCCTCCTCAGGCGCAAAGCGCTGCCGCAGAACGCGCTTCAGCACTTTGCCGCTGGGATTCTTGGGGAACTCGCTAAGGATGAAAATCTGTTTGGGCACTTTGAAGCTCGCCAGCTTTGCCCGCGCATGCGCCAGCAGTTCTTCTTCTGTAAGTTTGGCGTTGGGCATGGGAACTACGCAGGCCGCGACCTTCTCGATCCAGTAGGGATCGGGCAGCCCGATCACCGCCACTTCGGCGACCGCCGGGTGCAGTGCGATGGCTTCCTCAACCTCCTGGCTGGAGACATTTTCGCCGCCGCTCTTGATCATGTCCTTCTTGCGGTCCAGGAAGTACAGCCAGCCGTGTTCGTCGCGATAGGCGACGTCGCCGGTGTGGTGCCAGCCGCCGCGCCACAGCGCCTCGCTGGCCGCTTGATCCTCAAAGTATCCCGCCGTTACGCAAGGCCCGCGGACCACGATCTCGCCCGGCTTGCCCGGTTCCACGTCGCGCATCTGCTCGTCGACGATGCGCAGTTCCAGCGGCGAGTGCTGCATCCCGATCGGATCGGGCGAAGCCAGCATGCGGCCCAGGTCGGGAGCTGCGGTCGAAGATCCCAGCGCCGTCGTCTCCGTCTGTCCCCAGCAGTTGACCCACTGTGCGTTGGGCGTGAGTTGGCGCCAGCGCTGGAAGACCGGAGTCGGCAGGTACTGGAAGACCAGCGGGTGCGTCAGGCTGGAAAGATCGGCCGTGTCGATGCCCGGCATCTGCACCAATCCCACCCACACCGTGGCCGGCAGCGCCACCGTGTTGATCTTGTGCACCGTGATCCCGTGAAGGATCGGCTCCGGCTTGGGCAGCGGGATAATCACGCTGTCGCAGGCCGAGGCATAACAGGAAAACATGTTGACCAGGCCGGCGATGTGAAACATGGGCAACGCCAGCAGGTAGCGCCGTGTGCGATCCACGCCGAACTCGGCATACGAGCCCATCAGGTAGGCGAAGAAGTTCAGGTGCGTCAGCACCACGCCCTTGGGCTTGGCCGTGGTCCCGCTGGTGAAGACAATGAGCATCGCCTGTTCATGGTCCACAAACTGCTCTACCGGGCTGCCGTCCTGCGCCGCGATCTTGTCGCGAAATCCCTGGTCCATGATGAAGGTCACGGCGGGTGCGCGATTGACCTTGGCCTGGAACATCGGCTCCACCAGCAAAGCTTTCACTCGCGTCTTCTCCAGGACGTACTCCACGTCTTCCGCAGTGAACATCAGGTTGATGGGGACCAGCACGGCTCCGATCCGAGCGCAGGCAAAGAATGCGGCCACGTACTCCGGCGAGTTGGTAGCGAAGATAGCAACGGTGTCGCCCGCGCCGATACCGCTCGCCGCCAGCAGGCGCGCCGCGCGATTGCACAAGGCGTCGAGCTCGCCGTACGTCAGGTCGCGTCCCTGGAAATGAAGCGCATGCGCCTGCGGGTTTCGGCCCGCGCTGCGCCGCAGTGCATCGCCCACGTTGAAGCGGTGGATCAGGTTATTCTCGAGTTGCGTGATTGCCGGCTTCACAGTTTTTCTTCCTTAGCCAGGATTTCCTTCATGATTTCCGAGGTGCCGGCGCCGATCGTGCTCAGGCGTACGTCACGCCACATGCGCCCGATGGGATAATCCGTGGTGTAAGCGAAGCCGCCCATGATCTGCATGCAGTCGTAAGCGACCTTCTGCGACAGGTCGGAGGTAAACAGCTTGGCCATGGTGATCTCGCGCACCGCTCGCTTGCCGCGATTCACCAGGTCGAGTGCGTGATAGGTGAGCTGGCGCGACGCCTCGATGGCCGTGAGGTGCTCGGCGAATTTGTGCCGCCACACCTGGAAGCTGCCTACCGGCATCCCGAAAGCTTTGCGGTTGCGGCCGTACTCGATGGCGTAGCGTACGCTCTTCTCCATCGACGATACCGCGCCCAGCGACGCCACCAGGCGCTCGCCCTGGAAATTCTCCATGATGTAGTAAAAACCGCGGTCGCGCTGCCCGAGAATGTATCGCGTCGGCAGGCGGCACTCGTCGAAGAACAGCTCCGCGGTGTCCGAGGCCAGGTTGCCGATCTTCTTCAGCTTCTTGCCCACCGAAAAGCCTTTCGTCTTGGTCGGGAACAGCACCAGCGAGACGCCTTTGTGACCTTCCGCCCCGGTACGCACTGCCAGCACGATGAAGTCGGCGCGCGTGCCGTTGGTGATCCACAGCTTCTGTCCGGAGATGACCATCTCGTCGCCCTCGAAGCGGGCGCGCGTCTTGATCGCGGCCACGTCCGACCCGCCGCCGGGTTCGCTGATGCCCAGCGATCCGATCCACTCCCCGCTCACCGCGCGGGGCAGGAACTCCGCTTTCTGTTCTTCGGTGCCCAGCTCCTGGATCACCGGAATGGTCATGTCTGACTGGACGAGAAACGCCATGTTGATGCTGCCGCTGTCGGAGGCGCTGAGCGACTCAACGTAGGCCGCTGTCGCCCACCAATCCTGCCCGCTGCCGCCCCACTTGGGGTCGATGCGGATGCCGAACATCCCAATGCTGCCGGCCTTTTGAAACAGCTCACGCGGGAAAATTCCCTGCTCGTCCCACTCCGCCGCGTAGGGCGCGATCTCTTCCTTGCAGAAGCGCGTCACCGACTGGCGGATCAGATCGTGCTCTTCCGTGAAGTAAGGAAATTCAGCCGTTGGGGTTTGCACCGCGTGCGTGCTCATTGTTTTCCTCCGTGGATTCAATCTCGACCAGCATTTGCCCGGGGGCCACCATCTCCCCGGGCCTAACAAGGATAGCTCTTACCACGCCTTCCATGTTGGCCTTTATGGTCTGCTCCATCTTCATGGCTTCGAGCGTAACCAGCGCGTCACCCGGCTTGACTTTCTGGCCTGCCGTCACCATGATGCGCAGCACCTGTCCCGGCATCGGCGAGTTGGCCGACTCCTGCTGGCCGCCGCCGTGGCGGCGCGGATAGCGGCTGAGCCGCGTAACTTTGCGCTGGGCCAGGTTGGAGCAGACGTAGTATTCGTCGCCGTCCTGGCTCACGGTAAAGCGCCGGCGTATGCCCTCCACCAGCGCGTCGACATGATCCTCTTTAACGCCGGCAATTCTCACCCGCGAACCAGTGTCTGACGCCTCGTATTCACGCTCCCCGATCCTGAACTTCGCTGCCGGGTGGGGATAGGGATTGTTGCGGTAACGGACGGGTACCGACGGCAATATCCTGCGCTGCGCGTGCTCGCGGTGCGCGCCGTACACCGCAGCCACTGTGACCGCGACCTCGTCTTCTGCCTGTTGCGCTTGCGGACTCGATCGTGACGTCACTCGGGTCTCGGTGTGCGCTTTCCCGGTACGAAATTCCTCGTGCTCCAGCACGTCGATCAAAAATTCGCGATTGGTCGTCGGCCCCAGGACATAAAAGTTGCTGAGCGCGTAGCTCAGTTTCCTGATTACGCTTTCCCGATCGGGGCCGTGGGCGATAACTTTGGCCAGCAACGGGTCGTAATGAACGCTGACTTCCGTTTCCTTCTCAACTCCCGAATCCACGCGCAGGCCGGCGATCCCCTGCGGCGGCTGCCAGACCTGCAGGTTGCCGGTAGAAGGAAGAAAATTGTTGGCCGGGTCCTCGGCGTACAGCCGGGCTTCGATGGCGTGGCCCCGCATTGGCGGCAGCGAGGGGAGCCTTGCCCCCTGGGCGACCTCAATCTGCAGTCGGATCAGATCCAGTCCGGTAATCATCTCTGTAACCGGGTGCTCAACCTGAATGCGCGTGTTCACCTCGATAAAGTAGAACTCGCCCGAGGGCGCCAGCAAAAACTCCACTGTGCCCGCGCTCGTGTATCCGATCTTCTTGGCCAATGCCAGCGCCGCGGCAGCCATGCGCTCCCGGATCTCCGGTGTCACCGCAGGCGAGGGGCTTTCTTCGATGATCTTCTGATGGCGGCGCTGGATAGAGCAGTCGCGCTCGTACAAATGCATCACATTGCCGTGATGGTCCCCGAAGATCTGGATCTCCACGTGGCGGGCGTGCTCAACATATTTCTCAACCAGCAGGCTGCCATCGCCGAAGGCGCGCTCGGCCTCGCCCCGCGCCGCGGCCAGCGCCGCCGGAAACTCGCCTGCCGAGCGCACAACCCTCATGCCGCGTCCGCCGCCGCCCGCTGAGGCTTTGATCAGGACCGGCAGCCCCAGCGTGGCGAAATCCTCATCCGCGCTGCCTGGGACCACCGGCACACCCGCTTCCTGCGCCAGCTTGCGCGATCCCGCCTTTGAGCCCATAGCGCGGATCGCTTTGGCTTGCGGCCCGATGAAGGTGATTCCCGCCTGCTCGCAAGCCGCCGCGAAATCTGCGTTTTCGGCCAGAAACCCGTAGCCGGGATGGATGGCCGAAGCCTGGCTGCGGCGGGCCGCTTCCACGATTGCAGGGATGTTCAGATAAGATTCGCGCGGCGCGCTGCCCCCGATGGGAACGGCCCGGTCGGCCAGGCGAACGTGTAGCGCGTCGCGGTCGGCATCGGAGTAGACGGCGACGCTTTCCAGCCCCATGGCGCGGCATGTCTTGATGATCCGCACCGCGATCTCGCCGCGGTTGGCGATGAGAACGCTTCGCAACGGGGTCATGATTGGAGGTGGAACATCTGTGTGCCGGAAGTTTCTCAGCGCTTTCTGCCCGGGTGTTCGGAAAGCGAGAGCAGGTTGCCGTCCGGATCCTTGAACCAGGCTACCTTGTCGTTGCTGGGGGCAGTCCAGATTCCCGCCTTGTCTTGCTGCAATCCGGGGAAGTGCTCGAAAACTACTCCCTCTTTTGCGAGATCGGAGACGGCCCGCGCGATATTCTGCACTTCCCAGCCCAGGACTGTATATGGCGCAATGACCGGATCTTTTACCGTCGCGATGCGAAACATAGTGCCGCCGATATCGAAAACCAGCGCAAAGCCGTCATCGCTTATAAACTTGAGCCCCAGCTTGCCGCGGTAAAACTCTTTGGCTTTGGCGGCGTTGCGGGTCGCCACGAAGGCCACGATCTTGTCCAGCTTTGCCACGCCCTACCCTCGCCTTTGCGATCTTCCGGTCCAAGTTGGCGTCTTTCCGATCACCCGATCACCGATCGCTCAATTTCTAAAACAGAGATCGCAACTAAACTCTATTGGCCGGTCCAATCCTGCCGCTAGTGTCTAAAGACTCCCCACTCCATGGTCCCGCGGACCGGCGCATTGTACGCCGCGGAAAGTGCGATAGCAACGACAGTGCGCGTGTCGCGCGGGTCGATGATTCCATCGTCCCAGAGCCTTGCCGTAGCAAAATAACAGTCTGATTCCTTCGCTATTTGGTCTTCCAGCATTTTTCTTCCCATCTCGAGTTTGGCTTCGTCGATAGGCTGACCGGTTTTTATCGCCGCCTCGCGCTTAATGATGTCCATCACGCCCGAGAGCTGTTTCTCGCCCATCACCGCAATTCGGTGGTTCGGCCAGGTAAAAAGAAAACGTGGATCGTACGCCCGTCCGCACATGGCGTAATTTCCGGCGCCGTACGACCCGCCCACCATGATGGTGATGGCCGGAACCGTGGAGTTGGAAACCGCGTTGATCAGTTTCGCTCCGTTGCGGATGATCCCGTCTTCTTCGTACGAGCGACCCACCATGAAACCGGTAATATTCTGCAGGAACAGCAGCGGGATGTCCTGCTGGTTGCAGAGTTGGATGAACTGCGCGCCCTTGCCCGACGATTCCGACATCAGCACGCCGTTGTTCCCCAGAATTCCTACCGGGAAACCGTGGATATAGGCAAAGCCGGTCACCAGCGTGGGGCCGTACTCCGGTTTGAACTCGTCGAACTCGCTGCCGTCGACGATGCGCGCGATCACGTCGCGAATCTCAAAGGGCACGCGCACGTCCCCTGAGGCAATCCCCAGGAGTTCGTCGGGATCGTAGACCGGCTCACGCACGGCTCTGGGTTCAGGCAATTGAGGCTTCGGGCGATTGAAATGGCCCACAATCTCCCGCGCCAGCCGAATCGCGTCTAGCTCATCCTCGGCCAGGTAGTCGGAGAGACCCGAACGCCGCGAGTGCATCTCCGCTCCGCCCAGCGACTCCTCATCGGAGATCTCACCCGTCGCCATTTTGACCAGCGGAGGTCCGGCGAGAAAAACCTGCGCCTGCTTCTTAACCATGATTACGTAATCCGACATGCCCGGAAGGTAGGCGCCGCCGGCGGTCGAACTGCCGAAGACCACGGAGATGGTCGGTATTCGCTCTTTGGAGCGGCGCGTAATATCGCGGAAGCCGCGGCCACCGGCGACGAAGATCTTGCTCTGCACCGGAAGATCGGCGCCGGCGGATTCCACCAGCGTGATCCCGGGAAGATGATTGATGCGCGCGATGTCGGCCAGGCGGCTGTTCTTCCACAAACCGGCCTCGCTGGTGGCGCCGCCTTTGGCGGTCGCTTCGTTGGCAGTGATCATGCACTCGCGCCCGCACACCAGGCCGATACCGCCGATCACGCCCGCCCCGGGAAACTCGTTTTCCATGCCGATTCCCGCCAGTGGAGCGATCTCCAGGAAGTACGAGCCCTCGTCGAGCAGCATCTCCACGCGCTCCCGCGGCAGCAGCCTTCCCCGCTCGCGGTGGCGCTTCACGTATTTTTCTCCCCCGCCTTCCGTGGACCGCTTCAGCTCGCTGCGCAGCCGCTCGAGAGCTGATTCCATCGCGACATAATTTGTCCGGTAAGGGCTGGCACTGCGGTCGACTTGGGATCGGATGGCCGGCACGGGCAATTACTATACCAGCCCGCGTCACTCGGTAGAGAAGTCGAGCGCTGCTGGAAATGGGGCTCGGCAGGCTCAGTAACTTTCTCTGTTCCGCGCACACTAATACCAACGTTGTACTGTCCAGATGCCACATCGCCTTCCATCTTCCTTCTTCTTCTCTGAGAGTTTCTTAAAAGCACGCAATGAAACTTGGCGAAAACTCCAGCTTTTTGGATCGGAGCCGCTCACTTCCGGAGGTTTCACCGTTCCTAAGATTAGAAACTTGTGAAACGAAAGTGTGTTGAACTAAGGGACCATGGATGCCTGAGTCGTCGTGTTATGATAAATTTTCTGCTGGGCGCAAATCCTCTGCTTTCGTGGAGTTGCATTTATCTTTGAATCTTGGTCGCTTAGGAATAGTATTGGAAAGAAGTTTCACCGCAAGGCAAGCAGGTCCCCAGAAACGCTGAAATTTTGCATGGCACAAAATGAGGAAGAGAGACTTTTTTGTGCTTCAGAAAAATGGAGCATCCCCTAAAAAAACGATCCAGCTAAAAAGCGCATCTCACAAAGCTTCAGGCGCAAGGGTCGAGTTGTTGCTCGTGAATCTGTAGCAGATAGGGAGAGACATGAACGTCCTCATAACTGGCGGTGCAGGTTTCATCGGCTCACATTTAGCGGAACGCTTGTTGGGTAGCGGGGAAGACGTTCGCATCATTGACAATCTTTCCACGGGTTCATCCAGGAACATTCAGCATCTTGAGGGCCGCCCCGGCTTTCAATGCATTCTGGATACCATCACCAATCACCGCCTCATGGAAAAGCTCATTCATGGCGCGGACATCGTGTATCACCTGGCTGCAGCCGTCGGCGTCCGCCTGATCGTCGACAGTCCCACGCAGGCCATGGAAACCAACATCCGTGGGACCGAGGTCGTGTTGGAGATTGCTGCGCGCCAGAAGAAACGTGTGCTCATCACCTCCACATCCGAAGTTTACGGAAAGCGCGAATGTGTTCCCTTCCGGGAAGATGACGATCTGGTTCTCGGTCCGCCCGAGAAGGGCCGCTGGAGCTACGCCTGCTCCAAACTGATTGACGAGTTTCTCGCTATCGCCTATTGGAAAGAAAAAGGACTGCCGACGGTCATTGCCCGGCTGTTCAACGTTGTTGGTCCGCGGCAAACCGGCCGGTATGGGATGGTGATTCCCAGTCTTGTGCGCCAGGCGCTGCGCGGCGACGATATGACGGTTTTCGGCGATGGAACTCAAAGCCGCTGCTTCACCCACGTCAACGATGCGGTGGGCGCCCTGATCGCCCTGGCGGAAAGCTCGGAAACCAACGGAGAGGTTTACAACATTGGTTCCACCGAGGAGATCGCCATCCTCCAGTTAGCCGTCAAGATCAAAGAGATGACCGGATCTAAATCGAAGATCATCCTGGTTCCCTACGAAAAAGCGTATAAGGACGGATTTGAGGACATGATGCGGCGGGTACCGGACCTGGCCAAGCTCGAACAGGCAATAGGCTATCGTCCGTCGATGAACCTCGATGAAATCCTTGCCAGCACCATACGCTACCACGTTGAAGAACCGGATTTCGCCGTGAGAAATGGACACCATCACACCGCCGGAGCCATGGCCGGCGGATACTAAGGCGCCGTGACCGCCTTCCTATTGGCTGGGCGCTTTTAGAAGCATCAGGAAAGATATCGGCGCGAGCGGACGATTGAAGGAAAATTGGATTTGCTTTGAGGCTTTTCGCGCGCCGGCCGCCATGGCGAAGTTCAAATCTCACTGATCGCAAGGCCTACCGCGCGATGAAAACCCTCTGATAAGCTGACGGAAGACTTGTAAGTCTTAAGTTCATATTTTGCCTGGCAGAGGATGAGATAGCTTTGTTCAAACTCGTGCGCATGTGTGGCTTCATTCTTGCCGTTTCGCCTTGGACCCTGCCGCAGACCCTGAGCAACCCCTTTCCGCAAGCTCAGGGGCCACAGCAGCAGGAGCCGGGAAATCAGCAAAGCTCAGGTTCACTGGGCGGGGCACAATTTCCTGCAGTAGTGACTCGGCCCAGCCCGAACATCAGCAATGTGTCTCCCACCCAGGAGGCCGAAGAACACCAGCGTGAGCTGCAGAAAGCACAACAGGCCGAACGGGCAAAGCAGGCGGCCACGCCATCTGAACCGGACACAGAATTTCAGGAGTTCGTGGCCAGCTCGTTGGGAAAAAGGCTCCCTATTTTTGGGCATAACCTTTTCGAAAACGTGCCCTCAACCTTTGCCCCGCTGGACCGCGTGCAGGTAACCCCGGAGTACATCATTGGCGCAGGCGATGAGCTGGTCATCCGCGCCTGGGGACAGATTAACGTTGATGTTCGCGCCTTAGTCGACCGCTCCGGAAGCATCTACCTCCCGCATGTTGGCGTGTTCAGTGTGGCCGGTCTCCATTTCGGCGAACTGCACGATTACCTGAATACCGAGATGGGCAAGCTCTTTAAGGGTTTTCAATTGAGTGTGGCCATGGGCCAGCTCCGGTCGATTCAGGTTTACGTTGTGGGCCAGGTCAACCGTCCGGGTACATACACCATCAGCTCTCTGAGTTCTCTGGTCGATGCTCTCTTTGCCTCGGGAGGCCCATCCAAACGGGGCTCGTTGCGAAACATTCAAGTCAAGCGCGACGGCAAAGATGTCACCACGTTCGACCTTTATGACCTGATTGTCAGTGGCGATAAATCCAAGGACATTAAGTTGATGCCGGGCGACGTAATTTATATTCCCCCCTCTGGCCCCATGGTAGCGCTGGCCGGGAGCGTCAACGCCGCGGCGATCTTTGAACTCCGCGATCATACAAGCCTCGCCGAGGCTATTCGCTATGCCGGCGGGATGACCAACACCGTGCTCGGACAGCGTGCGGTAGTGGAGAGAATTGACAGTCATCGCGAGCGCCGGGCTGAAGATTTCGCGCTCGATCCGCAAGGTCTGGCCAGAGAGCTGCAAGATGGGGACATCATCCGCTTCCTGCGCATCTCTTCCAAATTTGACAATGGGGTCACGCTTCGCGGCAACGTCGCGGTCCCGGGTCTCTATCCCTGGCATCAGGGCATGCGCGTCCATGACCTGATTCCCGACCGCGCTTCCCTGGTGACGGACGACTATTGGAAGCGGCAGAATCAGCTCGCGGTTGATGCCAGTTCCGGGGACTTCCGCATCAGCGGCTCCCAGCTGAAGAACGACGTCAAACGCTTGTCCTCGGAAATCAATTGGGAATATGCCGCGATCCAACGGATGAATCCCGAGGATCTGACGCCGCATGTGCTGCATTTCAATCTCGGCAAGGCCATTGCTGCCGACCCTCAGGAAAATCTGGAGCTCAAGCCCAATGACGTAGTCACCATTTTTGCTCAGACCGATATCCAGGTGCCGATTGCAGACCGAAGCAAGTTCATTCATCTCGAAGGCGAGTTCAACAACCCCGGAGTCTATGAGATTGCGCCCGGAGAAACGCTGCGTCATCTGGTGGAGCGCGTGGGCGGCGTCACCCGCCAGGCGTACCTCTTCGGATCCGAATTTGACCGTGAGTCCACCCGCATGGACCAGCAGCAACGTTTGGACCAGTATGTCAACAACCTGGATCAGTCCGTGCAGGCGGCGCCGGTCGCCGTTAGCTTCGCCGATCCCTTAGCCGCCGCGGCTGCTAAGGCTCAGTCCGAAGCCGACCGTCAGACGGTCCAGCGAATGCGCAATGTCCGAGCCTCCGGCCGCGTCGTGCTGGAACTCCGGCCCAACGCTACGGGTGCGGACGCTCTCCCCAATCTCGTTCTGGAAGACGGTGATCGCCTGCTCATTCCTTTTCGGCCGGCTACCGTCAACGTTATCGGCTCCGTGTACAACAGCAATGCGTTTATCTATCGGCCAGGCAAGACTGTCGGCGATTACTTGCGCCTGGCTGGGGGCGCCACGCGCGGCGGCGACAAAGGCCGTGAGTTCGTGATCCGGGCCGACGGATCCACTGTCAGCAAGCAGCAGCACTCCCGTCTTCTGAGCAGCAGCTTTGAATCTACCCGGCTGATGCCGGGAGACAGCATCGTGGTACCGGTTAAGGTCTCGCGTGGAGCAACTCTCCAGTTAATCCGCGATTATGCAACGATTGTTGGACAATTAGGGCTGGCTGCGGGAGGCTTATCGGCGGTTTTCCCGTAAAATAAACATTAGAAGTCATGGCACAGCGCGAGAACTCGAATGCGGTAATGGGGATAGCAGACGAATCGGTGGCAACGTCCCTTGATCCAGCGGAAGCCGCGCGTTTCCCTCTATGGCTGCTGATCATAGCCAAGCACAAATTTTTCATCGCGAAGTTTGTGGCGGCCACATTCGTTTTAGCCCTGATCTTGTGCCTGTTCTTGAAGAACACATACACCGCGCAGACCAAGGTAATGCCGCCGCAGCAGAACCAGCCGATGTCCACCACAGCCGTGCTGAGCCAGCTTGGCCCGCTGGCGGCGCTCGCCGGGCAGGGACTGAACTTGCGCACGCCCAGTGATCTCTATGTCGCCATGTTGCGTAGCGAGACGGTTGCCAACGCCATCATCGACCAGTTTCACCTGATGAAGGTGTATCACAAGAAACGGCTCGTGGATGCTCGCCAGGAACTGGCAGATCGCACCTTGATCGCTTCCGGCAGTAAGGACGGCATCATTACCATCTCCGTAGACGACAGCCAGTCTTATCTGTTCAGTTCCGAAGCTACGGCCAATGACTCACGGCAGAGAGCTACGGATATCGCGAATGCCTACGTAGACGAACTGGAGAAACTCACAAAAACCCTCGCGGTAACGGAAGCGGGTAAGAGGCGGGCGTTCTTTGAACGCGAAACGAAAATGGCGATGGATGACCTGGCCACTGCCGAACAATCGCTGAAAGAAACTCAGCAGAAAACCGGAATGATTCTCCTGGAGCCGCAGTCACGAGCCATGATTGAGTCGCTGACATCTTTACGAGCCAGAGTGGCAGCGCAGGAGATCGTCGTTCAATCCATGCGGTCGTTTGCGAGCCCTGAGAATCCGGAACTCATCGCCGCCCAGAACGAGCTCGCTGCCATGAAGGACCAGGTAGGTCGCCTGGAGCGCGGTCAAGGCAAACCTTCGATCGCGGATGTGCCGGTCGAGAACGTGCCTGCGGCAGGCCTTGAATACCTTCGCAAGCTGCGAGAGGTGAAGTACCGCGAAGCGCTCTTCGAATTGCTGGCGAAGCAGTATGAAGTCGCAAAAATTGATGAAGCCCGCGACGCTTTAATCGTGCAACAACTGGATAGGGCCCTTAAGCCAGAGAAAAAAAGCGGACCCTTCCGGGCGATCATCCTGATTTGCGCCATATTCGTGGCCTTTGTTGTGGCATGTTTCATAGCATCCTTCATTGAACGCCTGCAACAAGCCCATGAAGAGCCTCAATTTGCCAGTCAACTGCAGCTGTTCAGGTTTTACCTTGGCCGCCGCAAATCATGAGCTGAATCGCGGCCCTCTTTCTTGCAACGAGAGCGCGGGGTCGGTGATGTCAAGGGCCGAAGTTTGATGTTGCTTCTTGAACTCCCGCTCATCGACCTGATGGCAAGAGCACGTTGGATGAATTGGCAGGTGATGGGACTGAGATGAGTGGCGCTGGTTTGAACATTGTCATCCTCGGCCGCGACGGGCAGATTGCCTGGGAGCTGCAGCGTCGGCTGCCCGACCTTGGCCGGGTGACAGTGATCGGCCGCCCGGAAATCGATCTCAGCCGCCCTGATTCGCTGCGGCGCGCGATTCGGGAACTATCGCCGGATGTGCTGGTCAATGCCAGCGCGTATACGGCGGTCGATCAGGCTGAGAATGAGCCGGAACTCGCTCTTGCGCTGAATGCCACAGCTCCTCAAGTTCTGGCCGAGGAAGCGAGGCGGATCAACGCGCTGTTTGTGACCTACTCCTCCGATTACGTATTTGACGGGACCAAAGCCGCTCCCTACACCGAGGAGGATCTCGGGCATCCCTTGAACGTGTACGGCCGGAGCAAGCTGGCGGGAGATCAGGCAGTGCAGGCTGTGGGCGGCGACAATTTGATTCTGCGAACGTCGTGGGTGTACGGAGCCCGCGGCAAGAATTTCTTGCGAACCATATCGGCCTTGGCCCTTCAGCGCGATGAGATACGCGTGGTCGATGACCAGGTGGGCGCTCCCACCTCGAGTTATGACATTGCGCAAGCGACCGCGCAAATCGTCGCTGGACTGCGTCACCGGTCCGGGCGAATTGCAGCCTTGGGTAAACGCAGCGGCATCTATAATATGACATCGCAAGGCGCAGTTTCCTGGTGTGGCTTTGCAACCGCCATCCTCGACCAGATGCGTGATCGCGGACTGAAGCAGGCTCTAGCCAGGATCGTTCCTATTCCCAGCAAGGAGTACCCCACGCCGGCAGAGCGGCCGAGGAATTCCCGCCTGTCGAATGCAAAACTGCAGGCGGAGTTTGGTATCGCGTTGCGCGATTGGAGACAAGCGCTCGCGGCTACTATGGAGATGCTCGACCTGCCAGCCAGGGACGGGTGCTCGGTTGGGCCGGGCGGCCGCTAGATTCAATTGGGTAAGACTGACTTTCGAAAGGTGATGCTGCGCTGATCGCTGCGGCTCAAGAAACGATGCGGGAGCTAATCACATGAAGGGTATCGTGTTGGCCGGTGGAATTGGGTCGCGGCTCCATCCGCTGACCCGGGTCACCAACAAGCATCTTCTTCCGGTCTACGACAAACCGATGATTTACTACCCTCTGCAAACTCTGGTCGATGCGGGTATCGACGACATTCTCGTCGTTACCGGAGGTAACAGCGCGGGCGACTTTTTGCGTCTCTTGCGCAACGGCAAAGATTTTGGAATCCATCAACTCAACTTTGCTTACCAGGATGGTGAGGGCGGCATCGCCGATGCCTTGCGCCTGGCGGAAACCTTTGCCGAGCATGAGGCCGTGTGCGTGGTGCTGGGTGATAACATCATCGAAGGAAGCATTCGCCAGGCCAAAGAGAACTTCGAGAAACAGGAGCGTGGCGCCAAGATTCTGCTCAAGGAAGTGGCCGATCCTGAGCGTTTTGGTGTGCCTGTCTTTGAAAACGGGCGCATCATCCGGATTGAAGAAAAACCAAAGGCTCCGGCCTCCCCGTACGCGGTGATTGGGATCTACTTCTACGACGCCACCGTCTTCAGCCGCATTGGCACCCTCAAGCCTTCCGATCGCAACGAATATGAGATCACTGATGTGAACAATTCGTATCTCATTGACGGTCCTCTTACCTTTGACATCATCGATGGCTGGTGGACCGATGCTGGTACCTTTGAGTCCCTGTGGCGGGCCAGCAATCTGGTCCGTGAGAAGGTGTTGGGCGGTCTTGACCGGGCCGTTGCGGCGGAGCCCGGAGAAAAAGCATGAAGATCCTTGTAACCGGCGCCGCGGGCTTCATCGGCTCAAATTTCGTGCGCCATCTGTTGCAGAGCCACCCCGATGACCATGTCCTGGTTGTGGATAAGTTGACCTATGCCGGCAATCTGCGCAATCTTGACGATGTACTGAGCGATCCCCGCGTCCAGTTTGCCAAACTCGACATATGTGATCCCGCGGTCAACGATGTTATCGATGGTTGTCATGCCGTCGTTCATTTTGCCGCCGAGAGCCATGTGGATCGCAGCATTGAGGATGCCTCGCCGTTCATGCGGACCAATGTCGAGGGTACTTGGCGAATTCTCGAAGCCTCGCGTCGGGGCCGGGTGGACCGGTTCATCCACGTTAGTACCGACGAGGTCTATGGAAGCCTCGGGCCCGAAGGCCAGTTCCGGGAAACCTCACCGCTCGACCCCACCAGTCCCTACGCCGCCAGCAAAGCCGCATCCGATCTTCTGGTCTTGGCGGCGGTCAAGACTTACCGCTTTCCGGCGATCATTACGCGCTGCACCAACAATTACGGGCCCTTTCAGTTCCCCGAGAAATTCATTCCTCTGATGATAGCCCAGGCATTGGAAGGCAAGACTCTTCCGGTTTACGGGGATGGCCGTAACGTGCGCGACTGGATTCACGTTTCCGATCACTGCCGGGCCATCGACCTCATCTTGAGAAAGGGAGATGAAGGCGAGATCTACAACGTTGGCGGCGGTTGTGAGTTGGAAAACATTGCCGTCGCGCGAGCTATCCTCAGGACCCTTGGGCGTCCCGAAACTCTGCTGAATTTTGTGACCGACCGCCCGGCCCATGACCGCCGTTACGCGCTGGATTACTCCAAGTTGGGCGAAAAGCTGGGGTGGACGCCGCAATGGGATTTTGATCGCGGGCTCGACAACACCATTCATTGGTATCGGGAAAATGGTCCCTGGTTGGAGGAAACCCGCAGCGGTGAATATCGCAGCTATTTTGAGCGCCACTACACCCAACGATCAGGAATGCTTGAAGCCTCGGGTGGCGCAACCAGATGATCAACGCCTTGCGCCGGCTCCTGAACCGGTTTGAGATCTACAGAATCCTTAGGGCAGGGCAGTGGACCGCGCGGGGAGCCCATCGTGCCGATGTATGGAAGGATGTTCTTGAGGAGGCACCCGTTGCAGGTTTGCCAACAACTGCTGCAATAATCCCTTCACCCAATCCTCTGCGAACCTACTTCGACGGAATAACCCGTGGGAAGGGGATTTGGAAGTGGACCCATTACTTCGACATTTATCATCGGCATTTTCAGAAGTTTATCGGCCGCGAGGTCAATATTGTTGAGATCGGAGTCTACAGCGGCGGTAGTCTGGGCATGTGGAAGACTTACTTTGGAACCGGGTGCCAAGTTTACGGAATTGATATCAACGAGGCCTGCAAAGCCTATGAAAGTGACAAGATCAAGATCTTTATAGGCGATCAAGGTGACCGCGGGTTTTGGCAGAATTTTCGTAGAGCCGTACCTGTCATTGACATTCTGATCGATGATGGCGGACACCTGCCAGAGCAGCAGATCGTAACCTTGGAAGAGACTCTACCCTACCTGCGCGCCGGCGGCGTATATGTCTGCGAGGACATCCACGGAGTTCATAATCGTTTCTCGAACTATCTGGCCGGCTTCGCCGACCGGCTCAATGCTTGCGCTCTGAAAGGGGGCCCCGGTTCCAGTGCGACGACATCAGCTCTTCAACGCGCGATTTCGTCCATTCACCTCTACCCGTTTGTCGCCGTCATCGAGAAATCATGCACCCCTGTGGAGGAGCTGGCCTCTGTCAAACATGGGACCGAGTGGCAGCCCTTTCTTTAGCTATAAGCACGCGAACTTCGACCTTGCCGATGCAGGTCTGGGCGCGGCTTTCAATATAGATGAACCAAAAACCGATGGCTTAATTAGATGAGTACCGACCACAAGATCCTGAATGGCTTCGTTGCCGGCCTCATACTAACGGCGGTTACGCTGCTGGTGGGTTTTGTGCAGTTTCGCCTGCTCTTACACTATCTTCCCACCGAGACGGTTGGAATTTGGATGGTTTTCATCAGTATAGGTGGATACATCTTGTTTCTTGATCTCGGACTTGTGCCCACCCTCGGTCGCGAGATCAGTTTTATCTCCGCCGACAAGGGTTTGACCGAAGAACAGCGTCTTCAACAAATGGGCACTCTCATCCGGTCCTGTACCGCGACTTGTGCCCTGCTCGGCGCTCTTGTTTTCCTTGCTGGAGTACCTGCCGGTTGGGCGTATCTGAAGACCCTGGGCTCATGGGGAGGCATCCGGCCAGCATGGATTATTTTTGCTGCTGGAGGTGTCTTCACTCTGGTGGGCGAGATATGGCCGGCTTCTATCTACGGAATGGGACACGTGGCGGCCGAGCGGCTGATTCGAACAGGCGGCCAGATCGTCTGGTTATTGCTCACGGTGGTAGCCCTGATTCTTGGTTTCGGGCTTGAGGGCCTGGCCTTTGCGTGGTTGTTGCAGGCATTGCTCTCCCGGTTTGCCGCAAGATACCTGCTTGGGCGCTTCCAGCCTGGTGTGCTCTCGGCCGGGAAGTTCGATTTCGGACGCATCCGAGCCATCCTCGGCCCTAGTGTAAAATTCGCGATCCTTCTGTTGGGTGGCGCGCTCTTGCTCCAGACGGACAATCTCGTGATCGCATCGGAAATTGGCGCGCAGACCGTGCCCGGGTTCCAAATCGTCGCCAAGCTTGTCACAACCATCGGCGGGCTTTCCATGATGCTGGTTGTGACTACCACGCCCTTTGTCTCACAGGCTCACATGCGTCAAGATCCAATCGAGATCAAGCGGCTGATGCAACGCAACCTGCGTTATAGCCTGAGCGTCATCGGTATTTTGGGGTGCTTTGTGGGATGTTTTGCCGATCGCATCGTCTCACTTTGGGTCGGCGCTCAATACTTCATAGGGTTTGGAGTGGTCTGGACTCTTTTGATTGTGATGCTCCTTGATGCTCATCAGGTGGCGATGACGACGGCTACGATTGCCACCGGCCGTATAGCGTTTGTTCATACTGCGGTCATTGCCTGTGTACTTAACCTGCTGTTCTGCGTATTCCTGGCTCGCCGCTTTGGGCTTCTCGGAGTTCCGCTCGGAACGCTTTGCGCTCAGGGGATGACCAACGATTGGTATGGGCCATTTTATACGCTGCGATATCTCCGCATCGGGATCGTCGAACACGCTCGGGTCGTCATTCTACCTTTCATAAAGCTTCTGGTTGCGGTTCTAGCCATCGCACTTGCAGTCCGGTTGGCAACAAATCACGCCTCGGATATTATCGCCCTGTTCACCGCGGCTGGGTGCGTCGGTAGCACTGGGTTGATTATCTTCGGAGCCATCATGCTTTCCCCTCAAGAGAGAACGCTGTTGTTTTCCCAACTGCAAGCGAAATCGGCGAAAATACGTGAAAGCGCACGAGGCTTGCATTGATGCAGGTGCATTCCATGACTGCAGTCCTTTCGCACCATCAGGCGCTCGTGTGTGCTGAGGATTCGAGGACTGCCCTGTGAACTCCCTGCGTAAAGTCTGGCGATCGATTTCGAAATACGGCGTGCGAGCGGGGATCCAGGATGCTCTTGCCCGCTGGCTAAAAAGCCAGCCGGGGGTTCAGGGCAATGTGCTTGAGCATTACGGTTTCCTCTTGCGGGGAAACCAGCCGGAAGCGTTGCCAGGGGTCGGTTCCGGGCCTCTGAAAATCAATTGGCTGGTACCCACGATAAACGACAAGGGCAGCGGGGGCCTTTCCAATATCTTTCGCGCCATTCAACAGTTGGAAGGGTGGGGCCATCAACAGCGGGTTTATGTATTTGGAGCGACACGGAACGACGACCGGCTCCGTGAATTCGTCCACCAGCATTACGCGCCGATTAGCAGCGAAATCGTTCAGTTCCAGGGGCAAGTGGAAGATTCGGATGCCCTCGTTGCCACTGCCTGGAATACCGCCTATATCGCCCGGGGGCTCGGCAATACCGTCCGCAAGTTCTATTTTGTGCAAGATTTGGAACATCTTTTTTATGCGCCCGGAAGTTTGCACCTGTTCGCCAGACAGACATACACGTGGGGATTCTACGGCATCACCCTGGGGCAATGGATCGCTGATGTCCTGGGCGCAGAGTTTGGGATGGAATGTTCTGCATTTGGTTTTTCCCACGACCACGACGTTTATCGCCCGGTCGGGAGCCGCATTGTGCCGCGTGGCAGGCAACGGGTGTTGTTTTACGCCAGGCCCAGCACCGAACGGCGGGGATTCGAACTGGGCATGCTGGCGCTGTCGTTGGTGGCGCACAAGCGGCCGAACACAGAGTTCGTCCTGATCGGCTTCGACCCGCCAGCCATTGACCTGCCCTTTCCGGCAACTCTCCCCGGCGTACTCTCGCCGGCAGAACTGGCTAACCTATACCAGCAGTGCGATGTTGCCTTGGTGCTATCGCATACCAATTTGTCTCTTCTGCCTCTGGAACTCATGGCGAGTGGTTGTCCTGTTGTCTCGAATTCAGGGCCGAATGTGGAATGGCTTTTGACCCACGAATCTGCGCAGCTGGTGGACGCCACCCCAAAAGCACTGGCTGAGGGCGTTTTGGCGCTCCTGGGGGATGAGACGCTTCGGCTCAAGAAAGTTGAAGCCGGCTTGGCCATTGCCCGGAAAGCCGACTGGGTTTCTGCAGTGCGAATGATCGAGTCAGCGTTTTATCGCGGATTAGGAATTTCATCCCGAGACGAAGCTAAGCTGCAGGTTTAATGCCCGCGGTACACCGCGCTGGCGACTGTCGTATGCAAGGAAATGAAGTTGCAAAAAAGTCGATGACCGCTTTTTCCATGCCTGTCTCGCCCGAGAGGCTAGCGATTTACAATGTCTAGCGTCGGAACACTCCAGAATTCGGTGCAAGGCCGCGGCCGGACTTACATTGTTCTGATTTTGTTTCTTATCGGCTTGTATATCCCCACTTCCAGTCAGGGCGTCCAGTCCTCCGCGCTGGTTGCTCTCACGGTCCCCTTGTTTGTGATCGGCTTGATGACTTTGCTTTTCCTGAATGGCATGGGCAGTTACTGGCTGCGTGCTATCGGCTGCTGCATTCCCGTGGTCTTAGTATTATCTAGCCTGGTTTCGCCTTTCCCCATCACCGAGGGAGGCCCTATCTATTCATACACCATGTTGGGGCTTCTTTATGCCTCGAATCTAAAAGTGCAAGGATCCGAATCTTACCCGGTCCTCAGCAAGGGCCTGTTGGCGGTAAACCTGGTAAGTCTCATCCTGGGCCTCGGTATCATCCTTCAATATGAGCCGATAATGAACTTTCTCGTCGCGCACTACACATACTTTTATGCCGACTTGCTGCCCATCATGTTCTCCATGCGAAAGCCGGTTTTGACTTTCGGTACTCATTCCGTCGCCGGCTTTTTTGTATTTTTATTGTTTTGGATGAATCTGCGAACGTATGAAGCCAGGAAAAATGTATCGAGCCTGTGCTTCCTGTTCGTTTACCCGGTGTTTTCTCTGTTCTTGTTTTCATTCACATCATTAGCTTTCCTGGTATGGGAGCTGGCCTTCCTGCTGAGGCTTGGGCTGCAAAGACGCTGGAAATTAACCCTGGCCGCAATATTGATATTGGGAAGCGTTGGGGTGGCGCTCGCAGGCCGCATCGACAAGGATCTCCGCCAGCAACTCGCCGATTATGCTTTATCTGCTCTGCAATCGCAGGGAAACGGCGTATTAGGACGATACTCCGCGTCTACCGGGGATTTGGCGGGCGACCTGGCTTTTCTCCACGACCATCCGTGGCAGCCCGTCGGCTTGACTGGATCGAAAAACCTCTTTTTTGTGGATTCCGGGCCGGTCGAATATCTCCTCCGCGGTTCCTTGCCACTCTTGCTTTTGATCTATTCGGGGATGGTCGGTTTTTTTCTCTCTAATCTCCGGAACAAGAAAGACGCCTTCGTCACCATTGCCGCGATCCTCACCTTTGAGGTTGGATTTTCGATCTTGCCCTTTGCGCGCATGCTCTTTTCACTCCCATTCTTTATAGCGTATTTGAATGCCCTGCAAGGCCCGTTAGCTCAGACTCACTGGCGCTCAAGCCAGCGATTTGCAACCCCATCTCGCCCGCTTCAATCTCCTCCGCTAGCGCTGCCCGGCTTCGAAACCTGATCGTTCACCGGACTCTCATGAAGTCGTTCCAAGAGCCTTCAAGAGAGCCGCTCGGGCGCAGGGCGCTGGGACTATGACTTGGCCACTAAAACAAAGGCGGCAACGAGCAAGTCCTCTTCTGGCATTTCCCGAAATTTCCTTGCAAGCTTTGGGCGGATTTTCGCCACATGGTTGCGAGCCGCTGTAAGCAATTCTTCCGGGATGAGCTCGAAAGGCATGGGCGGCTCTATATCCGCAGAAGCGCCGGAGAGCCGCACTACAAGTATGGAATATTGAAGCCCAAGCTCATCCAAGGCTTTCGTATAGTCCGAGAGCCGTACGCGGTTAAGACCGCTGGCAAGCGTCAAGGGCTTGTATAAAACGGGTGGAATCCTGAGAAAACTCAGGTCATGCAAAGAGTCGGAAAACTGTCCATGGTCCCGGCAGTCGACCGCATGGATCATCAGGCCTCCTGGTGCGAGCGCCCTGGCCATTGCGCGGATCGCCCCGAGAGGATCGTAAACGTGCTCCATCACCACGGAGGAAACAATGAACTCATAGCCGTGGTGGTCTAGAAAGAACTTTTCTGCAGGTTGCCGAAAAAGGCGCACAGCTGGGTGGGAGCTATTGTTCTCATAGGCAAAACGCTCGATTTGATCCACTTGGGAACATCCATCAGCAAGGAACATTTCCGCTATCTCTCCCACATCGCCGGGACCCACCTCAGCCACGCGGCCATGAAACCGCCCGATACCGCCCCATAGTTTGTAGTTATTGAATGTCCGCACGGCAATACTGTGGGCGCATTCGGACTCAGGATGATTGCCGGCAACATTTGTTTGGTTAATTAGGGAAAAAAAAGCATACAGCAACCGCCAAGGGGCAAGAAAAGCGTAGCGAATCCAGACATTGCGTCCGGTAGTCGATTTGATGTGTTTCCTGATCGATTGAAGCATCCCCGATTAAGCCGTCCCGCGACCACCGTTTTCGCTCGCCCACCGTCCTCAGCGTATCTTTTGAGTTTACTCTAATGGAGCTTCTTTTTGATCTCACGCGCTCGGTCATCATTCTTCGAGCACTATGGAATCGGGCCGGTAACCGCAATCCGATCACTCTTTATCCACGGCCTTGACAACAAATCTCATCGGAGCGTGCTGTCATGTCTTCTCTCTGAAGCATGTTAAAGTAAAGAATACTCGTCGGAGATACAGGCAGGCTTGGACTTGTGTGTGTCCCTCCAAAGAAAACATCTGCGCTGTTGTCGTCACCTACTTCCCGGACCCGGGGCTGCGCGATCGTCTGGATAGAACGCGGCCGCAGGTCGCGGACATTGTCATTGTCGACAATGCTTCTGACGAGCAGTCGTTCAAGAATGTGCAGGCCGGGCTAGGCTCATCGGGAGCCGACGTCATTCGGAATTCCGCCAATCTCGGTATCGCCGCCGCTCTGAATCAGGGCCTGCAGTGGGCGCACAGCAAAGGCTACCAGTGGGTTCTACTGCTCGACCAGGATACGGTGCCCGCTTTGGATCTGGTGCCTACACTGATCCGGGCCTTCAACGATTTTCCTGACAAGAATCAACTCGCGATGCTGGGATCAAATCGTGTCTTGAACCGTGTTCCCAACAAGAAATACAGCACCAATGGATGGTGGGGAATCACCGAAATGGTCATTACTTCGGGAAGCTTGCTGTCACTCGATGCGGCGGGAAAAATTGGTCCCTTTCGCGAGGATTTTTTCATCGATTGCGTCGATTTTGAATTCTGCCTCAGGGCGCGCAGCATGGGATTCAAAATCGTGGAAATCCTGGTGCCCAGAATGGAGCATTTCATCGGCGAGCCTAAGACAGTACGCCTGCTCTGGTGGAGGATTCACGCTTACAATCATCAACCGAAGCGGTCCTATTACCTCATGCGGAACTTTATTGTCCTGACCCGCGAGTACTGCCTGAAAGATCCATGGTGGCTGTTCCGCATGTCTTACGCGATCGGCCGGGTCATGCTGGTCACAGTGCTTCTGGAAGAATCGCGCATTGCCAAGCTCAAGTACATTCTGCTCGGACTGTATGATGGATTAGTTGGCCGATTCGCGCGGGATATCGGTTGAAGGGTGGCCCCGACTCCCGTTCCCCGCGGTCATCCTAGTTGTCCCGGCAGCCTGACGGTCTCGCTGTTGTCGAGTCTGCGCTGGAGGCGACAGGTGGTAAGGTCGCGATATAGGCTATCAGTCATAGAATGAGCGCCGAGCAAAACAATAATAGGGTCATCGACTCCCGACGTATACGCATTCTTGCCGACACCGGATATGCTTCCATGCTTTCCGGCTGCGATCATCTGCAGGATCAAATCCAGCGCAGGTTCGGAGGTCGCTGGGCCAGGCTTGCACGATTTTCCTGCATTCGCGGGGTGTTGGGCTGGTGGATCGCGCGAGAATACGACTTCGTCGTGACCGTCAGTCACTGGCCGGGGGGCCGATGGTTGATTTTTTTGACGGCATGGCTGGGCGGCGGCCGCCGCCGCCGTAAATTCATCCTGCTTGAATTCATAAGCTGTCCCGAGCGCCTGCTCAACCGATTGATGTTTGCCGTTTGGCTCCCGCTGATATTCCGCCCGGCGATCCGCCGAACGTTGGTTGCGGCGCAGGTCATGGCTGAATCGGAGCCAGACTACTATGCGAGGCTGTTTCGTCTTCCCGCTTCCCTTTTCCAGCGCATCCCGCTCCCTCTTATCGATGATAAGGTTCAGGAGCATAGTTACGCCGCCTCGGAAAAGATGGTATTTGCGTCTGGGCGGGCTGCTTGCGATTGGGAAACTCTTTTTCGTGCAGCCGATGGGGCCAGCTGGAACTTATCCGTCGTTTGCTCCAGGCACGACCGGAGGCATGTTGACCGCCTGAACAAAAGCGGCTTGGCCGTTGTGCGGTCGGAGATTTCTCCGGAAGAACATGCTCAGATGATGGTCCATGCCGCAGTCTATGTTCTTCCCTTGCGCCAGCGACCAATCAGCATCGGTCAACTTCGAATGCGCAATGCGATTTGTGCCGGCACACCCATTGTATGTACCCGGGTTGGTGGTCTGAGTGGCTACGCGATTCATCACCAGACGGCATCTGTCGTCGAAGAGGGGGACCACGCGGCACTACGTCGCGAGGTCGACAGGCTCCTGGTCGACCCGGAGTGGCGTAGAACGCTGGCTACACGGGCAAGGGAATTTGCCGCGACCAGAAACGTGGAGTGGTTCTCCAGAGCCCTGAACGACTTTGTGCATCGTGAAGCGAGGGATGCATGCGCCGAGTCATAGCTCCGCGACCAAGGCACAGTTCGATTTGGAGTCCCCGCCCCATTACAATGCTAATATACAAGGCTTCCAGGCAACGATGAGTCCCGGGGAAACCCAACAATTCATCCGCGTGGCCGCGTTTACAGGATCGAAGGATGCCGCGCCGATGTTTCGAGTACGGCAGTACATCCCACGTCTGCTCTCGCAGGGGATTCAAATTACAGAATTCTTGGCTCGCTTCGGTAGTTGGCCGCCCTTGAACAAAGCCATTCGTCCCCTGTGGCTTGCTGCGACCGTAGCCACTCGCGTGCCGGCCGTAGCGCGATCCCACAAATATGATTTAACTCTCCTGCAAAGAGAGATGGTGTCAACCTTGCTGACCCTGGAACGCTTTACCGCTCGCCCTCGCATCCTGGATGTGGATGATGCCGTTTGGGTCCAGCGGCGCGCTGCAAAAAATTTTCCGCTGTTGGCAAAGATGTGCGACGGTGTGGTATGCGGCAACGACTTTCTGGCGGAAAATGTGCGCCAATGGAACACCAATATCCTGATCCTGCCCACTGCCGTGGACACCGACCGATTCATCCCTCTGGAGAGCAAGGCCACGCAGAACTCGAAGAGGATCATCGGCTGGACCGGCGTTTTGTCCAACCTTCCCTACCTTTACGAAATTGAAAAGGCGCTGGACGTTGTGCTCCGGAAATACGACGATGTCGTGCTTCGCGTGGTTTCCGGCATGCGCCCGAACTTTCGCTTGATTGACAATGCCAGGGTGGAGTACATCCCCTGGTCCATTGAGAATGATGCGCAGACAATTCGCGAGATGTCGATAGGGCTCATGCCTATCCCCGACTCCTTGTGGGGCCGGGGGAAGTGCAGCTATAAGATGCTGTTGTACATGTCTTGCGGCCTGCCGGTGGTTGTTTCCCCCGTGGGAATGAACAATGAGGTATTAGCGTTAGGGAAAGCGGGCTTTCCGGCGCAAACCGAGTCGGATTGGGTGGATGCTCTCTCCTGGCTGCTGGACAATCCGGACGCCGCAGCCAACATGGGCAAGGATGGCCGCCGGATCATCGAGGAGAACTACAGCCTCTCGGTGCTTTCGCCGAAACTCGCAAACTATCTGAAGAAGTTTGTCACTTAAGGCTCTCCGATGGGACCTCCACACCTAAAACCCTTTGGCAATCGGTGTAAATCGGAATGAAGCGCATCTTGCACGTGATTTCCGCTCTGCCCAGCGGAGGAGCGGAGACGATGCTTCTGCGGCTTTTGTCGGCGACAGCCACCGCATACGATCATGCGGTGGTTTCCTTGAAGGACGAGGGAACCGTCGGCCCGCGCATCAAGGAGCTCGGGATTCCCGTGTATGCTCTTGGCCTGAGCCCTGACCGGCCCAATCCATTTCGCATTCTCAGCATTCGATCCCTGGCTCGCCGCTTGCAACCTGATCTGATTCAAGGCTGGATGTACCACGGCAATGTGATGGCGAGTCTCGCCCGCAGCGGGCTGCCGAAACCGGTGCCCGTGCTATGGGGCATTCACCAGTCGTTGGACATGATCGGCGGTTGGGGCCGCAGCACCAAGGCCGTGATCCGGCTTGGCGCCTGGCTTTCCGGTCGTCCGGCAGCGACTGTGTATGTGAGTCGGGTGGGCGCCCGCCAGCACCAAGCTATCGGATACGATCCCACCAGGTCGCTTGTCATCCCGAACGGCATCGATTGCACGGTCTTTGTTCCCGATGAGATTGCGCGGGAGGCAGTTCGCTCGGAATTAGGCATTCCTCCCGACAGCATTCTCATCGGCTTGGTCGCTCGCTATCACCCGATGAAAGATCACATAGGCTTTCTACGTGCTGCCAAGCTGGTGGCCGGCGCTCACCCGGACGCCCGTTTTCTACTGGTGGGCAAAGGCGTCTCGACGCAGGCCGCCGTTTTGGCCAAAATTCAGGAACTGGAACTGCAGGATCGTGTTCTCCTGCTCGGCGAACGCGACGACATGCACAGGATTACGGCTTCGCTGGACATCAACTGTTCGTCATCGGCGTGGGGGGAAGCGTTTTCTGTCGCCGTCGCCGAGTCTATGTCTTGCGGCATACCGTGTGTCGTCACCGATGTCGGCGACAACGGCTATGTAGTAAGTGGAACTGGAATCACGGTTCCGCCAGCCGATCCAACGGCTCTGGCTCGAGGAATCGCCCAACTGATAGAAGCTGGCCGGACGGGGCGACAACACCTCGGAGAGCTCGCCCGGCGGCGCATCGAAACCGAGTTCTCGCTTTCCCTGGTCGCGCGCCGCTACACCGAACTCTATCAACAGTACCTGACAGGCGTTTAAGAAGGGCGTACGCCTGTTTCCACAGGCAGAGAGCTCGCTCGCTCCTCTCGCTGTGCGAGGTAGCGTCTCAGACCTTCGCCCCAATGGCTGAAAGTATTGAGCGACTTCTTCTTCAGGGCCGCATTTTCCAGAACCGAATACCTCGGGCGCGCCACCTTGGCGGGGAATTCGCCGGGATTTGCCTTCTCCAGGCGCACTTTGGCGCCGATCAAATCAAAAATCGCACGCGCGAACTCGTACCATGAACAGCTGCCTTCGCTTGTTGCGTGGTATAGACCGTACTCCGACGTCCGGCTCAATTTGACGATCTGAGAAGCGATCTCCACGGTCGGAGTCGGGCTGACGAACTCGGTGTCCACCACTCGAAGCTCATCTCTTTCCCGGGAGAGCTTGATCATCAACTCCACGAAGTTAAGGCCGCCTTTAGCGCGACAGGGACTAGCCCCGTACAACGCCGACACCCGCAGAATGAAGTGACGCGGATTCGTCGCGGCCACAAAGTGCTCGCCGGAGAGCTTTGTATTCCCGTACACGTTTACCGGAACGGCGCGATCAGTCTCGATGTAGGGAGTCTGCTTTTCGCCGCCAAAAACATAGTCGGTGCTGATGTGAAACACCCTGGCTCCAAGCGAGGAGGTCACCTGGGCTACATTACGGGCCCCCAGGGCATTTACGGCAAAGGCAGTGTTTGGATCAGCTTCACATTTTTCGACGTGGTGAAACGCAGCCGTGTTTACCACGATCTCCGGCGCCATGCTTGCAAGCACACTCTGCACCGACTCGGCTGACGCAATATCCACATCCTGGTGCCCCAGGCTGCTGACCGAGTGCCCTGCCTCAGCGAAAGCGGCGGCGATGTCGCTGCCCAGTTGCCCCGTCGCGCCGATGACCGCAACCTTCATCTTGGTACGGCTCCGGTCGCCGTGCCTCGAGCAGATGTTTCCTTCTGGGCAAAACTCTTGAACACCTGGATGTTGTAGTAGTTGGGGTTGTCCCAATCGCTGAACTTGGGCGCGTTCTCAAGCAGGTTGCGGACGATCCAGCGCACATCGTGGTGCGGGTGGAAACTCAGAACGTTTCTGGCTCTTTCAATCGAGACCTTGTAGTTGCGAATGTCTTTGATGTGGTTGAGATCCAGCGTCACTTTGTTACCGGTTTCCTGCTCCAGCGTGGTTCTCACCAGGTCGGCGACCTCGCCGACCGTATGGTTCCCCGAAGTTATGTTGAAGATGCCGGAGATGGAATCACTGGCCTCCACCGCTCGAACATAAGCCATGCAGGCGTCTTCCATACCGAGGACCGGCCGCCAGATTGCAGGATTGTTGACGCGGATGATTCCTTCCTTCATCGCTGTCTTGAACATGGTGTTCACAATCAGATCAAGACGCATACGCGGGCTATAGCCGGAAACCGTTCCCTTGCGCAGCGCAATTACCGAAAACTCGGAATCGGCGAGCTGCAGCACCGCGCGTTCCCCCTGGAGTTTGGAGATGCCATAGGGGTACGCCGAACTGACCGGGCGATCTTCGTCAAACAGCTCGTTTTCTGTGTAACCATAAACCGAGCATGAACTCGCGTAAACATAACGTCGAACCCCGGCCTGCTTGGCGATATAGCAGAGATAAGCCGGCGCAGCAGCGTTGAAAATGAAGTTCTTGCTGGGGGAGAACTCGGCCATGGGGTCGTTGGAGAGACCAGCCAGAAAAATAACCTGGTCGTATTCTTTCAAATCTGCGGTTTGAAGATCGAAGATATCGCGGTTTACGTTTCCAACTTCCGGAGGCAGGTGTTTCCCGAACCAAAACAGGTCGACCACGTCCACGTCATAGCCGCGCTCGAGCAATTTGGGAATCAGAGCCGAACCGACGTACCCCGCCCCACCAGCTACCAGGATGCGCATTTCAAGCCTCCTTCGTCAGCGTTTCCGGTTGATATGTCACGTGATTGGAGAGCGGCGAAGCCAGCCACTGGGCCAACGTCTGTGCCTTGCGGTCTTTATCCGAAATCGTAGCTTGGTCCGCATTGACCGGCCACATCACTCCAATCTGCGGATCAAACAGAGAGATTCCCGATTCTCCTTGCGGGTTATAAAGCCCGGTGCATTTGTACTGCACTTCGCAATCGTCGGTCAGAGCACAAAACCCACGTGCGAATCCGTACGGGGCCCAGACCTGCTTTTTATTGTCGGCTGAGACCTCGACTCCAAACCATTTACCCAGCGTCGGAGAGCCCTTGCGGATGTCTGCCGCTACCAGGAAAGCAGAGCCGCGAATCACCCGCATCAGCTTACCCATAGGAGGATCCCACTGGAAATGCAGGCCGCGAATAACATTCTTGGCCGATTTGGAGTGATTGTCCTGCACGAACTCTGTCGGCAAACCGAGCTGGCGAAACTGGTCCGCGCGAAAGGTTTCCATGAAAAACCCGCGAGCGTCACCCATGACCTGGGGCACAAGTACCACTACATCGCCGAGGTGAACAGACTCAATCGAGATGGGCATCGGGTTTCAGAGCTCTCCTGGCGGGTGCGGAATGCACTTTCTGAAATGCGTCACAAATATTCGAATAGGGCTCGTCTGGAAACGTCCAGTTAATAAATATAGCATCCTTGAAAACAGATCACGGGCATGCCCGCAGCCAAAGCTGCTTGCGCTGAGCCACAGATTTCCGGCACCATGATGCTGGCCCGATCTATAGTACTAAGGCCTGATGCGAGGGCAGCTTACCAAGCGATGAACATTCCGGTCACCGGCGGCGCCGGATATACTGCCAGTCATACAGCAGCCCTCCTGGAACGATCAGGACGTATATCAATAATCGTCGAATCTTCGACAATTCAAAGGGCATGTAATTCCTCGGCGAAACACCGCCGCGAGTCCAGTGAATTCATCTGCTCTTACTAACGGTGAACAATTCAATCTGCTCTTACTAACGATGAACATTGACGGCTGGGATGTTTCAATTTCTACCTGTAACATCCCTGGCAAAGCTCACGATCGAGCAACCCTGTCACTGGCGAATAAGGAAACCATGCGGGGCGGAAGTGAAGCCAAATTTTTTTTCTCTCGGCACATCCCTGACGTAATCGTTGGGGAAGCGGGACACATACTCTTCCACTGCCTCATAAGGACCATCCCCCCACAACGGCAGAACAGGATGGCCGTTAATGTCGGAATCCTCCACGATGACATAATCGCCGCGAGACAGCAGCGGCCGCAGTAGCAGCATCTCAGCAAGAACGTGCGCCTTCGTATGATCGCTGTCCAAAATGGCAAATATCGGACCGGGAAACCGTGATTTCAACTCCTGGATGTGCGCTGCGACCGCAGGATCGGCAGAAGACGACTTCATCAATTCGATGTTAGGATCGTTCTTCGCGGGCTCACGGATGAAAGAATCGTCAACGTCAACTGAAAGAATCTGAAACGGGTTTCCGATCTGGCGCAAAATCATGGCAAAGAACAGCGCTGATCCTCCATACGACGTTCCAAATTCGATCAGCAAGGAGGGCTTCAGGGAAAACAGTATTTCCTGATAATTCCACATATCAGAAACGCTCTTCTGAGCCGGCACGCCCATCCATTGCGTCGAACGCCACACCAGGCTGTTGTAATACCAGAGATGATATTGTGCTGGCGCCTCCCTGGGTCGGTAGAGTAGCCGACTCAGCCTATTTCCAATTTTTTGCATCGAGACTTGGATCCTTGTTGATTCACGAGTCGCCAGCGATGACCCCGGCGCATCCGCCTTACGAATTTCATGCGCCCGCTCCCAAAATCGCTATGGCCGACAATGCTTCCTCGCATTTTCCATTGGAGCGTTTTCATAATAAATATAGCATTCGCGGGAGCGCTGACTGACCGGGACGCTCAGACAATCAGGAAATATAGCCCATGGCTTGATTCTCTCCCCGCGCCTTCTGATCAAACTCGAGATCGACACGGGAGATGTCGCGCCGGCCTGATCGGAGTTGCTTGCGCCCAGCGCCAATTTCCGTCACGATGTTGCTGGCTCGACTGAGAATCAGGAAAGGCAATAACACCGACAAGTTCGAGATGAACATACTCGTCACCGGCGGCGCCGGATATATCGGCAGTCATACAGCAGCCCTCCTGGAACGATCAGGGCATGTGCCGATCATCTTTGACAATCTTTCTACCGGCCGCCGCGCAGCGGCAGGCAAGCGAACGCTCATTCAGGCCGATCTTGCCGACAAGGCGGCTATCCGTTCTGCCCTCGACGGCCATCGGATTGAAGCGGTCCTGCACTTCGCAGCGAGCGCTTACGTTGACGAGTCTCTCTCCGATCCCAGCCGATACTTCCAGAACAACGCCGTCAACAGCCTGAACCTGCTTGATTGCATGGTCAACTCCGGCGTCAAGCACCTGGTCTATTCCTCTACCTGTGCCACTTATGGAATTCCCGACAGTGTCCCTGTCAACGAACAACAAGCTCAACATCCGATCAACCCTTACGGCGAAAGCAAGCTCTTGGTAGAAAGAGCTCTGCCCTGGTACGAAAAAGCGCACGCACTGCGCTGGGTTTCCTTGCGCTACTTCAATGCGGCCGGAATTTCAAGAGAGATGGCCGGGTGCTGCGATCCTGGAAAGCGGTTGATCCCTCTGGCGATGAAAGCGGCTCTTACTGGCAAACCTCTTACTGTGTTTGGAACCGACTTCCCAACGGCGGATGGCACCGCTGTCCGCGATTATGTGCATGTGGCTGACCTCGCCTCGGCTCATCTCCGGGCACTTGAATATCTGCTGAAGGGCAAGGCGAGCCGGCCCTTCAACCTGGGTGTTGGCCAGGGACATACGGTGCGCCAGGTCCTGGACAAGATACAAGAAGTCAGTGGAATCGCTGTTCCCCATCGCTTGGCGGAAAGACGGCCAGGCGATCCTGCGGTTCTGGTTGCCGACGCCCGGGCCGCCGCCGAGATGCTGGAATGGTCGCCTCAACATTCTTCGCTCGAGGAGATTGTGAGAAGTACCTGGCTGGCTATGTCGCAGGGCTGAAAACCCTTTCGCCAACTTTTTTGCCTCTTTCGGCCGCCCTGTGTAATCTCTTATGGAAACTCTCGCGGGACGCCTGACTTTCACAGGAAGGTGGAGAGATGAACATTTATACGGACATAACCAAAACCATCGGTCGCACGCCATTGGTGCGACTCAACAAACTCACGGCCGGCATGGGAGCCACGGTGCTGGCCAAGCTGGAGAGTTTCAACCCCTGCCACAGCGTTAAAGACCGCATCGGCGTGAGTATGGTGGATGAAGCGGAGAAATCCGGCAAGATCGAGCCAGGCAAGACGGTGCTCATTGAGCCCACCAGCGGAAACACCGGTATCGGCATCGCCTTCGCGGCCGCGGCCAGAGGCTACCGTCTCATCCTGGTAATGCCAGACAGCATGACTTTGGAACGTCGTGTGGTCCTGCTGGCATTCGGTGCCGAGATCATCCTGACGCCCGGCGCAAAAGGCATGAAGGGAGCTATCGCCCGCGCCAACGAGCTGCAAAAACAGACGCCGAATTCTGTCATCCTGCAACAGTTTGCAAATCCAGCAAATCCCAAGATCCATCGCCAGACCACCGGCCCCGAAATCTGGAACGATACCGACGGCAAGGTTGATATCCTGATTTCCGGCGTGGGCACGGGCGGGACGCTGACGGGCGTGGCCGAGTACATCAAGCCCAAAAAACCAAGCTTCAAAGTGGTGGCCGTCGAGCCCGCCGAATCACCGATTTTGTCTGGCGGCAAGCCCGGCCCGCACAAGATCCAGGGAATAGGGACCGGCTTCTTCCCCGAGGTCCTGAGACGCGATCTCATCGACGAAGTTCTCACAGTAACCCTCGACGAATCGCTCGAGACGGCCAAGAAGATGGTCAAGGAAGAGGGTATCTTCGTCGGTATTTCCGGCGGAGCTGCGGTGGCTCAGGCATTGAAAGTTGCTGCACGCCCGGAGAGCGCAGGCAAGATCATCGTCGTGGTGGTTCCGGATTTTGGAGAGCGTTACCTTACCAGCATTCTTTTCGATCACCTGCGCCAGCAAGCCATGGCCTTGCCTACCGGTGATGCTGACGTGGAGAAGTACTTCACCCAGAAAACCGCGTAAGCTCCTCGGCATAATCGGCGGGCGGGAGAGTCTAACTCTCCCGCCTGCGTTTTGCCCCCTTTTTGACCTGTAGCGAACTCGCCCCCGTAGTAAATTGGATTTCCCGATGCCTCAACTGCGCCGAATCTGCGTTTTTTGCGGTTCTTCTCTGGGATCGCGGCCCGCGTACGAGCATGCCGCTCGCCGGATGGGTGAGATCTTGGCCGAACGGGGGATCGGGGTGGTTTTTGGCGGCGGCTGCATTGGGTTGATGGGCGTTCTCGCCGATGGGGCGCTGGCCAGAGGCGGCGAGGTCATTGGAGTAATTCCCGATGGCCTGATGCGTCGCGAGATCGGCCATCGCGGCGTGACCAAACTCCATGTGGTCGAGACCATGCATCAGCGCAAAGCGCTGATGGCTGATCTCTCCGATGCGTTCGTCGCGATGCCCGGTGGTTACGGCACCCTGGAAGAAATCTGCGAGGCAATCACCTGGTCGCAGTTGGGTATCCAGCAAAAGCCCTGCGGCTTGCTTAACGTGGAGAACTACTGGAATGGCCTTCTCGCAGCGCTGGATCATGCGGTGAACGAGAAATTCGTTCGTCCGGAGAACGGCCAGCTAGTCCTGGTTGCCACCACACCGGAAAGCATGCTGGAGAGGCTGCTGGAGTGGTCTCCTCCCGGCCACATCGAGAAATGGCTCGACGCGGCCAAACGTTAGATCAAATTAGTTGGAGAGGTGAAATTCCAAGTTCATGCAACCCGCTACTATTATCGGCTTTGTGGCCGGCACTCTGACCACGCTTTCTTTTGTCCCGCAAGTCCATAAGGCCTGGAGCACGAAGAGCTGTTCCGATCTTTCCGTCGGGATGCTACTGGCGTTCGGCTCCGGGGTCGCGTTATGGCTGGTCTACGGCCTGGTTCTGCAAGCACTGCCGATCATTGCCGCCAATCTGGTGACGCTTGTCCTCATTCTGGTGTTGCTTTTTCTCAGGGCTCGTTACCACCCGAGATGATGGGCAATGTTCCGTCCACTGATGCAAAGGACCCAATTTTGAGCACCACCGCTACTCTTTGAGCAGAGTTATCCACGCGGGCGAGGTAGCCACATTGAAAGGCGAGTTGGGCACGGCGGTCAAAGCTCCATTGCTGCCGATCGCAAAAGCCGCAACATCATTGGTTCCTTGGTCGCCGACGTAGACGAAAGCACCCGACGCCGCCACGAAGCTCGGACCTGTGCCTCCCGTCGCAAACGGTGATCCGCTCACCGCTCCCAGCGCGCCGGAGCCCTTGGCAATCACGAAGGCCGAGACGTTGTTCGATCCCTTGTTGGCAACAAAAAGCAGGTTGCCCTCCGGCGCAGAAGCCAGCGCTACAGGCTGAGTGCCAGAAGCAAACGGCGACCCGCTGATCGGGGTCAGGGCGCCACTGCTCCCTATGGTGAAGGCCAATACGGCGTTAAGCGATGGATCGGCAACGTACAGAAAGCGCCCCGTCGGATCTACGCTGGCAAATGTTGGCGCGCCACTGGGGCCGTTGACCACGGTCGGCGCGGCAAGCACGCCCTGCGAGCTGACGGCCAGCGCTACAACAGTTCTCGCTCCCGGACAGGTTACAAAAAGAGCGTCCGCTTTCGGCGTGATCGTAACTGACGATCCGCTGCAGCCCGTAGCAAACGGCGACCCGCTGACGGGATTGAGATTCCCCGTGGTCGGATCAATCGCGAATCCGGAGACATTGTTCGATCCTTGATTTAGGACGAACAGAAAAGTACTCGCCGGAGTCACAGCCATAGATATGGGACCGGTTCCGGTGCTGAAAATGTTCGTGGGCGTGGGCGGGGGCAACGGTGAAGTCGTCTGCGGCACCGAGAGCTGTCCGTTGCCATGATTGACGGCCAGGGCGGTCACGTTATTGCCCAGAAAATTGGCTACGAAGGCAAAGTCTCCCGCCGGCTGGAAGACCACTGATACCGGGTTCGAGCCCACGCCGAAGTTTCCCGGATTAAGCGGGGTCAGGGTGCCGTTAGAGAGGATCTGGAACTGAAAAACTTCATTGGTCCCGGGGCCGGTCACATAGAAGAACTGTTTCCCGGTTGAGATACAGCTCGTAAGCCCGCCCAGCATCACCGCCAGGGCGGCAAAAATGCTTGCCTTCATTGACTCTCCTGTCGTCAGTACGATGGAAGAAAACTTTTCACAAAGGATACATGAAGTCTGCTTTCGCTGTCCCTGCAGGCTCCCGAAAACAGAGATCTCCCCGGCATTCTTCAGGAACGTAGGCTGGACAACAAAATTGCGTTCTTTTTTGTTCCGAAACGAGAGCCCGGACCTGTTGCCGGCAGGCACTTCCTCGTGACTTCAGGACAGCGATTTAGAAAGGCAAGCTGGTGCTGTCTGAACTCCCGTCCGCGCGCTGTCTGCGGAACTCCGGCACTACCAGCGCCTGTTCGACCTGCGGGACATTGAGCGCGGACAGGGCGGCCGACATACGCGAAGATTCCTCCGTCTTGCCGGACCTTTCGTAAGCTACAACCAGTTCGCGCATGGAGATGGGATTCGCGGAGTCATCCTCCAGGTACGAGATGGCCTGGGCATTGTCTCCCTCTGCGAGCGCAACCGCGCCTGCGGCTGCATGATAAGACGCTTCCACGACCAGGTCGCCGTTGGCCGAGGATAGATCCTCCAGCTTGTGCAGCTCGATCTTGGCCTGAGTAAGGCTGCCGTCACGCACTGCGCGTTCGGTTCGGACGCGCAATACCGCCGCGAGTTCCTCGGCCACAAGAACCTGCGGGATATTATGTCCTCCACGCAACTCGGCTTCGGCTTTATCCAGCAGCTCCAGCGCCGGGGCGCTATCTTTTTGATACAGCGCCATTGCACGATAGGCTTCAGCCTCATAGTTGGCGAGGCCGATTTCATGAGCCTGTTGCGCGATTTTGCGGTAAGCCTGGTCTGCGCCCCGATAGTCGCGTTCGCGGATATAGGTGGCAGCCCACTGTAATCCCCACAGCACCTTTTGCGCAGGCGTGCCTTCCTCAATAGCGATAGCATATTCAGCGCGGGCGCGGGGCTCATCGCCCATAAGAGCGTAGGTATCGCCCAGCCCCAGTTGCGATTCATGGAAGCTGGGGTCGATCTTCAGCGACATGCGGTAGTGCCGCAGCGCTTCGTCGAAGCGGCCGGCCATGCGCGACAGCTCGGCGTACGAATCCTGCGCATTGGCCTCTTTGGGGACTAGCTCCGCATAGTGCCTGATTGCGGCAAAAGCCTTGTCGAAACTCCCGGCTTTGGCATAGCAATAAGCGGCTTCATTCCAGGCATCGGCGAATTTTGGATCGATCTTGATCACGCGCTCGAACATAACCAGGGCACGCGCCGACTGGTTCTGGTTCAGTTCCAGCCACCATCCCGCCAGCCACGCCAGATACTTGTCCTGGGGATAGCGTTCCAGTGCGCTATTCATGGCCTGGATAGCGGGAATCAAGTTGGATTGGCTGGCATTGGCCAGCCAGTCGATGATCAGTTGCTCTTCCGCCCCCGCATACTGGCGGTTGGCCAGCGCTTTCTCGCGTTCACGAACTTGCTCGGTGGGATCCTCAGAAAAGAAAGTCAGAAGAATGTGCGCCAGCGCGAAATGAGGGTCGGCATCTGTTGCCTTGCGCCAGTTCTCCAGACCCGCCTGAAAGTGTAGCAACCCCATCTTTTGCAGCCCCTGCTCAAAAAACGTCCGGGCCTGGGGAGACTTAGTGCTGATTTGCATGCCGGAGGAATCGGTGCGTGCGAAAGCCGGCAGCACCACACAGAGTATGAATGCAATCGGCAGAACGCGAAACTTCATGACTTCTCCCTATTAAGATGTCCTGTTCGTTTCGGGGCTTGCTACAGACACGGGCGGGCAGCTACTGGCTTCCCTTCAGGAAGTAGCCCTGCTCCAGCGGCAATTTTCCGTCTACCTTGAGCACATTCACGTGGCTGTTGATGGAGTAAACGTCCACGATGCCTACTGCCCCGGGAATGGTCTCGACTGACTTGAGCAGTTGCTCCTCGGAGTTCACCACCACCACTCCCGAATGGTGCGCAGCCAGCAAGGCCTTCATATCGTCGGGTGGCATGTGATACAGCTTCTCAGCCACAACCTTCATTTCCGGAGCCGTTGGATCCAGCACAACCAGCACGACGCTGCGGCCGTCGGGCCACTTGCGATTGTCAAACTTGAAGACCCTGGTCAGATCCGTGGCACTCATCCCCGACACGGTGTTGGACTTGTCTACAACCACGGCCAATTGTTTGGCTGCAGCGGGAATTGCGAGCGCGGCGAACAGCAGCAAACGGGCACACACACGTCGAGGGGATCGACTCATAGTGACAAAAATCTATGTCCAAAATGGGCGAGCTACAAGGGTACAAAGGTAATAGTTGCCTTTTTTTACAACAGTTTGCAGGACGCCGATCGATGCAGACCGAATTCACAGCCTGGAAGCGCTATGCATCTTTTTTGGAAACCTGGACGCGCTGGATCCATCCGGAATCCCCTCAGGTGTCGCGCGATTTGCGACCTTGCGAAAGGAGACGGGAATAAATCTTGTTCCTGGCGACTTTCTTTGCAGCGATAAACCTCCCTGTCCCGGGTCACAGCATCTCAGAAGAACTGGCCGCCCACTAAGGAGTGTGTAATGACGATAATTCGGTCTGTAGTTTGTTCATTTCTGCTGATTGCGGGCGCTTTTGCCGTCCAAACGACGCCATCCGGGCCAGTAGACCAGTCCCCGGCCGCCCCGCAAGCGAATCCGCAGAAGCAGATGCCGCAAGCCCAGCCGCCTGAGACGCGGGCGCCCCAACCCTCCGATCAGGCTCCCCAGGCCCAGCCTCCGCAGGCCGCGCCGCAAGCCGCTCAACCACCGTCGATCGATGAGCAAGTTGCGGTCCTGACCCAGGAGCTGCACCTGAGCGACGACCAGCAAACCAAGGTGAAAACCATCCTTGTCGATCAGCGGCAGCAGGCCATGGGAGTTGTGGGCGACCAGAACCTTTCTCGCGCAGACAAGATCGAGAAAATCCACGCCATCCGCGAATCCACCATCAGCAAGGTCCGCGACTCGCTCAATGACGACCAGAAGAAAAAGCTCGATCAGATGCTCCAGGGTCCCTCGCAGCCCCAACAGGCACCCGGCAACAATCCTCCCAAATAGACAAAGATCTGATTTCGTATTCTGGTTTGAGCAGTAGGCCATAGAGCAAGGGGGCTCGAGAGTCCCCTTGTTTCTCACCGGTCTTCAGCCACAATTTCCGCGTTGCTGCGCGATGGGATTCCAGAATAAAATCAGCGCAGGAACACTTGAATTGAACCTGGTCCGCGCCATCTACCCGGGCTCGTTTGATCCGCTCACCAACGGGCATCTCGACCTGATTGAGCGGGGCAGTAAGATTTTTGATGAGCTGGTAGTAGCCATTCTGCGCAACGCGGAAAAGGACCCCCTCTTCACGATCGCCGAGCGCCGCGAAATGCTGGAGCACCTGGTCAAGCGCTTCAACAACGTGCGCGTCGATACTTTTGAAGGCCTGCTGGCCGATTACGCCATGCAGAAGGGCGCTAAAGCGGTCCTTCGCGGCATCCGGGCCATCAGCGACTACGAATATGAACTGCAGATGGCACTGATGAACCGCAAGCTTCAGCCGCAGCTGGAGACGGTCTTCATGATGTCCGCCGAGGCCTACTCCTACCTGAGTTCCCGGCTGGTAAAAGAGGTCTTCCGCCTCGGGGGCTCAGTCACCGGGCTGGTTCCGGAGTTGGTGGAAAAGCGGTTGCATGAAAAATTTTATGGCCCCGCGGCCAGCATTTGAGTTTCAGTGTTTAATGGAGTTGAGGTAACAAAAGATGGCGACTCTTCCCGCAGTCAAGCAGTTCAGCGATCGCGTCAACCGGATTGAAGTTTCTGCCACCATGGCTGTGGTTGCGGAAGCAGCCAAGCTGAAATCCGCCGGGGCTGACCTGGTGGAGTTCGGAGCGGGCGAGCCGCATTTTCCCACGCCGCAGCACATCAAGGATGCGGCCATCGACGCGATTCAGAAGAACTTCAGCCGCTACACCGCGGTCCCCGGCATTCCTGAGGTCCGGGCTGCCATCGTAAAGCGCCACGCCGCGGATTTCGGTTCGGCGTACAAGGCGGAAGAGTCCATGGTTTCGACGGGCGGCAAGCTGGCTCTGTTCAACTCCATCCAGGTGCTTGTCGATCATGGCGACGAAGTCATTTTGCCGGTGCCCTACTGGGTTTCTTTCAAGGACATCATCGAGTACGCCGGCGGAAAATGCGTCTACCTGGAGACCGAGGAAAGCGAAGGCTTTCGCCTGACGGCAGAGATGGTGGAGCGCAAGATTACGCAGAACACGCGCGCCATCATCCTGAACAGCCCCAATAACCCCAGCGGGTCGGTGATGTCACCGGAAGACTTTACCGCCGTGTTGCGGCTGGCGCACAAGCGCGGCATCTACGTAATCGCCGACGAGTGCTATGTCTACCTGAATTACACGGGGCGCAATTTTTCCGCGGGCGAGGTAACCGACGCCCGCGAGCACCTGGTGATTGTAGGTTCGCTCTCGAAAACTTACGCCATGACCGGCTGGCGCCTGGGCTATGCGCTCGGAACCGTTCCGGTCATCAACGCCATGGCTAAACTTCAGGGCCAGAGCACTTCAAGCACCGCGCACATGATCCAAAAGGCGGCTGTCGCCGCGCTTACCGGCCCACAGGAATGCGTCGCGCAGATGAAGGCTGAGTACGTCCAGCTTCGCGATCAGACTCTGGCAGCTTTAGCGGAGATACCCGGGATCACCTGCGTGCGCCCGGAAGGCGCATTTTACGTGTATCCGAACGTCTCTGCATATTTCGGAAAGGGCGGCATTAAGTCGGCTGCGGATGTCGCCAAACGCCTGCTGCACGAGGCGCACGTGGTCACAGTTCCCGGCGAAGCCTTTGGCACGCGCGATCACATCCGGCTTTCGTATGCAACGTCGTCCGGCGAAATCAAGCGGGGCCTGGATCGCATGCGGACCTGGTTTACCGGGCTATAGCCGCCGGTAGAAGGGTGGATCTTGGTCGGGTTCATCAGAGACGCCGGCGGGCTGCTCAGGACAACATCTCCGGAATTTTTCGAGTCTAATCATTTCGAGCCTCGACGCAAGCCGCTATTTTCGACATTCGCATGCCTGATCTCTATCCATTGATTTTGCGGCCGCAGTTTCGCGAGCGCGTTTGGGGAAGCTGTGACCTGGCCCCGATTTACTCGCACGAGATTACCGGCAGCCCCATTGGTGAGGCCTGGTTAACCGGCGATGACTGCCAGGTGGCAAATGGGACCTTTGCCGGACATACGCTGGCTGAGCTGGCCGAGGAATTAGGCGCCCAACTCCTGGGCGTGTCGGCGGCCAAAGATCGGCGCTTTCCCCTACTCATCAAGTTCCTATTCCCCAAAGATAAACTTTCCGTTCAGGTCCATCCGGACGATGAATCCGCGGCACGCGCCGGCGAGCCCTGCGGCAAGACTGAGTGCTGGTACGTGCTGAGTGCCGAACCCGGCGCGCAAATTGCTCTGGGGTTGAAGCCGGGAACCGGCAAAACCGATGTCGAGTGCGCGATCCGCGAAGCGCGTCTGGAACAACTCCTGAACTGGATCACAATTCGTGCGGGCGAGATGTATTACGTCGAGGCAGGCACCATCCATGCCATCGGTCCCGGATCGGTAATCGTCGAAACTCAGCAAAATTCCGATACTACCTACCGTCTTTACGATTACGGCCGGCCTCGCGAACTGCACATCGCTGCCGGGCTCCGCGCCGCGAAAGAAGCCACTCGGGCCGGTAAGGTACTCATCGGGCAGGCGGAAAACGTTGGCGGTAAGCGCCAGCAGAACTTGATCACCTCTCCCTGCTTCATCGTTGATAAATTCCAGCTGGCGCGTGCCTGGCAGTTCCAGCGGCCCCAGCATCTCCGGCGAAGTGTGTGGTGCCTGGTAGTTCTTCGCGGCTACGGGATACTCGAATATGAAGGACTGCCGCCGCAGGTTTTCTCCGCCGGGGAAGCCCTGGTTGTACCGGCGGCGGTCGACCGGTTTATCCTAAAGCCGCAGTGGGAACTGGAATTCTTGTGCTCGTCTTTGCCGGTGGAAAATGTTGGTCATCCTGCCACCATACCGGTGAACCAGGGGTGGGAACAGCAGGCACCGGCACAAGTCGAGCACCGTCGATTGTGCGAATGACGATTGCATCCTGCTCCCGCAATCCATTGCGCCCAGGAGTTTGTTTTTGAACCATCCTCATTTCTATCCGGTGATCCTGGCGGGAGGCAGCGGCACTCGCTTCTGGCCGCGCAGCCGGCGCAAACTGGCCAAGCAGGTGCTCGCCCTGGATGGCACCCAGACCATGATCCAGACCACCGTGGAGCGGCTAATGCCGTTAAGCACACGGGAATCGTTCTGGATCATCACCAATGAGTTTGTGGGCGAGGAGATCTGCCGGCAGCTTCCCGGCCTGCCTGCCGGACAGGTGGTGGTGGAGCCGGAGCCGCGCAACACCGCTCCGGCGATCGGCCTGGCGGCATTTCTCCTGGAAAGGCTGGATTCCCGTGCCGTGATTGGGATGTTTCCCGCCGATCACGTCATCGGCGACGAGGAAAAGTTCCGGAAGGTCCTGCAGCGCGCCATCGAACTGGCGACGGAAAAAGACAACATCGTGGTCATGGGCATCGAGCCCACGCGGGCCGAGACCGGCTACGGCTACATTGAAACCGGCGACAAACTCGACCCCGAGCTTTTTCGCGTCACCCGCTTCACCGAAAAGCCGAACCAACAGCGCGCCGAGGAATTTCTCGCCGCCGGCAATTATTTCTGGAACAGCGGCATGTTTGTGTGGAGCGCGCGCACACTGAGCCAGGCTCTGCGGGAACATTTTTCAGAAAGCGCACCGTACCTTGAGGAAATCGCCGCAGCCTGGGGCAAGCCGGAGTTCGAGCGCACCTTCGCCACGCTCTATCCCAAATGCGAAAACATCAGCATCGACTATGCCGTGCTCGAGCCGCGCTCCGCCAAGGGCCAGCATTCCTCCAACCTGCTTTGCCTGCGCGCGGACTTCGGATGGAACGATTTGGGCTCCTGGGCCGCCCTGTACGACCACCAGGCGGTGCGCGAAAAAGACGATGGCGGCAACGTGGTGCACGGCAAAGGTGTTTATTGCCTGAGCGCTGGCGGTAACTACATTTACGCGCCGGAGAAGTTTGTTGCTGCCGTGGGCGTGGACAATCTTGTGGTGGTGGAGACCGAAGACGCTATTCTCGTTACCACGCGCGAGCGCTCGCAGGACGTGGGTAAGATCGTAAAATATCTGACTGACAAAAAAATGATTGAGTTGGTGTAAATGACTGAGATCAAATTCGGCACGGACGGCTGGCGCGGAGTCATCGCCGAAGATTACACCTTCGCCAACGTGCGCCGCGTCGCAGGAGCCATCGCCTCCTACGTTCTCAAGAAAGAGAGTCCTGCCCAGGGAATCGTGATCGGATACGACACGCGCTTCGGCTCGCGTCGTTTTGCTGAAGCCACGGCCGAGGTCATCGCCGCCGCGGGAATTCCCGTCCGCCTGGCCAGCGACTACACGCCGACGCCGGCGCTTTCCTACGCCGTCAAGAATCTGAAGACGGCCGGGGGCGTCATGATCACTTCCAGCCACAATCCGTGGAACTGGAACGGCGTGAAATTCAAGGCCACGTACGGTGGGTCGGCAACGCCCGGGATCATCGCCCAGATTGAAGCCGAAGTACGTGCCGGGGCCATGCCCCGGGGCACGACGGCAAAAATCGAAGAAGTAGACTTCAAGCCGGCCTACATCGAGGCTATCTCGCGTTTTGCCGACCTCGACAAGATCGCCAAAGCCGGCTTCAAGTTCGCTCTCGACTGCATGTATGGCGCCGGACGCAACGTGCTATCCGGAATCTTTAAGCAACGCGGCATCGAGCATGTGCAGATTCGTAGTGAGGTCAACCCGCTCTTTCCCGGAATCAACCCCGAGCCCATCGAGCCGCACGTAAAGATGCTGCAGGACACGGTGGTGAAGGAGAAATGCCATGCGGGCTTCGTCGTGGACGGCGATGCTGACCGCGTGGGAGCGGCTGCCGAAGACGGCAGCTTTGTCGACTCGCACAAGATTTACTCGGTCCTGCTGCAATGGCTGCTTACGCGCAAAGACTGGCCGGGCGACGTGGTTCGCGCCTTCAACACCACGCGCATGCTGGACCGCATTGCCGCCAGGCATGGCCGCAAGCTGCTGGAATGCGGTATTGGGTTCAAATACATCTGCGATCTCATGATGGAGCGCGAGATCCTGATCGGTGGTGAAGAGTCAGGGGGCATCGGTATCCAGCGCCATCTGCCCGAGCGCGATGGCCTTCTCAACTCCCTTTTGCTGGCCAACGTGATGGCCGACGAAGGCAAAAGCCTGGGGCAGCTGGTAGCGGCGCTCCAGAAAGAATACGGCCCACACTACTATGCCCGCCGCGACCTGACCGTAGCCAACGAAATCAAGGAGAGCGCGATTGCCCGCGCTGCCGATCCGGCCACTACCGCTCTTGGGCCTTACAGGATTCTGCGCAAAGAGAATCTGGACGGCATCAAGCTCTTCCTCGAAACCCCGATTCACGACCACGGGGCCGAAGCCTGGCTGCTGCTGCGATCTTCGGGAACTGAGCCCCTGATGCGCATCTACACTGAAGCGTCATCGCCGCAACTGGTGCAGAATTTGCTCAAAGAGGCTGTGGAATTCGTTCACGCTAAGGAACCCGCAGCCACGTTGTGAGCCAGTCACCCGGCGTCATTGTGATCGGCGGCGGGATCGCCGGCTTGGAAGCTACACGGCTTCTTACCCAGGCTGGCGTCCGCGTCACCCTTGTGGAAGCACGCGACCGGCTGGGCGGCCGCATCTGGACGCAATATGTTTCCGGCCATCCCATTGAACTTGGCGCCGAGTTTATCCACGGACGCCCGGAGGAGATCCTCTCGACGGCTGCGCGGGCGCGTTTACAGGTTGCCCCCGTAAAAGGGAAGCTCGCTGCCAAAAACAACGGACGCTGGCAGTCCAGCGGCAGCCTGATGGAAGAAGTCAACCATCTGTTCGAGAACATGCCGGCGGACGAGCCCGACCAGACTTTCGCGCAATACATCGGCCGCGCCGGCACGAGCGCGGAAGCGAAAGAGCACGCGCTCAACTTCGTCCAGGGATTCCATGCTGCCGATCCCGAGCGCGTCAGCGTCCACTGGCTTATAGAGACTACAAAGGCCGAGGAGAAGATCGATGGCGAGAGCTCATTCCGGCTCGCACATGGTTACGATGGCCTGTTGCACGCGATCGAAAGCCAAACGAACCGGGCCAGCGTAGAGCCGCATTTGCAAAGCCCGGTTGTAGCGATTCAGTGGAAGCCGGGCGCCGTGACGGCAAAGACTGCGTCCGCGGAATACCGCGGCTCTCGCGCCATCGTCACCGTACCTCTGGCTCTTCTAAAAGCGCGCGCTGTTGCCTTTGACCCGCCAATCACAGAGAAGGATGGTCCACTCCGCTTTCTTGAGATGGGGCCGGTGGTTCGTGTCAGCCTTATGTTTCGCGAAAAGTTCTGGGAGAGTCGGCGAGAGC
>Ga0070732_10000068_pt1 | contig 102790 bp, 144 predicted proteins | sample Coa_R1_5_FD_66449 | JGI IMG/M metagenome (GOLD analysis project Ga0070732, IMG submission 66449) | Surface soil microbial communities from Centralia Pennsylvania, which are recovering from an underground coalmine fire - Coalmine... | ecosystem: Environmental > Terrestrial > Soil >... | reverse complement strand
GGTTCAGAACGTCGCGAGACAGTTCGGTCCCTATCTGGTGTGGGCGTAGGAGATTTGAGAGGGCCTGTCCTTAGTACGAGAGGACCGGGATGGACGAACCTCTTGTGTTCCAGCTGTCGTGTCAACGGCATGGCTGGGTAGCGAAGTTCGGTTGTGATAAACGCTGAATGCATATAAGCGTGAAGCACTCCTCAAGATTAGATCTCCCAACCCGTAAGGGATAAGAAGGGCACAGGAAGACCACCTGTTTGATAGGTTCGGAGTTTAAGATCAGCAATGATTTCAGCTTACGAATACTAATCGCCCGTTCGGCTTGACCATAAAATTTACTCAGGGCATGCGCGCGCAAGCGCGCGAGCACTTAGCAATGAGCCATCAGCAATCGGCCAGACCGGCTGACGGTTGAGGGTACAATGGTTGGGCGCCTTAAACGCAGTAACGACGCGCTGGTCGCGTCGTCCGCGGTAGAAACGCAATCTATTCAGTTGTGAGGCATCGTCCTCCCGCTCTTTTACAAGCTTAGGTCTTTCCAGCTGCGAAAGATCCCTTGCGCGCAACACGATGTAGAACCTGACTCGCGCCGCGCATTGTAAATATTCACGGCTAGCTCCTGGCCTCTAGCTACCAGCTGGAAGCCGGCAGCTGGCAGCCGCGCCCGCAGGGCGCGTCAGGTTTGCGGCAATCTTACCGCGGGGGTTCCACCCGTTCCCATCCCGAACACGGAAGTTAAGCCCCGCCGGGCCGATTGTACTGCACGCGAAAGTGTGTGGGAGAGTAGGTCGTTGCCGCATTAAATTAAAAGGCTCGGATCAGAAATGATCCGGGCCTTTTGTGTTCTTGCCGCAAGACGCAAAACCTTACCGCTGATGAACGCTGATCGCACGGATTTCCACTGATCTCTTTCGGGATTGCCTTGCCGTCGCCCGACCGCTGGTCGCCTGAAATTGTCAGAAGCGCTTCGACCGTGACCAGCGCGCCGATGGACTCCGAACTGCATTGAGGACAAAAGTAACGGTCTTTCCCCCCAATCTTCTTCTTGGGTCGTATGCTGGGCACTTATGATGTCGGCATGCAGGTTGAATACGAGATCACCCCTGGTGATCATCTAGAAAGCGTCAAGATCCGTTACCGGAGCTCGGTGCGCCGCTTCGTCATGACTTTCTTGGGCATTGTCCTGCTCCTGCTCGGGATATTGACTTACCCGTATTTCGAGCGAGGGTGGAGCGTGCTGGAGATTAGCCTCTCCGCTTGGATACTGTTGCTCCAGCTATTCATTCCCCGCATAGTTCACTGGCTAATCTACTACCGGAACCGACGCATCTTCGGTCCACGCAAGGTGACCTTCGACGAAGTCGGGGTTATCTCCGACGGTCCGCAGGGACACGTCGAAACACCATGGAAAAGCTATGTTAAGTTTCGCGAAAGCAAGAGGCTATTCTTGCTTTACCTCAGTCAGGACGTGAAGGGGATCGTGCCCAAACACGCCTTTAAAGACGACGCGCAACTTGACGCTTTCCGAAGTCTTGTGGCCGCACGGCTGCCGCGTGCTTAAGCGCCCATCCTCACGGGTTTGCAACGGCAGCAAGCCGAATAAACCCAGAGGTCACGCTTGGAATGAGGGTGGCCTTCTTGGTTTGACGATTAAACCACCCGGGCTACGGGTTGGGAAGGACTTGGCAAAGCTCGCCTCGATCCCGATGGCATCGGTTGTAATCTGGCAACCCCCGAAGCGGCTCTGCTCCGCCATGTGCACAATCGCGTCTGCCGTGTAGGCCCGCTTCAGCAACATATGGCGGAAGGTCCACCGGGTCAGCCAGCCGTCAATCCAGTTTCGCCCGCTCTCTTTCACATAGCTGTCCATGTCCTCGAGCGTTGCGTCCTTGCGCAGGTCCGTGATCATCGCCTCGCCTCCCGGCCGCAACACGCGATGCATCTCGTCCAGGGCCTTCACCGGCCGGGAGAAATTCTTGAATGCGGCCGAGCAATAAACCAGATCGAAGGAATCGGCGGGTAAACGGCATGGCCGCGGCGTTGCCCTGCTGAAAATCCACCGTCACCCCGGCCTGGCGCGCGTTCTTCGTGGCGATCTCCACGAAGGTCCGGCTGATGTCGAGGCCGGTAATCGTGTACTTGCCCAGCTTGGCCAGCTCGATCGCAAAGAATCCCGGACCCGGCGCTACCTCCAGTACCCGGGCGCCGCTGGGCAGCCCCCGGCGATGCGCCTGGCTTCGCGGCAAAAATCCCCTCATCCGATTCTTTCAGAAAGATCGGGCAGTTCGCTCGCGTGCCGGTCGGCATAGCGTGCGCATTCGCCCGCCACCATCTCCACCCAGGCGGCGCGCGTCTCCGGATAGCGGCTGCGGAAGATGGTCAGCAGGTGGTGGCGGCGCAGCGCCTGCGGCATCAGGTCCCACCCCTGCCGCGCGCGAGGATTGCCGGCCAGCGCCCGCCGCAGCAGCGGCGGCAGATCCAGTTCCGCCTCCATGGTTTCCGTCAGATGCTCGATCACCCGCAGCACCCGGCGCTTCCGCGTCTCTTCCCTCTTGGCTTCGCGGATATAAGAGTCAAACTGCTGGCGCCAGCTCTCCTCCAGCGACGCAAAAAAATTCCCCAGCCGCCTGCGCCGTCGCAGCGCGCGCGCCAGCGCCGGATGAATCTCAAGCTTCCTTTGTGTTTCTCCGTGTCCTCTGTGGTTCACAATCCCCCTGCCAATACCGCGCGCAGCTCCACCACTTCCAGCTCCGCCGGGCAATCCGCCCAGTTATGCCGCCAACACACGATCACATCGCACTCTGTGGCCGGGTGCCGGTGCGTCAGGAAGTTGCGGCTTTCGTATTCGAACTCGATGCGCACCCGCTGCCACCTGCCCGGCTGGACCTGGCGCGTGGCCTCGCAGTCAGGGAAGCCCGCTTGCAGGCACTCCACGCGGAAGCCCAGCCGGTGCGCCAGCATGCCAAACAGAAAAACCACTCCGCTCTCGTTCACCGGCTCGTAAGCCAGGCCGGGCAGAATCAGCGGGGCTCCCAGCACCGGCCGGCCGCGATAGAAGGGGCGTGAGGCCGCCGGCCACGCCATCCATGAATCGGGCCGCCGGGAAATTTCCGGATCGAGTAGCGAAGCCCCGTGGTCGAATCCGGGTTGCGGCGCCAGCGTGTTCACCATCAGCGCCAGGATGTTTTGCGTGATGCAGCGCCGGCCCTCGAGCGGCGGTGGCAGCGGCGCGCCTCCGCATCTCTCCCCCGCCATCGAAGATGCCGTCGGTAGAGACGTGGCACTGCCGCGTCTCACCGTCGAATCGAGATCGGTGATGGCAATGCGAAAATCGCACGGTCCCGGCGCCTCCGCCGATGCTGCATGTCTGCCGCCATCCTGCAAAAGCGGCAAAACCTCCGTCCAGCCTTTGTCTCCATCGTGCTCTCTCGCGAATCTGCGAAATGCTTCCGCCACCGCCGTCCACGACCCAAAGCGCAGCGTGAACACGCCGGCGCTGTATCGTCCATGCCGCAGGTACTGGCTGCGCGACGGCGCGCATTTCAGCTTCCAGGCTACCCGGGCCCAGTCGCGCAGCAGCTCCGCGCTGGCTATCCTCAGACCTTGCGGGTTGGGTGCAAGCCCCGCCTCGCGCACGGCGTCCCGCAGACTGGCGAAATGCGCCTGCACCCTGAAATGGCTGATCCCGCTCCGGCGCGTGAACTCCGCCCGTGTCGGCGCCCGGCCCAGCTGGCGCGCCAGCTCGCGAATAGCCTCCAGAATTGTTGTCCGCGTCGCTTCTTTGGCTCGTTGCATATATCGCTAAAGTAACACTATAGTTACTTAGTCGATATGTGTCAAGACTTGGGTGAGTTGCCTTGGGCTAGCCGAGGTGCAAATGTAACTTATAGTAGGCTAAAGACTTGATTGTCCTCCACCCCATCTCGCCCGGCAACGCCCAGGTCTTCAAAGCCGTCCGTTTGCGTGCCCTGCAGGAATCTCCCGGGGCCTTCGGATCCACTTACGCCCGGGAGGCTCAGCTTACCGGCGACGACTGGCTCACCCGCTCACGGCGCTGGAATGGCGACCGCGCCGCCGGCTTTATCGCGATAAACCAGAATGAAAATCAAGGTGAGAATCAGGGCAGACCATCAGACGACGCCTGCGGCCTGGTCTGCTCCTTCCTCGACCAGCAAGATCCCACGCGCGCGCACCTTGTCTCCATGTGGACTGATCCCGCATACCGCCGCCGGGGCCTGGGACAGCGACTGGTCGAAGCAGCCGTTGCCTGGGCCAGATCGCGCGGCGCCCGCACCATGATGCTGATGGTGACTTCCAGCAACGCCTCCGCCATCCGCTTCTACCAGCAGTTGGGGTTTACGCGCACCGGTCGCACCGAGCCCTACCCCAACGATCCCAACGTGATTGAGTACGAGATGTCGCGCTCCATCGCTTGAAATGCCGGGGCCGGCCGCTTACTTCTTGCCCTTCCCGGATCCTTTGCGACGTGAGCCGCTTTTCTTTGCCGTCTTAGTGTTCTTATCCACGCGCCGCTTCCATGCGGTGTGCAGCGCTCCGGCCAGAATGTCTTCGCCGGCGACGGCCAGGCGGATGTGCGTCATGCCCATGCGGCCCCAGCCGCCGGGAATAGAAAGAAAGACTTCAGGCATCTCGTCCACGAAAGCCGCCTGCTGTTCCGGATCGAGCATCAGGTTGCCGTAACCTTGCTTCACGGAAGCCAGCGTGGCGAAAATTCGGCCGCCTACGCGAAAGTCGGTGGCGCCCATGTGCGAGCCTTCTTCGGCGCCGGGAAAACTCAGAGCGATGCGGCGGAAATCGTCGGCGGTCACGCCAACATTTTAACGTCGAGATTCCTCAGCCGGAAAATTGGCCTCTCCTACTCCGTTCGCAGCGCGCTCATCGGTGAAATCGAAGCTGCCCTGCGCGCGGGAATGATGGCCGCAAAAAACGCCGCGATGGCCAGCGCTACGGTCGCCACCGTCAGCGCCAGGGGGTCCCAGCTGGGAACGCGGTAGAGCTGCGCCGAAATCAGTTTCCCCGCGCCCACCGCCAGCGGCAATCCCAGAGCCAGCCCCGCCAGCACGCGCCATGACGCGCCCAGCAGGATCAGCTGCACTACTTTAGGACGATCTGCGCCCAGCGCCATGCGGATGCCGATCTCCTGCGTGCGTTGTGCCACGCCGTAAGCCGTCACGCCATACAATCCCACCGCGGCCAGCAGGAGCGCCACCATCCCGAACAATCCGGCCAGGCTGGCTACAGCGCGCTCCTGGCTGAAGGAATAGTCCACTTGCTGCTGCAGCGTTCTCACCTTGATGATGGTAAGGTTGGGATCCACTTCCGCCAGCGCTCGCGTGATCTGCGGCTCCAGCGTCCCCGGCGCAATATCGCTCGCCAGCAGGATTCCGTCGATCAAATGGCTCCGCGTCTCCAGCTGCTTCATCAGATCGTTCTTGTAGTCCACCTTCTGTGCCAGCGGAACATAGAACATGGCGCGCGCCGGCCGGTTCAGACCCCAGCCGGCAAACTTGGCATCGCGCACGATGCCCACGATGCGGAAAACGTTCACGTTCTCCGGCAGGTCGATCCCGAAGTGCTGGTCCAGCGGATCTTCATTGCTCTTGAAGAAGCGTTTCACGAAGGCTTCATTCACGATGGCCACCGGCGCTGTGGTTTCGTTGTCGGCTGCGCTGAAGTGCCGGCCGCGCAGCATGGTCATCCCCAGCGTCTGCATGTAGTCGGCGCTTACCCGGTCCCAGGAAGCGCCCGCCTCCTCGCCCATCTTGGGAGCGGGATGCCCCGCCACCAGTACCAGCTCGCCCCAGTTGTCGGTCAGCGGGTTATACAGCGCCATGCCCACGCCCCGCACTCCCGGCAGCCGCTTGAGCCGCTCTTCCAACTGACGGTAAAGCGCGGCCAGCTTAGGCTGTGAATAGGTGGTCGGGGGCGGGTTGAGCGATATCATCACATGCCCCGGAACCTGGTATCCGAAATCCTGGTTCTCCAGCTGATTGAGGCTGCGCGCCAGCATGGTGGCTCCCGCCACCAGCACTACTGAAAGAGTTGCTTGCACCACCAGCAGGGCCTTGCGCGTGAAGGAAGCGTGCTCGCTGGTGCTGCGTGCCGATCCCCGCAGCGCTTCCGCGGGATCGGTGCGCGTAGCAAACCACGCTGGCGCCGCGCCGAAAATGATTCCCGTCAGCAGTGAGAGCACGAAAGCAAAGCCCAGAATCGGGAACGAAGGCAGGGTGCTGACGGGGAGAAACGTCGCGTACTGGAAGGCCAGCGCCAGCAGCAGCCGCGCCGCGCCTACCGCCACCACCAGTCCCGCGATGCCGCCGCCGATGGCCAGCAACACGCTTTCCGTCAGCGCCTGGGTAATAATCTGCCGGCGCGACGCTCCCATCGCCAGGCGCACCGCGGTCTGCGTCCGTCGCGAGACTCCCCGCGCCAGCAGCAGGTTGGCCACGTTGGCGCAGGCAATCAGCAGCACCAGCCCGCACACTCCGAACAGGATGTTCAGGCTGCGCCCATATTCTTCCTTCATCACCGCCACGCCCGCGCCCGCCGGAACCACGGCGATATTCTGCTTGGGAAGGCTGTGGATGACATCGTCCATCCAGTTCGCGGGATAGCCGGCGTCATGCTGCATCCACTGGCGCAGGATTCCGGTCAGCCGCGGCGCCATGCCGGCCACCGATGCTCCCGGCTTCACTCGCCCGATCACGCGCAACCATGCCGAAATCGACCGGTGCAGCAGGGATGCGTCGCCGTTGATCATCGGTTCCTGCTGCAGCGGGAGAAAGATGTCGGGCGGATCGCTTTGCAATGTCTCGCCAAAAAATCCCGGCGCTGCCACGCCGATGATGGTGAAGGGGCGGCCCTCGACCATGAAGGTTGATCCCACTACGGACGTCTCGCCGCCGTACGTGGTTTGCCATGCATGGTGGCTGAGCACCGCTACTGCCGCCGATCCCGGCCGGTCGTCGTCCTCGGTGAAAACGCGTCCGCCAAAAGCGCCCACACCGAGAGTCGAAAAGTAGTTTCCGCTCACATACTCGGAGCGCAATGGCCGTGGCGCCAGGTCCACGCCTTCGCGTCGCGCGCTTACCCGCCAGCGCCCCGCCTGAAAAACAGCCAGCTGCTCGAACTCCGGCGTCTCCTTGCGTAACACCTCGACCAGGGGATAGGAGAACATCCCCCACCGGTCCTGCGGCCCGCCTTCCACGCAGCAATCGTCGCCGTCGCCGATGCGGTAGAGCCCAGCCGGGTCCTTCACCGGAAGCGAGCGCAGCATGGTGGCGTCGATCAGGGTAAAGATGGCCGTTGTCCCGCCGATTCCCAGAGCCAGCGTCAGCATGGCCGCTGCTGTAAACACCGGCGCCATGCGGAACTGCCGCAAGACGTAACGAAGATTGCCGAGAAAATTCTGCATTCGGGCCTCTTGGCTGTTAAATACTGACGCGAAGCGCTTTCGGTTCCGAAAAAAATGGAGTTTTCTTCCGCGCCCGCCGCGAAAGCCCTGATCGGACTCTTAGACTGGAAAAGAGGTTTTTGGTCTGCTTAGTTCTTGGGCGTCTTTTGATTCTGCCGTTGCGGCTGGGTGGGTGGGGTGGGATCGTCCTGCACCATGCCGGCGAAGAAATCATCGTCGCTGGCCGGTTTTCCCGAGCCGGTGCCGGTGGCAGGTGGAGCGTTCTCTGCGCTGGAGGCTCCAGAAGCTTGAGAAGCGTTGGTATCGGCAGTCTTTGGTTTGTGCTCCTCGGTCCACTTCTTCAGCGCTTCCTGCTGTTCAGGAGTGAGCAGCTCCTGGACCTTCTGCCGCTGCTGGGCGTGGATCTGTCTTATCTTCTGCTGCATCTGCTCTTCACTAAGCGAATCATCATGGCGCGCGGCCCACACCGCCTGCGTCATTTCCTTCTGGATCTGCGTGAATTGCCGCCGCTGCTCCTCGGTAAGGTTCAGGGCCTGGAAAAATGCGTTTCCACGGCGCTGCTGCTGCCAGCGTCCCTGCCCCCGGCCGTTCGTCTGCGTCGACGACCCCGGCTGGTCCTGCGCTCCGGTCTGGGCGGAGGTTGCTTGCGCCCCGGCGATGGCCGGTAACAGGGCTGCGTTAATGATCAGGGCCAGATAGCGTCTAGAATGCATACGATCTTTCCTTCTGCCGGGATAGTAACCCGATCGGGCAGGCAGGGTCGCCCTCTCCAAAGTAACTTTGGGGTGTGCTTTTAGGTACGCGACTTTGGGGTAAGCTCGGGTTTGGTTTAAGCAAGGCGGGTGAATATGAGGATCAGGATTCTGGCAGTGGCACTGGCGTTGAGCGCATCGCCATTTTTATTGGCACAACACGACCACCATGATTCGGACGCTGCGCAGCCGCAGGGCGAAGGTACGGCCTCTGACCTCACGGCCACTACGCAGGCCATGAGCCATCATCACGAAGGCCACGACCACATGGCCGCGCACATGCACATGAGCGCCCTGCGCGATCCCCAGCCCGGCGACGCTGAAAAAGCCCACAAGGTCGCCGGCCAGGCCCGCGAAGCGCTGGAGAAGTATCGCGACTACCACGTGGCGTTGAACCAAGGCTTCAAGATTTTCCTGCCCAACATCCCCCAGCCTATGTACCACTTCACTAACAACGCTTATGCGCTGGAAGCGGCCTTCTTCTTCGATCCCACCAAGCCCACCTCGCTGCTCTATGAAAAACACGGTGACGATTACAAGCTTATCGGCGCCATGTACACCGCCCCCGTGCGCTTCAGCGAAGACCAGCTCAACCAGCGAATTCCGCTGAGCATGGCCCAGTGGCATCAGCACGTGAACATGTGCCGTCCACCCCGGGGGCGCGAAATCGAGATGTTGCAGAAAAAGCCGGAGTTCGGGCTGAACGGCTCCATCTCAACCCAGGAAGCCTGCGAGGCTGCCGGCGGAACTTTCATGCCTCACGTTTTTGGCTGGATGGTGCACGTCTATCCCTGGGAGAAGACGCCGGATGAGATCTGGTCGGTAGAACGCCAGCTCAAAGACAAGCCAAAATCTGAGCACCACGATCATGACGCCATGAACTGAACAGAGTCCCCTCTACTCAATTCTGACCTGGAACTCTCGCGACGATTCGTCCTTTGTCGCGGGATAGCGCAGCGCGGCCAGGGAAAACTGCGCGCCGCCCTTCACCATCTGCGGCTCGAACCGGTAATTTGAACCTTGCACCGTGAGTCTAGAGCGAACGCCGCAGCATTCCGGCAACCGCACGCGCTGCTGAGCGCCGCTGCAGATGTAAAGGGAAATCAGGTCGCAGAGCTGCAGCAGATCGGTGAGCTGTTCCAGTTCCTCGGCGGTTTTATTCTGTTTGGCCGCCAGCTTTTTCTGCCGCGCTGCTTCTGCTTTCAGGAAGCTCTCAATCTTTTTGCGCGCTGCCGCAGCATCGTCGCCGTGCGCCAGGCGGTGCTCGGCCAGCCGCCAGAAGTGGCGGCTCACCATGTAGCCGCCGGTAGCGCTGGCTTTCTGGGCGATCTCCGCCGACTGCGTCCACGCGGTTAAGAATTCTGCAAGCTCCGTCTGCAGAAACGATTGCGGGCTTCCCCCCGAGCGCGAGCGGCTGTGCGTGATGGCATGCGCGTCAGGCATGCCCCAGCCGGCGTCGTGCAGCGCGATGGCGCGGATGATGGGCAGATCAAGCTTGGGGATGTGCGCGCCGCTTAGTTTCGCTGCGATTTCACCCGATAGCGCCGCATGCGAAGGCTGAGTGATCATCCAGCAGCTTTCGTAGCGCCGCCGCTGGAGCTGCTCCACCACCGGCCAGGCCTCGACGAACGATTCGCCGGCGGCTGGCTCAGGCTCGAGCGGGCGCAGGATCATCGCTTCAGCTTGGCCGGCGTTTGGCGACGCGCCCGGATGCTGCCGCGGCCTTGGCTGGACCTGAGCTGGAAGGCGGCTTCTTCATTCCGTTCAGCAGATCGCGCAGCGCCACGGCATTGTTGCGCTCGGTGTCGCGCGAAGAGTAGATCAGAGTGACCTGCGGGTGGGCGCCGATCAGCGCATACAGCAGCTCCAAATCGGCTGAGGCCTCCGGCGTCCGCAGCTCGTGAAAATACCGTTTCTTGAACAACGGCCAGTTGGCGCTCTCGTGATACCACTTGCGGAGGTCGTCCGAGGGAGCAAGATTCCTGAGCCAGTGATCGATCCGAGCCTCTTCTTTCTTGAGCCCCCGCGGCCACAAGCGATCCACCAGCACCCGCACCCCGTCGGCGGCCGAAGGCTTGTCGTATGCCCGTTTGATCTCAACCGTCATGGCCAGATATCGAGAGTACAAAAAAAACTCGACTCAAGACATAATAGTCATTTGCAGCGACGAGCGTCCATACCGGTTCTGACTTTTGCCCTGGCGGTGCTGGCTCTGGCTTGCGGTTGCGAGAAGGATCGCTCGCAGCTTTCTGACGCCGAGCTCGGGCTCAACCTGCAGCAGGCGCATGGCCGGCGCGTATACAACGTCCATTGCCTCTCTTGCCATCCCGCCTACTCCTCGCACGGCAACAAGGGACCGGGGCTCAAAGATCTGTATAAGAAGGAATACCTGCCCAGCGGCCTGACTTCTACTGACGAGCACGTGGAGCAATCCATCGTCCGCGGCCGCAACATGATGCCGGCCTACCCCCAGATTTCCGGCGACGATCTGGCAGCCCTGGTCGCATACATGCATACTCTCTGACCGGCTGCCCGCCAGTCAGACTCGGCGTTGCAAGTCGCGAAGGCGTTTGAATTCCGCGTCTTCGACTTCGGCCTCATGCAACCGGTCTTCGAAGTCCGCTCCCTCGCGGTACCACAGCCTCACGTTACGCCAGGCGGCGATGCTGGAGAATGCAAACACGGGAATGATGAAGATGAACGGCGTGGCCGGACCCAGGCCGGCGAAGATAAGCACGGTGTAGATCGCGGCTTGAATGGCTGCCAGTACGAACTGGAAGGGACTTAAGGGCACTCGCCGCTCCGGTTGGCCGGCGCGGCGGAGCCGCTCTGCGTCGTCGGGTCCGAGAATCTCGGTGGCGATCTCCAGCGCGATCAGGATCGCAATCACCGACGCCAGAATGTAAACCAGCGTCTGCAGAAGTGTCGAGTGCGCGAGTCCGCCGACGGCGAACAAGGCGGACGCAGCCAGCGGCGCTACACGTCCCAAAGGGGCGTGCCGGCTTTGCAGCCAGCGCAGGAAATTACCCACTTTCTCGTCCACCCGATTTCTCCGTTCACCCGCCATGTTATTAAGCCGGCGGGAACGACGAAAGTTACGTCGGTGACTCGGCTATGGAAGCGGCAGGCGCAGGCCGTACAATAGAAAGAAGCATGGCCAGCCCGGCTGAACTCGTCCAGATCGATCTTGCGCCGCGGCGTCCGCAGCCCAAGCCGGAGTGGCTGAAGGCCCGCGCTCCGCTGGGCGACAACTATCACGACCTCAAAAAACTGGCGCGAACTCTGGGCCTGCACACAGTCTGCGAATCGGCGCAGTGCCCCAACATCGGCGAATGCTGGAACCACAAGACCGCCACCTTCATGCTGCTGGGAAACCTGTGCACGCGCCGCTGCGGCTTTTGCGCGGTCCCCAAAGGTAAGCCCGAACCTCTGGATTGGGATGAGCCGCGCCGGGTAGGCGAAGCCGTGGCCGCGCTCAGCCTGAAACACGCGGTGGTGACCAGCGTGAATCGCGATGACGACAACGTCGGCGGCGCCAGAATTTTTGCCGAGACTATTCGCGAGATTCGCCGCCAGGCCCCCGGCTGCCAGGTGGAAGTCCTGATCCCGGATTTTCAGGGCCGCGATGACTGCCTGCAAATCGTGCTGGAAGCCCGCCCCGAAGTGCTGAACCACAACACTGAGACTGTGCCTCGGCTGTATCGCGTGGTTCGCTCGGGCGCGCGCTACGAGCGTACGTTGCGTCTTCTCGACAACGTGAAACGCTTTGCGCCGAACATGGTGTCGAAGACCGGAGTGATGGCGGGACTCGGCGAGACCATGGATGAACTGCTTCAGGTCTTCCGCGACCTGGCCGCATGCCGCGTCGATATTCTTACCGTAGGCCAATACCTGCGGCCGTCAAAAGATCATGTGCCGATCGCCCGCTACTACACGCCTGACGAATTCGCTTTCATGAAGCGCCAAGCGCTGGCCATGGGCTTCAAACACGTTGAGTCCGGGCCGCTCGTGCGATCTTCCTACCACGCTCACGAGCAGGCGGAAAGCACCGGGCTGACGCTGCTCGCGCAGTAATCCCCAAAATCCGCGATCAGCCACAAAGGACACGATAGCTCACGAAGGAGTTTTTGCGTCCGTCTCCTTGGTGATCCTTCGTTGTCCTTCGTGGTTGCTCGGTTCTTACTACCAGACGTGGCATGCGTTCTGCCGAACCATGGGCTGGCCGGCCTTGCAGCCCCACGCCTTCTGGAACTCCGGCATGTTGGAAACTACGCCGTTCACGCGGAACTTGCCGGGCGAGTGTTCGTTGTTGAGAGCCAGCAACCGCGACATCTGGTCGGTCATGTTCTGGCACCAGATTTGTCCCCACCCGATAAACACTCGCTGCTCGGGTGAGTAGTCATCGAGCTTCTCCGCGGCCTTGCTGCTCATGTTTGCCAGCAAGGCCATCAGCGCGATGCGAAGCCCGCCGTTATCGGCCGTGTTTTCTCCCAGGGTCAGTTTGCCGCGCACGTGCACATCGTCGACCGCGACGAAGCTGTCGTACTCGTCAACGATGCACTGTGTCCGCTCCTTGAAGGCCTTTTCGTCTTCTGGAGTCCACCAGTCTTTAAGGTTGCCCTGGGGGTCGAATTGCGCGCCCTGGTCGTCAAAGCCGTGCGTCAATTCGTGCCCGATGACCGCGCCGATGCCACCGAAATTCGCCGCCTGATCCGCTTTGTAATCGTAGAACGGAGGCTGCAGAATTCCCGCGGGGAAGTTGATGTCGTTTTCCAGTGGATCGTAGTACGCGTTGACCGTGGGCGGAGTCATCTGCCATTCCTGCTTGTCCAGCGGCTTGCCGATCTTGTTGAGCTGGCGGTGCACTTCAAATTCGTTGGCGCGCAACGAATTTCCCAGAGCGTCGCCGCGAACGATCTTCAGCGCGCTGTAGTCGCGCCACTTGCCGGGGTAGCCGATCTTGTTTTCGATGGCGGCCAGCTTGATCAAAGCCTGTTTCTTGGTAGTCTCGCTCATCCAGTCCAGGCCCTGAATGTCGCGTCCCAACGCGTCTTCCAGCGCCTTGACCATCTTCAGCGTGCGTTCTTTGGCTTCCGGCGGGAAGTGTTTTTCCACATATGCCTTGCCCACTGCTTCGCCCAGGTCGCCATCAGCCGCGCTGACGCACCGCTTCCAGCGCGGCCGCAGCTCTTTGGCTCCGGTCAGGGTCTTTCCGTAGAAAGCGAAGTTCTCGTCGACGAACGGCTTGGGCAGGTACGGCGCCTGCGAGTGCACAAAATGCCAGCGGAAGTAAGTCTTCAGGTCGTCCAGGCTGACCGTTTTCAACTCCGCGTCCAGCGCTTTGAAGAAATCGGGGACAGCCACGTTCAGGCTGGCCAGCTTGGGCGAATCCATATCCGTGAGATAGCGGGTCCAGGAGAGCGTCGGCGCCAGCGCCTGCCACTGCTCCTCCGTGAGCTTGTGGTAAATCTTTTCCGGATCGCGGCGCTCTACGCGGTCCATGGCCCCCTTGGCCAGAGCAGTCTCAATGCTCATTACCGCCGTGGCGTCAGACGCGGCTTTCTCCGGCGCCTCGCCCATCAGCTTGAACATGTTGGTCACATGCTCCACGTACTGCTTGCGCAGCTCCACTGACTTGGCGTCGTCCTTCAAGTAGTAGTCGCGATCCGGCAGCGAGAGCCCGCCCTGGTCGGCCTGGCCAATAACTTCTTTTGCATTCTTGAAGTCGGCTCCCGAACCGAAGCTGAAAAGCGCGTCAATGCCGCGGGCATGCAAGTAGGCAATGAGCGGCGTGAGATCGCTCTTGCTCTTGACCGCAGCGATGCGGTCAAACTCCGGCTTGAGCACGGCCAGTCCTTTTTTGTTGATGGCATCCTCATCCATGCAACTGGCGTAATAGTCGCCGATCTTCTGCTCATCCGCCGTGCGCTTGGTGGCTTTGGCGGCCTCCTCCAGGATTTCCCGCAGAAATTGGCGGTTGTTCTCCGCCAGTTCGCTGAAGCGGCCCCACGCAGGCTGGTCGGCGGGGATGGGGTTGTTCTTCAGCCATCCGCCACAGGAATACTGGTAGAAATCCGCACAGGGATCCGCACTCTTATCGATAGCGTTGAGATCGAGAACGTTAATCTGCTTCGGACCCGCGCCCGGCCCCTGATCCTTGGCGCCCTGGGCGCAGGCCATCCCTGACAGGATCACTGCAACAGCGAGAAGCTTGAAGATGCGCATATTGATTGCCTCATTTATAGAAGTTGTGAAACGCATTACGGGCTTGCCGTTTGGACGTACCGGAAATCTTAGACGCAATTGCAGCGACCCAGGTGAAGCTAAGAGCTGCAAAATCAAAAGATCTTCAGCTGGATCGTAAGGTACTTCTTTGGGTTCTCGCGGACGGCCTTCACCAGGTTGCGGCTCTCCACCAGCAACTGGTCGCTGTTGTTGTAGAACCGGGGATCGCGAAGGAACAAGCCCGCGCTGCCTTCCCCGGCCTCCAGTCGGTCGGCGATGATGGAGAGCTTGTTGATCGTGTTTTCCAGCTTTTTAGCCAGTTCTTCGTCCTTCGTGAGCTTGCCCAGCGACCCGCGACCGGCGTTCACATCGTCCATCAGCTTGTTGGCTTTGGCCGCGGTCTGGTTCAGGTTGTTGTAAAGGGCTTCATCCTTGAAAAGCTTTCCCAGATTGCCTTTTCCGTTGTTGGTCTCTTCTACCATCTTGTCAATCTTATCGATAGCGTCATTGGCTTTGTTGTAAAGCGTCGGATCATTGAACAGCGCGCCCAGGGTTCCCTTGCCCTTGTTCACGTCGTTCAGCATGCTCTGAATCTCGTTCAGGATGCCATTGGCCTTGTCGATCAGTGTGGCGTCGTAGAGCAGATCGTGGATGGTTCCCCGTCCCGTTTCTACTTCCGCAACCAGACGATCTACGCGCTTTACCAGGATGTCCATGTTCTGCAGCGTACTCTGACTGCTGCGGACCACATCCTGTATGCCGGGCGCATTGGCGGAGGGAAGCTCGTCGCCGTCCGCAATGGGCTTGCCTTTGGCGAACCTTCCGTCAATATCAATAAAGGACTCGCCCAGCACGCCCGCGGTGAGAATGGCGGCCATATCGTCCTTGCGCAGCAACGGCTGGTATTTTCCGTTGATGCGCATCACCACCTGAATGGCCTTTTCGCCATGGTTGGGGATTACCACCACGCTTTCCACGTTGCCGATGGCCACGCCCTGCAGGTCTACCGGTTGTCCGGCACGCAGACCTTCAGCGTTGTCGAAGTAAGTGACCAGGCGGATGCGCTTGGTGAAGAAGCCGGTGGTGCCGCGCATCAGGAAGACGAGGATAAACAGCGTCACCAGGGCCGCAGTGACGGTGATGCCGACCTTGAGTTCAGACCACCTGAGCTGCTTTTGACTCGGCAATGGGATGCAATCCTAAGCTCGAAAAATCATAGCAGAAACCCCGTCCAGCCTATAATTCGCCCGCACTCCTGCCAAGGCACTCGATCGTAACCCTGCGGCACAGTTCAAGTTGCTCGCCATGAAGGCCAGGCACGCGTGCAAACCACCGCTATCAGGTAAGCGCCGGCGGCACATGCCATGGTGACGGTGAGTCCGAAATGTATGGCCACCACCATGGCCGTAACCGAGCCCAGCACGCTGGCGGCAGCGTTCAAGGCCCAGGCCCATTCAACTATTTCCACGCGGGCCAGCGCCGCGGGAAACGGCATACCCATCAGGAAGCCCAGTGGCGCGATAGTAATAGCGCTGATGAGCAGCTTGACGGCGAACGGCAATCCCACGGCGACGGCAAGCAGGCCGGGCAGCAGAAATACATAGAGCGCGATCAACGCCGCAATGGCAATCAGCAGCCGGCGCAGCCGAACAGATCCGCTGATCCATCGTCGCCCCGCCAGACTCCCGGTACCGCTTGAGAGCAACATCAGAAAGACCACGACTGTTAAAGCGTAGGTTGGATGCCCAAGAAACAATACGAAGCGCTGGATCAGAGCAATCTCCACCGTGATATAGCCGAGGCCGACCGCAATGAAATAGAACAGTGCGAGCAGACTAGTTTGCGGACCCAGCCCGCGGCCTCGCAGCGCCAGAGGAAGAATAAGAAATCCCAGAACCGCCGCCACTGACAGAACCAGCACCATCCCCAGCGTGACTACGCCGACATTGACCTTCCAGTCCATGCTCTGCCTTGTATTGGCGGCGTTGCGCAGCATGTCGGCGGTCTTCATGGTGAAGAAGAAGAACGGATCGTTGTCGCTGACCGGGGCCACGTTGTAGGCATAATCATGGGCAAAACCCCACGGGTCGGCTGATTCGATCAACTGCTGGTAAACCCCGGCGGCCGCAGGCAACGGCGCCGCGCCGGCATACCGCGCCGGAGGATTGAGCCACACCAGGTTGGAGTTGGCGCGAACGTGCTGAGCCACGGCTTCGTATTCGGCGGCCGTGAGCGGCGATTTTTTGGCTATCACCAGCACGGGGCGGCCGTCGTCAGTGAGGGCACCATCGGAAACGATGATGAAATGCTGCCTGAAGTCGGATACGCCCAGCTGGCGCAGCGCAGCCATGGCCTCTGAGACTACGCGCAGGGCCTCGCGAGGCCGGCGAAACTCCCAGCGGGTGATAGCAATCATCCCGTCCGGTCGCAGGTGATCAAAATACTCGCGAAAAGCTTCCAGGGTGTAAAGATTGTTTTCACTCAGGGCAAAAGCGCCGGCCGCGGTCGAAGCCCAGGTATCCACCAGCGTCATCTGCAGCACGTCATACTGGTCTTGGGAACTGCGGATGTACGAGCGCCCGTCCTGAACATGCACGTGCACGTCGGGCCGCTCATAGAGATGGTAGGCATAGTCCGCATAGCGGCCGCGCATCACGTTGTTGGCGATAATGGGATTGATTTCGATGGCGGTTACGCTGCGACTGCCATTGCCCACGGCTCGCAGCACATCCACGCCGCCTCCTGGACCGATGATGGCGAACTCGCCATGCGGCCTCAGCACATTCGCCACCGACGATGCAGCGCCCATTAAGCTGCGCTTCCAGTTGAACACCGGCTGTGTAGGCAGTCCGGTCAGATCGGGCTTTCCCTTGGCCGGCAGGTCGCGGTCCCATTGCGCTGGGTCCACGTTCATGATGGCGGTGCTGGCGTCGGCATCAATGACCACGTTGCGAAAGCCGTTCTGGCTGTCAACCTCGATGCGGGAGATCGCGTTCCATCGGGAGTACTCCATCCACTTCGGGTCGCGAAACCTGCCTTTTGCGTAAATGACGTCGATCAGCCGTCCGGAATGGTTGGCAGCCATCAGCACAGCGAACACACCCGCCAGCATCAGCGCGGGAGCGCGCCAGGCGAATCTGCCTGCCCAAAGCGTTGCCGCGACGGCCATGGTTAACGCGGCGAAAAGCAGCGCATTGGGCGCGCCTACAAAGTTCAGCAGGGGCACCGTCGCCAGGCAGGCTACCGATCCCCCCAGCAAGTCGGCGCCATAAAGCCGGGAAATCGCGGCACTGGAACGGGCGAAAAGGACTGAAAACAATAGCCCGGTAAAGAAGAAGGGAACGCTGCAAGCCAGATAGATTACGGTCAGGCAGGCAAAATTGGCGAGGGAGAGCTCCAGGGCGACAGGAGTGTGCAGCACCACCTCAAGCGCCAGCAGGATGCAGACCGAATTGATCATGCACAGCCGGCTGCCCAGCGTTTCGATGGGAAAACTCCTTAGCCATTGGTCGCGCAAGTGGGCAAACACTCCGCCCGAGCCCAACCCCAGCAACGCCACGGATATGGCAAAGAACGCGAAATGATAGAACAGCACCACGCTGAACAGCCGCGTCAAAGCCAGTTCCAGCAGTAAGCTGGCAAAGCTGACCATGGCGACGGCCACCATTACTGTTCGCGAACTGTCGCGAGTCGTCTTGGCCATATCCTCGGCGGCGAGCGCGGCGGGGTTCATTGTTCAAAATTCTCCAAGGCTGAAAGAGTTTACAGGCAGGCAGTCAAAAGCGCTTATTCTCCCTCCAGGATCACATGGGCGATTGCCTGTTCGGCGGTGTGTGAAAGAGAGAGATGAGTATGTTTACATCCCAATGACTTGGCAAATTCCGCGGCTTTGCCGCTGAGTCGGAGCTGTGGACGTTGTCCGGGATGGCGAACCACCTCCAGGTCATGCCAGGTGACCCCGTGCCGCAAGCCGGTGCCGATGGCCTTCATCCCGGCCTCTTTGGCGGCAAACCGGGCCGCCAAGCGCTCGGCCGCGTTGACCTTGGCCATGCAGTACCGGACTTCTTCCGGAGTAAAAACCCGGTGCAGAAAGCGGTCCCCGAAGCGGTCCACGGCAGCCCGGATACGGGCTACCTCGGTGATGTCAACTCCTGTCCCTACAATCATTTGCCCGGCCTTTTAAGGTAACACACGGGGCCCGTCCGAGTGCCCCGGGTTAGAGGCATTTCATGAGAGACAACTCTGGACAGCATAGGTATAATAAAAACCGCGTGTTTCGAAGCGTTGTACAGCAGTACTGCACTCCCTGCATCCTGCCTGCACTACCTTAAGAAAAGCGCAAATTCTAAGAAACAAGGAATGCGTGTAACACAATGGAACAAGGAACAGTTAAGTGGTTCAATGACGCGAAGGGTTATGGCTTTATCTGCCGCGAAAACGGTGAAGATGTGTTCGTTCACTTCTCCGCGATCCAGGCCAACGGCTTTCGCAGTTTGAAAGAAGGTCAAGCCGTGCAGTTCAACGTCGTCAAAGGCCCCAAAGGCTGGCAAGCAGAAAACGTGCAGTTGCTGTAATCTTCAGCGAATTCTAAGAAACGGGCGGCCAATTTGGCCGCCCGTTCTCTTTTGACAACCAAAACCACGACACCGCCTTCCGGCCAGATGGGAACGGAAGACGGTCGCGGTGAGAACTAGTGTCTGTCGAAAACTACGGTCCAGGTTTCCGAATTGCCCTTTGAGTCCTTGCCGACCCAGGTGCTGGTGCGTGTCTTGTTGTCCTTGGAGACCACGCTGTGCACCGTGGCCACGACTTGCCCATTTTTCTTATTTGTGGTCTCCATGGTGTTGGCGTCGATTTTCTTCAAGCTCACGGAATCGGCACCATCAACCCCGCCGCTGGAAGGATAGTCTTTACCATCGAACTTGGCGGCCCAGTGGACGTGAGTCGGATTTCCTTTTGCATCCACGCCAGTAGCATCGAGGATCAAGCCATCAGACTGCTCCTTGAAGACCACGGTGAGGCTCTTCGGTGCAGGATGATCCGCGGTGTACTTCGATTTTTCCAGATTTACTTTCCAGGTGCCCACGTTTGGGTTCTTGGCCCAAATCGCGAGCCAGGCAAAAAAGAACAACACAAAGAGGGGTTTTCTCCCTATACGCATGCAAAACCCCCTCCATCGGGGTTGCGGCCATGCTAGCAGGAGAGATGGAGAGCGGCAACGCCAGCTATCGGATTCTATCTGGCTGGCCGGGAACGGTGATCAGGATGTCCACGAGCCCCCTGGCGCTCTGCTGCCAGTCGGTGGGCTGAGGCCACGTTTGAGACGCCGATCAGGGCGCGAAGAAGATCGAAAGGATCGAGATCAATGCGTATGTCGCCGCTCTTGATGGCTCGCTTCACAAGTGCGTCGATGGCTCCCTGAATGTGACTGCGGGAAGCTTCCGGGAAGCTTCGCGAGGTTCGGCTCAATGCTGCCCGCCTTTACAGGCTGGCGCTGGAGAAATGTCCCGCGGGAGCGCGCTACCACGGGGTGGCTGATGAGGGAGTGCCGGCGCGAGAGATTGCTGAGGTTATCGCCCGGCGTTCTGATCCTGCCGGTGGTCAGCAAGTCCCGGGGGAAAGAGGCGACCGCGCATTTTGGCTGGATGACACACCTCTCGGCCATCGACGGCCCGGCTTCGAGCGTGGTAACTCAGAAACGACTAGGATGGAGACCGGCGCAGCCTGGCCTGATTGCCGACATAGACAGCAAGCGCTATTTCGAAGAAAGCCCAGCCGCGGCGCATGGATAACCTCTAAATTTTTAGATCGTCGAGGAGTTTAGATCGTCGAGGAGGAAGAGAATGGCAAGCCTACCCAAACCAACGTCAACTATAAGCGCATTCGGGTACACATCAACCACAGAAGATGTTTTGTCAGGAATCGATCTTCGCGGCCAACGTATTCTGGTGACCGGCGTTTCGGCCGGGCTGGGGGTAGAGACGGCGCGGTCTCTGGCGGCGCACGGCGCCCAGGTCGTCGGTGCGGCGCGGGATCTAGCCAAGGCCAGGACGGCGACCGAGCAGGTTCGCAAGGACGCGGCCAACGGCGGTGGGAGCCTCGAGCTGGTGGAACTCGATCTCGCCGATCTCAAGAGCGTCCGTGCCTGCGCCGATGGATTGCTGGCACAAGGCAATCCCTTCGATGTGGTCATCGCCAATGCCGGCGTGATGGCCACACCGTTTGGTCATACAGCGGACGGATTTGAGACGCAGTTCGGCACCAATCATCTGGGCCACTTTGTCCTGGCCAACCGGATTGCATCGCTGATTCGCGGGCGGCTGATCAACCTATCGTCTTCGGGGCACCGCTTCTCCAACGTAAATCTCGGCGATCCCAACTTTGAACGCACGCCCTATGAGCCGTTCGTTGCCTATGGCCGATCGAAGACGGCGAACATCTTGTTCGCCGTGGCCTTCGACAAACGGCATCGAGATCGCGGAGTCCGCGCTGCAGCCGTACATCCGGGAGGAATTCGGACCGAGCTGGCCCGCCACATGGATCCCAGCCAGATGCAACAGCTCGTGGATCGAATCAACAAGGAGATGGCAGCAGCAGGCAAAGGAGCCTTCGAATGGAAGACGATTCCCCAGGGAGCCGCAACCTCAGTCTGGGCCGGCGTAGTGGCGGCGGCCGATGAAGTCGGTGGTCGATATTGCGAGAATTGCCACGTCAGCAAGGTCGTGCCGGACGATGTAGCCATTAGCGCCGTAAGCGAAGGAGTTCGCGGTTACGCGCTGGATCCAGAAAACGCTGAGGCGCTGTGGAAGAAGAGTGAAGAGATGGTCGGAGAGTCGTTTTGACGACTCTCCACCCTACGCGTCGGCGCCGTGACCCGTGCATTGGAGCACGCCAAGGAAGCGAATGAGCGGTCCTAAATCAGGTTTCTTTCCTTTACTTCCAAATACTGATTGACCAGGGCCGCAGTGAGCTTGCTGGGCGCGATCTCCAGGGCCAACGCGCCGCGGGTTCGGATCCGTCCGATCAGGGCCTCCCGGCGCTGCACCAGTTCCTGGGCTGCGGTCACCTCGAACATCTCGGCTTTGTTCTCAGGATATTTAGCCGCCAGCGCCTGCAGGTCGGTCTGCGCGATGACGGTAAAGAGCAGCAGATGTTTGCTGAGAATCTGCGAGGCGCTTTCAATGACCTCCGGTGTCATGGAGGTATCGGCCAGGTCGGTGATCCAGATGATCAAAGAGCGCTGCTTCTGCATCTGCAGCAGGGCTGAGGCGGCGCGCAGATGATCGGCTTCGGCCACTTCCTCGTGGGCGGAGGCCAGCCCTTCCAGGATCGCGCGCAAATGCGGCAGGCCGCGCCCTAGGTTCACCCGCTGCTGAATACCGCGCCCGTAGACCAGCACGCCCACGCGGTCGCCGGAATACAGCGCAATTTGTGCCAGCGAGAGCGCCGCATTGACGGAAAGGTCGAGTTTGCTGAGCTCGCCCACGCGCGCCCGCAGGAGCCGACCCGCATCCATCACCAGCCACACCGGCTGGCTGCGCTCCACCTGAAACAGCTTGGTCACGTGTTTGCCGCGGCGCGCCGTCGCCGTCCAGCAGATGGTGCGGAACTCGTCGCCCGGCTGGTATTCGCGCAGGCTTTCGAACTCGCGCCCCATGCCGCGCTGGCGCACTCTCCGCTTCTCCAGTTCAATCTGGCGGGCGCGCGTCAGGTAAATGTTATTGCGCTTGGCTTCTTCAAGATCGGGAAAGACCCGCACCGTCTGCTCCAGGCCGGCGCGGGCCCAGCGCTCGGCGAAGCCCGCCCTGCTCTGATAGCGAAGATAAGCAGCGCCCAGCTTGACGTCGCCGCGCTGCAACGGCCGCATAGTGTAGACAGCATCTCCGCTGTCGCGCGTGGGTGCGATTATTTCCACCATCGGAGGCGCCGGCCGCAGGGCGCGCGGAACATCATCGAGAATGCGGCAGGCGACCGGCGATGCTCCCAGATTTTCCACCCTCAGTTTGACTTCAACATTGTTCCTGAGCGAGGGAGGCCCGGTGATCAATCGCTCCACTACCAGTTGATAGGGGCGCGGCAGACGCGCCAGGTCGATGGCCCACGCCACCAGCGCGCAAAGGTCGAAGGCGGCCATCGCCAGGAGAAAACGCGCGTCCCAGAAAGCCGGGATGACCCACAGCACGCTCACCGCCAGCACGAAAAAAAAGCGCCGGCCAAAGCCGAAGCCAAGGCGCTTAGTTGGCAAAGCAGGCGCGCTCACCGGCCCGGGCGCGAGCTGCGCGGATCGCATTACTTGGGAACCTCGACCGTTCCCACAATCTCTTTGACCACCTGGTCGCTGTCCAGCCCCTCGAGTTCGGCTTCCGGCTTGATGATGACGCGATGACGCAACACAGGCAGGGCAGCCGTCTTCACGTCGTCGGGAATCAGGTAGTCGCGCTCCTCCAGCGCCGCCAGCGCCTTGGCCACCATCAGCAGGCTGACTGCGGCGCGGGGGCTGGCACCAAGCGATAAGGCCGGCCAGTCGCGGGTGCGCCGAACGATCTCAACCAGGTAGCGAAACAGCGCCGGCTCCACGCGCGTCTGCCGTACCTCGCGTCGCGCTTCCCCCAGATCATCGGGAGAAAGGGCAGTGAGCCCGGCAGCGTCAAGGTTATGAACGTCGAAGCCCTCGTGATGACGCTGCAGGATGGTGACTTCCTGCTCCGCGGCCGGATAGCTGACCTTGATCTTCAGCAGGAACCGGTCTAGCTGCGCTTCCGGCAGCGGATAAGTGCCTTCGAATTCCACCGGGTTCTGCGTGGCGAACACCGTGAAAAAACTGGAGAGCGGATGCGTGGCGCCGTCAATCGTGATCTGGCGCTCTTCCATGGCTTCCAGTAAGGCGGCCTGCGTGCGCGGTGGCATGCGGTTGACCTCGTCGGCCAGCAGGATGTCGGTGAAGAGCGGCCCGCGATGCAGCGTGAACGAGCTGGTCGCCAGGTTGAGGACGTTGCTGCCGATGATATCCGCCGGCATCAGGTCTGACGTGCACTGGACGCGGCGGAACTCCAGGTCGAATAACCGGGCAAAGCACTTCACCACCAGCGTCTTGGCGATGCCCGGCACGCCTTCCACCAGGGCGTGCCCGCCACACAGCACGGTCAGCAGACACTGGTTGATGAGCTCTTCCTGGCCCACGATCACCTTGGCCAGTTCAGTTCTTCCGTGAGTCAGCACTCGCGAGGCTGCCTGCATGCGAAGCGGTCTCCTGTCGGCCGGCAGAGATCATCTGCAACTGGCGCGCGTGAGAGTTCAGAGCCTGCACCATTTCCAGCGCCGCAGACTCTGTCAAATCCGGATCATACAAGGCGGCCTCGATGCGATGCAGTAAATCTTCCAGTGCGTTGTCTTTGAAGCCCAGACGGTTGCGCAGAGCGCGCGCAAGTTCCGAAGCCGTGATTTCCGGTTTCAATCCCACTTGCCGGACGGCCTGGATGCGAAAACGATTGTAAGGGACCTCCAGCGCGGCGCGAACGGCATGGGCGCGGCGGTACAGGCCGCCCACGGTCTCCACAAATTCCAGCGGCGAAAGGCGCGTGGGCTCGTCCGAGGGATAAATTGGCCCGTTGCGCCGGGAGTACGTCACCAGAAACGCCAGAGCCAACGCGCCCAACTGCAGCAGGCCAAACAGCACCGGCTTTTCCAGCACGTAGCTGCCCGCCGAGCGGCGGAAGCCGTGAAAGTACTCATCCCATAAAACCCGAGTTTCTTGAGGACGGCCGAGTGAACTCAAGAGCAACTGCAGGTTGCCGTCGCTGCCGATTCCGTTATTGCTCAAGGGCCCGCTGGAAGCCCACCAGATGAACTCGCCTTCACCGAAGCTCTCAGAAATCACGATGGGCCGGCTTTCGTCGGCATAATGAGCCAGGCACGCCGTGGCGCACTCCTTCCAATATGAGGTCGGTGACATTCGAATATCTCCGGCGCGTGTCAAAGCCGTGACCAGCTGCGGATGGTAGAGATGGGGAAGGGGCGATGGCGCCAGCTCACGCATGGTCTGCGCCTCCGGCAGATACAGATCGGCGTTGCCCCCAGTCGCCAGGATTCTTCCGCCGCGGGTGAGGTAGAGTTTGAGCGCGGCGCGTTCCTCCGGCGACGGGTTGTTTACCGGACCGGCCAGCACCAGGACGGTGTTCTTAGCTTCCACCGGAAGCTCGGCCGGCGGTTGCTCCCAGCGATCGACCTTGTATCCCAGATCCTGAAGCAGCAAGTAGGCCGCTTTGGCTCCGCTGGATTGCGCGGAGTAAGTGCTGGGAATTCCTGTATCCTGCTCGCCGGTGGACAGCATCGCCAGGGCCACCATCATGGGCAGGAAGATGGCCGCGGCCCACAGGAGCAGGCGGCGATCGCTTCTGGCAAATTTCAGCGGCATCCCAGCTTCTCCAGTTGGCCGAGAGTCTCTTCGAAATCGGACTCCAGGGCCTGCTGCCGGCCGTACCACACGACTTCAAATTTGCTTGTCAACGACGACAGCGCGGGATAGTTCGGGTTGCGTGAGGTCAGTAACTGCAAATACTCGCGCGGTGTGCGAGCGCGATTGGGCCGCCAGGAACCGTGTTCCTCCAGAAACGAGATGCCGGCCCAGTAAGCCAAATGGATTGCGCCGCGCCAGTCCTGGCCCTGCGCGAGTGAACGTGCTTCGGCCAGCCACGTGCGCCAGCTACGCGCCGACGGTGAAAAGGGAACGATCTCTCTCCGGCCGGATTCTTCCGGCCTGCGGCGCAGGCGACGGATGGTCCACCACAGCAGCAGTGCCAGGGCAATCGCGACCAAAGAATAGACCAGGAGTTGGAACAGGCTGAAGGTGGACGGTCCAAAAGGCAGCCGTGCCAAAAACCGCAGGATCCAGGCGAAGACCTTTGCCAGAAACACATTCACCATGCTGGGGGAGCTGTGGGCGTCACGGAATTCGCGGCGGGCGAGAATCGCCTGCAGCTTTTGCTGCGCCTGCACAGGATCGTATCCGCTTTCACTGTAAGCCTCGGCCTGGGACTTCAGCCGGCGAACATAGTCCTCAAGCTGAGAACTCAGGGTCGCGCGCCTGGCGGCATCCGCGCGGATGAACATGGAGAGATCGATTTTCAGATCGCGGTAGCTTACGTTGATTTCTTTCGCGCCAGCTTTAACCGAAACCGTATCCGGCAGCGCCGTCTCCACGGTCCTGGCCCGATCAGGATGATCGCGCAGCGAATGCAGGTCCGCTTCCAGGCCGCGCAGCTGGCCGCGATATTCCTCCAGAGAGAGGCTGCCGGCCAACGCCCGTACCGAGCACGCACACAAGAGTGAGAGCAGGAGCGGCGTTAACTTCCAGAAACGGCGTTTCATCCGATGCCGGGCGCCGCGGGATTGGCCAGGGGTGGCGGTGGTGGAGTCGCAGGCTGCCCAATGGCATCCATCATCAACTGCAGATCAAACGCTTCCTTCCGCACCCGCTGATCGTAGTACACCAGGGCGATGGCAACGGTGGCGATCGGTCCGGCCAGGATCCTGCCCAGAAAGCCGCCCAGCAGCGACCAGAACATGAATGCGGCCGAGACTTGATCTCCGGGTTTCATGGTGAAGATGTTCATGGAAAAAAATGCGGGGAGCTGCAGAACCGAGGCCAGAACAGCGGCCATCACGATGGTCAGAAGGTATATGCCTACGATTCGGCCCATGCTGCCGGCGACCAGAGACCTGCTTCTGGCCAGCGCGTCCTGCGCACTAAGCTTTTCCAGCGCGCAGGCAGGTATGGCCAGCGAGTAACGACAGTAAACGTAGACCATCCACACCAGGCCGCCGACGATTGCCAGCGAGGCAAAAATGAATCCGGCGAAAATTGCCAGAATTGCTCCCGCTTGCGCACCGCCAACACCGGCACGAATCGTCCTGAGCATCGCGAAAGTCAGAATGAAGAAAAGCGTGTAGCCGATGACCAGCGGCCATATCATGCGCACGTAGATTGCAAGCAGGATTCTGAGAATGCGCCAGAAGGTCGGTTTGATCGACTGGTAGCACTCCGCAATGCTGGTGTCCTTACCCAGATGCACCATGGAAACCGCATACACGGTTGCCCCGGTGGCGATCGCCTGTCCGATGGTATAGAAGATCAAAACCAGAATGGCGCTGGCCATGGTCTGGACTACCAGTTTCTGCAGCATGTCCTGCAGAATCGCCGGGTCCGGCTGCCCGGGCACCAGCATGATCGGTTTTCCGAAGATGCCTAGTTGGATGAACGAGGCGACAAGGCTGAGCGCCGGCCCCGCGACGGCAATTCCGGCGAAAAGCACGAAGTGCTTGCGGTACAGATAAAACGTTCGATCGAGCACCTGCGAAGCGCTCATTGGCCGGAGGACTTCCTGCATGGATCGAGCCTGTTCCTTCTTTGTCGCTGATAGTACCACAGGGGATTGCGCGATTATTGGACCCTCCAAGAGGTTCTGATAGCATGAGCACCTCGCTCCGAGGTGACCCATGAAACCAGCGTTAGCTGTCGCAGTGTGGCTTGCTTGTCTTCCTTCAGCCGGCGCCCAGGAACAGCCCAAGCCGGCGACGGCTCCAGTCACGCGCGTTGTCCGTTGCGGCGGACTGGTGCAGCCGGAGAGCGGCGAGACCCAGCACAACGTGGTCATCACCATCGAAGGCGATCGCATAAAAGATGTAAAAGAGAACGGCACCGTGCCCTCCGGGGCCAAGGTGATCGATCTCAGCGGCTACACCTGCCTGCCCGGCCTTATCGATACTCACACCCACACCCTGCTGCAGGGCGACATCACCGCGGCCGACTACGATGAGCAACTGCTGAAGCAGTCCACGGCCTATCGCGCCATTCTGGGTACACGCTCGGTGAAGCGAGCGCTGGAGTTCGGCTTCACCACCATTCGCGACCTTGAGACCGAAGGCGCCGGCTACGCCGACGTTGATCTGAAGAAGGCCATCAACAACGGAATTATTCCCGGCCCCCGAATGAAGGTAGCCACGCGCGCTATGGACGTGACCGGCGCCTACCCGCTGCTGGGATACTCGTGGGAGATCCAGGTGCCGCACGGCGTCCAGGTGGTGGACGGGCCGGATGAGGCGCGCAAGGCCGTTCGCGAACAGATCAGCCACGGGGCTGACTGGATCAAAGTTTATTCCGACCGCAGTTACTTCGTGCGCCCGGATGGCGTGCTCGACGACATCCCTACCTTTACCATGGACGAGCTGCGGGCCATCGTCGACGAGGCGCACCGCCAGCACCACAAGGTCGCTTCACACGCTATCGCACTCAACGGCGTCCATAACTCTGTGGAAGCCGGCGTGGACTCTGTGGAGCACGGCAACTACATCGCCGACGCCGATCTCAAGACCATGGTGCAGAAAAATATCTTCTACGTGCCCACGATTTTCGTCGGCGAGTATGTTGCCCAGGGACGTGCCGCCGCCGGAGCCAAGGTATGGGAGGAAATGATCCGCATCCACGCCAATACTTTTCGCCGCGCTGTGAAAGCCGGCGTGAAGATCGCGTTCGGCACCGACATCGGCGGCTTTGACTGGAGCATCAGTCCGGCGGTGGAATTTCCGCTGATGTGCACCTACGGTATGACTCCGGAACAAGCCATTCGTTCGGCGACTACCAACGCGGCAGAGCTGCTGGGCATGCAGAATGACGTAGGCACCGTAGCTCCGGGCAAATACGCCGACCTGGTGGCAGTGAAAGGCGACCCCATCAACCACATCAGCCTGCTGCAGAACATCGAGTTTGTAATGAAGGGCGGCGAGGTCTACAAGTCGCCCCACTAGGGCAAGCCCCCGTCCACTTTGCGAGGTTTGCCTCCGCGCTACTTGGCGGAGAGCAGCACCTGCGGCGCGATCACCTGACCGAACGGTGAGTTGGTAACCGCCGTGAGTGTGCCATCGCTGGCCTTGATGGTGAAAGCCATGATGCCCTTGGAACCGGAATTCGCGATGTAGAGAAATTGGTTGGTGGCGTCTACGGTGACAAATACCGGCTGGGCTGCGGTAACTACGCCGCTGCCGGCGGCTCCGTACGGTGAGCCGCTCACCTGTGTGAGAGCACCGGAGCTGACGGTGTAAGCGGAAACGTCGTTAGAACCCTCGTTCGCCGTATACAGAAGCTTCCCGGTTGCATCCACCGTGACCATCATGGGCTGTGTACCCGCTGCGAATGGCGACCCCGAGACCGCGGCCAGTACTCCCGAACCCTGAATACTGAAGCTGGCCACCTGGTTGCCGCCTCGGTCGGCGGCGTAGAGAAACTGTCCCTGCGAGTCGATCGCCATACCGCGGATGTCGGTTCCGGCAGTGAAGGGCGATCCGGCTACCGCGCTCAGGGCGCCGCCGGGGCCAATGGCGAATCCGCTGATCCCAGTCCCGGCGGAAACATAAAGGAACGCCGAATTGGGGGAGACCACCATGAATTGAGAGTTGGCCGGGACCGTCACCGGAGATCCCACAGCGGTGAGCAGGCCGCGGACGGAATCGATGCTGAAGGTAAGGATGTTGTTCGAACCCTGATTCAGAACGAAAAGGAACTGGCCCGTGGAGTCCACTCCCACAGCAATGGGATTCGTGCCCACCGGGGTAGGCGGCACTGCGGTGCCTACCGGCGTAAGGAAGCCTGAGCCGTGGTTCAAGCTGTACCCCGAGACGGTGTTGGACGTGGAATTGGCGACGTAGATGAAGTTCTTGTTGGGCGTAACCGCCAGGGCCACCGGGATCGGATTGGTGGAGAACTGGGGCACGGAAAGCCCAGCCAGCTCACCGTCGTTTTGCACGGTAAGTCCCACAACGGCATTAGCGCCCTGGCCCACGGCGTAGAGATAAGCAATTTTGACGGTCGTGGTTCCGGATCCGCCGCAGCTGGCGATAGCCATGATTGCGAGTACCGCTATGATGCGCATGAAGGCTTTCATCGTCTTTTGTAGCCTCGGCTCCTGGGAGAGATTAAAAACGTGCGGGGAACGCCTATGCCGCACGTGCGTGTCACTGGTTTTGGGTTCTGCGATCCGATTTTCCGATCCAACAGTTTAGCAGCCTTACCGGTTTTTAACCCTTCCGGCAGTTCCCGCGGCTATGCGCAGCTTACAATACTGCCCGTGCCATCCCCGATCCGGGAGATCGAAGACGCATCCGCCGATCCCGCGGTACGCGGCTTCCTCCATCTTCCCGATTCGGCGAACGGCGACGGCCTTGTGCTCACCCACGGAGCCGGCTCGGACTCCAGGTCCCGGCTGCTGACTGCGCTCGCCGGCGAATTCGCAAGTGCCGGCTTCACGGTTCTGCGCTGCGATCTTCCTTACCGTCAGAAGCGGCCTCACGGGCCACCGTTCCCGGGGAGCGCTGTCCTTGACCGCCAGGGCCTGCGTCGAGCTGTAGCGGTCTTGCAGCAAAGCGCGCATGGCCGAATCTTCCTGGGCGGCCACTCCTATGGAGGACGTCAGGCCAGCATGCTGGCCTCCGAGGATCCTCAGTTTGCCGCAGGACTGCTCCTGCTCTCCTACCCGCTACACCCGCCCAACAAGCCGGATCAATTAAGAACCGCGCACTTTCCGCAACTGCAGACGCCGGCTCTCTTCGTCCATGGCTCGCGCGATCCCTTCGCTTCCGAGGACGAGTTGAACGCGGCGCTGCAACTCATTCCCGCAACGACCATGTTGCTGGAGATCGCCGGCGGAACACACGATCTCCTGCAGGGCAAAACAGGGAACGATCTGCCAGGCAGTATCTTGCAAGCTTTTCAGGAGTTTTTCGGATAAAGCGCATTCGCCACGAAGGGCACGAAGGAACACAAAGGGAAGAAAAACAGTGCTACCCCAAATCAAGCATGCCTTCGTGAACCTTTGTTACCTTTCGGGTTAGACCAGCGTCGTTAAACCAGATCGAACTTCAGCTCGCCCAGCTTCTCCAGGCTGCAGGCGATCTTGTCGCCGGGCTTGAGCCATACCTGCTGGTCCTTGGGCTTGCCCTGGATCACGCCTTCGGGCGTGCCGGTGAAAATAATGTCGCCGGGACGCAGCGTGATGTAGTGCGAGATGTAGCTGATCATCTGCCGGCTGTTGAAGATGAAATCGCTGGTGTTCGATGACTGGCGGGTCTCGCCGTTCACGCGGCATTCCAGCTTCAGGTTGTCGGGATTGATCTGGTCGGCCGTGACCATGTACGGCCCGAGGGGAGCGAATTGGTCGGGCGTCTTGCCGATCAGCCACTGGCCGCCGGTTTCCAGTTGCAGGTCGCGCGCGGTGAAGTCATTGCCCGTGCAGTAGCCGGCCACACAGGAGAGCGCGTCCGCCTCGCTGATGTTGTGCGCCTCTTTGCCGATCACCATCACCAGCTCCACTTCATAGTCGAACTTTTTGGCGACCTCCACCGGCAGCTTGATGCTGCCGTTGTGGTGGTTCAGAGCCACGTTGAATTTGCTGAACAGCACCGGCGCCTTGGGAATGGGCGCACCGATCTCCTGGGCATGCCTGCGGTAGTTGAGGCCGACGCAGACGATCTTCTCCGGGTGGGTGACGATGGAGCCGTATTCGATCCCATCCTCTTTGATGAAGGTGACCTTCGCGCCCGGCTTGAGCGCGGCATCGACCAGGGCATTCAGGCTGGGACCGTCCTCGTGCTGCAGCAGCTCGTCGATGGTGGCCGGCGCGTGCATGTGCAGGGACTTGGCTGCGTCCTGGGCGTCGAGAATTCCTTTGTCGGTTTTCACGGCCAGGCGCGACTCTCCGTTGCGCCGGATGTTCAGCACCGTCAGGCCGTGGGCCATGCCCTTCGCACGCGCTCCCTGAGGAGGAGCTCCGGCTCCCTGCATTTTCAGTCCTCCTGTGGCGGCAAGCGCGGCAACCGCCCCCGCTCCCTTCAGTACGCTTCTGCGTTTCATAGCCGTCCTCCGTCCCCTGCACAGCGCCTCAGCGTGCAGCGTCAATCTGTCTACACCCTGAAATTGGCTGAGGCAAGCGAAAACTTGAGAGGCGCGTGCCGTGGTCGGGGGATCGCCCCCCACGGCGAGCCGATACGCCGGCGACTAAGGCAAAAAGCCGCGGTTCCTAGAGTAACCGACTCGTTTATTCACTAACAATTTCCCCCTATAAGGATGTGACAGGGGGCAGGGGAATCAGTGTATCGGCCGGGGCTTTTCATCCTGACGACAATTCTGAGCTGTGGCGCCTTGGCGCAGGCCGCCGATCCGGATGCGCCGCAACCGAAAGCGGAAGCGCCGCGAGCGCAGCATCGCTTCTTCGACGTGGTGAACGACTCCGGGATCGCGGCCGCGGCGATTCCCATTATCGGGGACTCGCTCTCCACCCAGCACTTTCTCGAGACCGGCTCGATCAAAGAGGGCAATCCCCTCGCCCGCCCCTTCGTCGGTTCGCGCACCGGCCAGGCCTTCATCTCCGGTGTCGGCTTCGGATCGGTCATCGGCGGCATGTATCTCTTCCATCGCCTGGAAGGGCGCGCCGGCGATCGACACCCCAGGAAGCGCTTCATCTACTCGCTGCTGGAACGCGCGACCCCCGGCATTGTCTCCGCGGTGGAGTTCGACCGCTGGCACCACAACGACGTCCTGATCCAACAGACCAAGCAGTCTACGCAGTAAGCCGGCGTCAGGCTGATCAAGCTCAGCGGGTCGGTCCAGAATTGTTCGTGGGCCCTATTTTTTTGTCGCTTCCGCGCCGGGCGGCAGGATCCCATTTTGCCGGAGATACATCGCTGCCATGCCGTAGTGGTCGGCCCAGCTGGCGGACAGCCCCATGAACGCCCAGGCGCGCGGGCGCGGCTTGTTGTCGAACCAGGTGATGCTGTCGCCCAGCTTGGAATCGTCAGCCTTGGCCAGCGCCGTGTGACAGAATTCAAAAGAGGCTTTCAGGGCTGCCACCAGTTTTTCCTTCCCTTCATCGCCTTTGAGCTCTTCCGTCTTGGGGCGCTCCACGTCGCCCACGTTGGAGCAGAAGTAATAATTGCTGGAGACGATGTGCGAGGCCAGGTGGCCGAACGTCATCTGGTCCGCCGAGGGCTTGAAGTTGTACTTGTCGGCCGGCATGGACTCAAAAGCCGCCACGGTGTTCTTCTCGCGGCCGCCCAGCATGGCGCGGGCAACGTCAGAAACCGGCGACTTGGTCTGCTGCGCAACCGCGGCGATGGACAGAAACAGCACACATCCGGTAAGAAAGCGCTTCATGAAATCCCTCCAATCCGTCAGGAGAAAAAGAATAAATTGGCTGGCGCTGCAAGTCTATGGGCAGGGGTGAGAGTCCGGATTCCCCGGAGATCTAGATTCGCGTGGTAATGGTCATTCCTTGCTGTGTGGTACTTGATTACGCCTCCCGGAAATGATAACCGGTAAGACGCAAATCAGGTTGGAAAGGAATCGGCATGGGCTTAGTCAGTTCGCCGGCGGTCATGGCTCTGGTCGCAGTTCCCAGCACGGTGATTTGGTCCTATTCTGTCTTTGCCGCCATTCTGGCCATCGGGCTGGTCACGATTTTTGCCCGCGGCGACTGGAAAAAGGCGCGAGGATTCGACAAGCTGATCCTGTTCGGTCCGCTGTTCTACGCGGCGCCGCTCGCCGCCTTCGGCACCGAACACTTCACGCTGACCAAGGTGATCGCCTCGATCGTTCCGCGGTGGATTCCGTGGCACATGTTTTGGGCGTACTTCGTGGGCGCCTGCTTCATTGCCGCCGGGCTGGCCATAGTAACGAGGCTTCAGGCGCGCCTGGCGGCGAGTTTGGTGGCCCTGACGTTTTTTTTGTTCGTGGTGCTGATGGACCTTCCGGCCTGGGCGCGCCATCCGGGCAACCGCTTTGGGATAACACTGGCGCTGCGGGAACTGGCGTTCAGCGGCGGCGCGCTGGCGCTAGCAGCCAGCCTCGCCGGGCAGGGCCGCGAGCGCATCTCGCGCATCTTGGCGAACATTGCGCGCTACTTCGTTGCCGTCCCCGTGCTGTTTTACAGCTTCGAGCAATTCATGCACGGCGACCACGTCCCCGGCGTTCCCCTGGAGCCGCTGACCCCCACCTGGATCTGGGGACACTCCATCTGGACGTACGTGACGGCGGTGGGGTACGCCGTGGCGGGAATCCCGCTGCTGCTGGGCAGGAAGACCCGCGCCGCAGCCACGTGGGCAGGCTTGACCGTGCTGCTGGTGGAACTGTTCGTCTACGTGCCGATCGCAGTGGCGGAATTCGCCAGCCTCGACAAGGGTTTCAATTACCTGGGGGATACGCTGATGTTTTGCGGCGCCGTTCTTTTGCTCGCAGGCGCCATGCCGCGCGAACCCTAGCGGCTTGCAGCTCTGACATCGAACCATGGAGCCAATGGGCGGTTGGCGCAAGCCGCTCGGATGATCCGGCGATCGGTGGGAGGTTGCAGGATGAAGACTCAGGGTTTGCCAGGTTCCTTGGGTTTGCCCGTCGTCCGACCACTGAGAGTCCACAGCGTTCCACAAGCCGACTTCCGGCCCCGAACGATTTCCGGTTTGGCCGTCACCTGAGCACAATTGCGCCAGGCCACCAGATGGCCCGAAGGGATTTGCTCTGCGCACAAACACCGTTGGAATCCGACAAGCTGGGGGTGACGCAGCTCACATCGGAAGCCCTCATATTCTTGTGAGCATTAGAGCGGCGACATGAACATGCGCCCGTGTCCATGGGGTCTGCAGTTCCGGCGAGTTCTGAACTGCACCAACTAACCGCTTAGCCGCGGAGGTCTACCGTGTACGACCCGAAGCGTCTCCTCGTGTTGATCACAGTCCTGTTCGTTGCTTCCGCTACCCAGGCGTTGCCATCGTCCCCCTCAGCCTATTTCGAGCAGAACTGCTCGTCCTGCCACACCGTCGGCGGCGGCCCATCTGTCGGGCCTGACCTGAAGAACGTCACCCACAGGGCCTCTCGACATTGGCTCGTTGAGTTCATTCGTGATCCTGACGCAAAGATTGCAGCCAAAGACCCATACGCGACCAAAATTGTGGCCGAAGCCCAGGGTGCGATGATGACCGGATCTCCAGACGTGACGGAAGAGTTCGGAGAGGCCCTGCTTGAATACATCGACCAGCAGTCGGGTGCGCCGGCCGCATCCGCAACGCCGTCCGTTGGCGGCGATGCAGCCCGCGGCCGCCAACTATTTCTTGGCGAGCGGCGGTTGAGCAATGGTGGTGCTGCCTGCGTTGCCTGCCATCAGGCATCCGGGCTGCCACTGGCGGGCGGACGGCTTGGTCCCAACCTCTCGGCAGTGCACCAGAAGCTGGGAGGCGACCGTGGGTTGGCTTCCTGGCTGCGCAATCCGCCTACACCGCTGATGTCCACGGTCTTCCGATCGGCCAGTCTGACCACGGAAGAAGCCTCAGATCTGACGGCATTCCTTCGCGTAACTACGGAGAACACAAACCGGCTCAGCCAGGTGCCGCTGCGCCGGGTGCAGGCCGTCGGGCTCGCGGGCGCGCTTCTGGCCTTCCTGATCGCCGGCGTGATTTGGCGAGGGCGGATCGCCACCCATAGCGTACGCCAACAGTTCTTGCGGAATCGAGGTGGCCAATGAAAACGCGCGACGCGCTCTCCTGGATCAAAGATGAAGCCGGCTCCGGCCTGCACAAATGGGAGGACATATACCGTAACCGGTGGCAGCACGACAAAGTGGTGCGCAGCACGCACGGCGTGAACTGCACCGGCTCCTGCAGTTGGCAGGTCTACGTGAAGGATGGAATTGTCAGCTGGGAGATGCAGGCGCTGGATTATCCCCGCATTGGGCCAGACTTGCCGCCGCACGAGCCACGCGGTTGCCAGCGCGGCATGTCGTACTCGTGGTATCTGTATTCTCCGCTTCGCGTGAAATATCCGTACGCCCGCGGCACGCTGCTGGATGCGTGGGAGAAAGCTCGGGCTCAGCAATCGGACCCGGTCAAGGCATGGGCGTCACTCGTGGAAGACCCGGCAACGCGAGCCGCGTGGCAGAAAGCGCGAGGTAAAGGCGGGCTACGGCGTGTTTCATGGGATGAAGCGGTCGAGGTGATAGCGGCCGCCAATATCTACACCATCAAGAAGTATGGTCCGGACCGCATCGCGGGATTTTCGCCTATCCCGGCCATGTCCATGATCAGCTACGCGAGCGGAGCGCGCATGCTGCAACTGATGGGTGGAGTCGCGCTCTCGTTCTACGACTGGTACTGCGATTTGCCGAATGCTTCACCCCAGACCTGGGGCGAACAGACGGATGTCGCGGAATCTGCCGACTGGTTCAACGCAAAAATGATCGCGGTGGTGGGCTCCAACCTCAGCATGACGCGTACACCAGACTGTCACTTTGCGGTCGAAGCGCGGCATAACGGCACTCGCCTGTGGGCGTTCTCGCCGGATTTTCCCGAGGTGGCGAAATACGCCGACGAATGGGTCGCAATCAGCGCCGGACAGGACGCAGCCTGGTGGCTCGCCGTGAACCACGTTCTGCTGAATGAGTTTCATCACAAACGCCAGTTGCCGTTCTTTCTCAACTACGCCCGCCGCTATACCGATGCTCCGTATCTGGTCGAACTCGTTCCGCATGGGGATTCGTGGCGTGCCGGCCGGCTGTTACGCGCCAACCGCATTGCCGATTACCGCCATGCCGAAAACGGCGACTGGAAGTTCCTGGTGTGGGATGCCGCGAGCGGCAAGCCGAAGATGCCGATGGGCAGCGTGGGACATCGTTGGGGTTCGGAAAAAGGAAAGTGGAACCTGATCCCGAAGGATGCGGTGGATGGCAGCCCTATTGAACCCACGCTCACGTTCCTCGGAGCCCAGGAGGCAACGGTTCCCCTGGAGATCGAGAGTTTCAGCCCTGACCAGATTCTTACGCGTCACGTGCCGGTGAAGAGGTTGGGCGCCGTGGATGGCGGGGATGTCGTCGTTGCGACGGTCTACGACCTTCTGTTCGCGCAGTACGGCGTCTCGCGTGGCCTGGAAGGCGATTTCCCCGGGGATTACGACGATCCCTCCCAGCCTTACACTCCAGCGTGGGCGGAAATGCATTGCGGGATCGCAGCCGATCGCATTGTCCGCTTCGCCCGCGAATGGGGCGAGACAGCCGCTACCACGCGCGGTAAATGCACCATCATTATCGGAGCCGGCGTCAATCACTGGTATCACGGTGACCTTATTTACAGGGCTGCGATTCAGGCGCTGCTGTTTTGCGGGTGTGTGGGAACGAACGGCGGCGGACTAGCGCACTACGTCGGCCAGGAAAAGCTTGCGCCCATGGAGTCCTGGTCGTCCATGGCTTTCGGACGCGACTGGTACCCTGCGCCACGGCTGCAGAACGCGCCCAGTTGGCACTACGTCAACAGCGATCAATGGCGCTACGAACGCGGGTTTGCCGCCTACCAGCCCCTGCCGCAAGGCAATCGCAGTGGACCGCTGAATCAAATGCACACCATGGATCTCCAGGTGCAGGCGGTTCGCAACGGATGGCTGCCCTTCTACCCGCAGTTCAACCGCAATCCTCTGGAGCTTGCGGCGGAAGCACGCCAAGCTGGGGCGAAAACGGCCGACGAGATCACGAAGTACGTCGTCCAGCAACTGCGCGAACGGAAACTGCGGTTTGCCGTAGAGGACGCGGATGCTCCTGAGAACTGGCCGCGCGTATGGTTCATCTGGCGAGGCAACGCCCTCATGGCCAGCGCTAAAGGCCACGAGTTCTTCCTCAAGCACTATCTGGGCACCCACTCCAACGCGATTGCCCCGGAAGTGGCCGAAGATTCCGTGCACGAGGTTCTCTGGCATAAGGACGCGCCGCAAGGGAAGCTCGACCTTGTGGTGGACCTGAATTTCCGCATGGATACATCGGCGCTCTACTCCGATATCGTGCTGCCGGCAGCAACCTGGTACGAAAAGTCGGACCTGAACTCCACGGACATGCACACGTTCCTGCACCCGCTCGCGGCCGCTGTTCATCCCGCATGGGAATCGAAGAGTGATTGGCAGGCGTTCCAGCTGATTGCGAAGAAGATTGCGGAGCTTGCCGCTGTCCATCTGCCCAATCCGGTCACCGATATTGTTGCCGCGCCGTTGGCACACGATACGCCCGCGGAGATCGCGCAGACTGAGATCCGCGACTGGACCAAGGGCGAGTGCGAACCGGTGCCAGGCAAAACCATGCCGGGTCTGCGCGTGGTCGAACGCGATTATAAGGACCTCTACAACCAGTTCATCTCTCTCGGTCCGCTCATCGCTACAAACGGCCTGGGAGCGCACGGCACCAGCTACGATGTTGCAGACGAATACGAGCATGTGCTCCAGGATGGTCCGGCGGTGGAGTGGAACGGGAAAAAGTATCCGTCCATTACCGGCGAAGAGGATGCTTGCAATGCCATCCTGCGCCTGGCCACGGTCAGCAACGGTGAACTGGCCTATCGCTCGTACAAGCGCATGGAAGAAAAGACCGGCGTGCCGCTGGCGCACCTGGCGGAAAAGAACCGCGGGGTTCGGATCTCATTCAAGGATCTGCAGGCGCGACCGCATCGGCTGCTGAACAGTCCCATATGGTCGGGCTTGACGGAAGAAGGTCGTGCTTACTCGCCCTTCACCTACAACCTGGAATGTGATGTTCCGTGGCGCACGCTCACCGGCCGTCAGCATCTCTATCTGGATCACCCGCTCTACCTGCAGTTCGGCGAAAACCTTCCTTGCTACAAGCCCCGGCCGCTCGACCTGGAACGGACGGACATACGCGCGCTGAATGGCTCGCCCGGCAAACTGCTTAACTACATGACCCCGCACGGCAAGTGGCAGATCCATTCCACCTACAGTGACAACCATCGCATGACCACCCTCTCGCGTGGTGTGGAACCACTCTGGCTCAGCGGGGCCGATGCCGCCGAAATCGGTGTTGCCGATAACGACTGGGTAGAAATCCACAATGACAATGGCGTGGTGGTCACGCGTGCGGCCGTCAGTGCGCGAATTCCAAACGGCATTTGCATCCAGTACCACTCGCCGGAGCGGACTCTTTCCGTTCCCAAGTCGCCGCTGCGCAACAATCGCCGCGCGGGCGGCCATAACAGCCTGACCCGCATCCGCCTGAAGCCAACGCTAATGGCCGGCGGCTACGGCCAGTTCACCTATCACTTCAATTACTGGGGGCCAACGGGCACGAACCGTGACACGCACGTGCTCGTGCGCAAACTCCCCGAACTGGTGTGGTGACGAAGGAGGACAACGATGGATATTCGTGCTCAAATCGCAACCGTTTTCCACCTGGACAAGTGCCTCGGATGCCACACCTGTTCCGTCGTCTGCAAGAACATATGGACAGACCGCAAGGGTGCCGAGTACATGTGGTGGAACAACGTCGAAACTAAGCCGGGCACCGGCTACCCCATCCTCTGGGAGGATCAGGAGAAGTACAAAGGCGGGTGGGAACAGCCCAACGGCAAACTCAGGCTGCGGTCGCAGACCAAGACCTCGGCGCTATTTAACATCTTTCACAACCCCGACCTGCCGTCGCTCGACGACTACTACGAGCCCTGGACGTACCAGTATCAGCAATTGTTTGATTCCGGCGCGAGCCATGACCAACCCACCGCTCGGCCAGTCTCGATGATTACCGGCAAGTACATGGATGTGGAGGCCGGGCCAAATTGGGACGACGACCTGGCAGGTTCTCAGGTTTATGCAAGCAAGGATCCCAACTGGGCGGCGCTGACTCCGGAGCAGACGAAGGAACTGTTCGCTGTCGAACGCCTAGTCTTTTTCCATCTGCCGCGGACGTGCAACCACTGCCTGAACCCCGCCTGCGTGGCGGCGTGTCCTTCGGGTGCACTGCACAAACGCGGTGAAGACGGCATCGTGTTGATCGATCAAGACCGTTGCCGAGGTTGGCGGCACTGCGTGGCCGCGTGTCCTTACAAGAAAACATATTTCAACTGGGAAGCCGGAAAATCGGAAAAATGCATCCTGTGTTTCCCCCGGCTCGAGGCCGGTAAGGCGCCGGCTTGCTTCCATTCGTGCCCCGGCCGGATCCGCTTCGTCGGGGTGTTGCTCTACGACGCGGACGGCATTCAAGAGACGGCAAGCGCGCCACGAGAACAGCTTATCGAGCAACATCGCGCAATGATTCTCGACCCGTTCGACCAGGATGTCATCCGCGCAGCACGAAACTCCGGCATACATGCCGATATCATTGAAGCCGCCCAGAACTCTCCAGTGTTCAAGTTTGTAAAGCTGTGGCGATTGGCGTTGCCGCTGCACATCGAATTCCGTACGCTGCCTATGTTGTTTTACATTCCCCCGCTTTCACCAGTTGTGGACGGAAACAGCAGCGAAGCCGGCCTGTTTGCTGATACTGACCGCTTCCGCATTCCGCTTCGCTACCTTGCAACCCTGTTCGCAGCCGGCAATGAGGAGCCAGTCCGCTACGCGCTACGCAAGCAGCAGGCCGTGCGACAGTTTCGCAGGGCTGCGACCGCCAGTGACATCGCGGCTGAAACAGTCGCATCATCTTTATCGGCGGCTGATTGCACGGCAGAGGAAGCCGATGCGATTTATAGGCTCACTGTGCTTTCTTCAGCCACCGAGCGCTTCGTCATTCCGCCGTTGCACCGGGAAGCTTCGATCGAAGGGGGCGTGGAAACGGGCGCAGCGCAAGCCCCGGGCGGATTTGCTCATTCCAGCCGAGGTAAGCCATGACTTTGCCACGCGAACAACTAGAGGCCGTCGCCGCTTTGTTCACGTATCCGCGAACCGATTACATGAAGGCGTTGGAGAATGCAGTGGCGCGCTCAGACTCCGCGACGCCGGCATTACTTGAATTCGCGGGGGAAATCCGGCGAATGTCCTTGAGCGGCTTGCAGGAGTTGTACACCAGCACGTTCGATCTGTCCCCAGTATGCGCGCTCGATCTGGGCTGGCATCTCTTCGGCGAAGATTATAAGCGCGGGCTGCTCCTTGCCCGCATGCGTCGCGAACTGCTGGCCCACGGCATCCCCGAAACCGTTGAGTTGCCCGACCATCTTTCGCACGCACTGCTCCTGCTGGCGCGCATGAAACCAGCTCAGGCAGAAGAGTTTGCTTTCATGATTGTGGCGCCTGCAGTGGAGCGCATCCTGAACTGCATGCCTTCCAACAACCTTTTTAGCTGTCTGGTGCAAGCTGTACAACAGTTGATCACCTTTCATTTCCCGGCTCCCTTCGAGCCGGTCCCTCTGGTAGCTGAAGGAGCGATGTTATGAACCTCAGCGCGCTCGATCTGTTGCTATTCGTGGTGCTCCCTTACGTTGCTCTGTTCACCGCGATCGCCGGCATGACCTATCGCTACTGGAAGCAGCCGCAGACCGTGTCAAGCTTATCGTCGCAATTGTTAGAGAACCGCAAACAATTCTGGGCGGTGGTGCTGTTCCATTACGGTGTAGTGGCCACACTGATCGGCCACGCCATTGGATTGCTCTTGCCCAGGCAGGTGCTCGCCTGGAACGCGCAGCCGCTGCGATTGTATGTCCTTGAAGCTGTCTCCATCGCGTTGGGAACGACCGCGTTCGTGGGAATCGTACTGGCAATCTCGAGGCGCGCGAGCGCACCTCGGCTTTGGGCGGTGACATCGATAGCCGACTGGGTCCTGCTCATCCTGCTGTTTGTGCAATTGCTGAGCGGGCTCATTATCGCCTTCTTCCTCCCCTGGGGCTCGTACTGGTATCACGCATCCGCTGTACCGTACCTGCGATCGGTTTTTGAGTTCCACCCGGACGCGTCCTACGTCGCGGCGATGCCTGCGATTGTGAAGGTGCACGTGACTGGCGCATGGCTTCTGGTGCTTGCGATCCCGTTCACGCGGCTCGCGCACATGCTGGTCGCGCCCATCGCCTACCTGTTCCGTAAACCGCAAGTCTCGCGGTGGCGTATTGCGCGTTCGTCGGCGCCTGCCGCCCAGTCAAACGGCAACGCGCTTCAGTTGGCGCTGGCGACGGGCGCATTTGCTCTGTGCTTCGCGGTGTTCGGGTCAGTCTCCGCCATGATGCCGATTATCCGCAAGCAATTGCATCTGGATCCGCTGCAAGCGAGCATTGCTGTCGCTGTGCCGGTCCTGCTGGGGAGCCTGGGACGCATTCCGCTCGGCATGCTGACCGACCGCTTCGGCGGACGCATCGTCTTCTCCGCCGTCATGGCATTTTCCATCGTTCCGGCGGTGGCCATAGGACACGTCACCAGCTTCTACGGCCTGCTGATTTTCGGTTTTCTGATCGGCGTGGCCCTGGCCAGCTTCTCGGTAGGCGTAGCATTTACGAGCGGCTGGTATCCGCCCGGCCGGCAGGGCACCGCTCTGGGCATTTATGGCGCCGGCAACATAGGCCAATCACTGGCGGCCTTCGGATCACCGGTACTGGCGGCCGGTCTCGGTTATGTGTGGGGGTTTCAGATGTTCGCGGTCCTCCTAGCCATCTGGCTCGCGCTGTTCATGATGTTTGCGCGCAATGCGCCCCGGCTTACACCGCCCAAGTCGCTGGTGCAGATCATGGCTCCGCTGAAGGAAACCGCGAGCTGGAAGTTGAGCTTGTATTACTTCCTGACTTTTGGCGGATTCGTGGCCATGGCAGTGTACCTACCGATCTTCCTGACTGAAACGTTTCACTTCACGCCCAAGGATGCCGGAATTCGGACAGCCCTGTTCATCGTCGTCGCCACTGCTCTGCGGCCCGTCGGCGGCTGGTTGTCGGACAAGGTGGGCGGGCGTGCCGTGCTGACGCTTGTGTTCCCCGTGGTGGTGCTCGCAGCGGTCTGCCTGGCGATCGGGGGCATGGCGCTTTTCACCATCGGCGGAATCGGCATGGCCACTGCGATTGGTTTGGGGAATGGAGCGGTATTCAAGCTGGTGCCGGAGTATTTCCCCGCAACCGTAGGCAGCATTACTGGACTAGTAGGCGCGGCCGGTGGTTTGGGCGGTTTCTTCCCGCCGCTGGTGCTGGGAGTACTCAAGAAGTCCACAGGCTCTTTCACGCTGGGGTTTGTATTCCTGGGGCTTTTCGCTGCGGCGTGCCTGTTGGTGGTGCGACCTAAGCTATTCGCACTCTGCCTGGTTCCTCCCGAGCCCGGGAGTCCGCCGCGCACATGCTGGCGGCAGCGGTACTGCCCTCACGCACGCAGTTGCCCGGCCGCAAAAGCAGCTTAACAGCGCACATCTAGAGAGAAAGCCGGGGTTCGCTGCAGACTGGCTGGCGGAGAGGGGGGGATTCGAACCCCCGATAGAGGTGTTAGCCCCTATAACGGTTTAGCAAACCGCCGCCTTCAGCCACTCGGCCACCTCTCCCAAGAGGACTGGACCATTGTAAAGCAAACGGTTTGTTTTGGCAGCCCCAACTCAAGGGGTTGCAAATGGCGCGCGTTAATGATCACAACAACTCAGAAGAAAACGGCATAGGCAAACTACTTCGCTTCCCTGCCGAGGGCGACTCCTTCCCCTCCCTGGCTTCGCGGAAGGTCTTGATCCTCGAAGTGCTCCGGGAAGTCCTGGCTCAGGAGCCGCAGTGCTACCTCAAGGCCCCGGTCGATGTGCTCGAAATCTTCACCTATCGCGGATGCGAAGGAAGACTGAGCACGCTGGTCATGGCCGCGTTTCTTCTCGAAAAAGACGGCCTGGCCCAAACCTGGAGCCGCCTGGGCAAGACCTTCATCGAACTGACCGATCTGGGCAAAAAGCACGTCCTGGGGATGGCGCCGGGACTCACGCGCGGGCCGGAAGTGCCGGATTACCCCGGCGGCCAGGGCGACGAAACCGATTCTCCCATATCTGGCCTGAGTACCGACTTGAGCGGCGGTACTCAATGCGAGACGCAGGCTGAAGGGTTTCACCGATTGGCGGGAGGGCAAGCGAATATACCGCCAAGTCTCTACCGCCCCCAAGAGCGTGGAATAACTCAGCCTGTGGATGAATCCTTTCCGGGCTTCGATGTCGATCGCGCTGTCAACGAACTTTTTGAGGACATGATCGCCGCGCTTCCGAGAGCTGAGCTGTACGGGCTCCCGGAAAGAAAGGGACGGTGAACCGTGTCCATCACTGAATACATTTTGGCCGAGGGCCGCAAAGACCTTGAACAGGGCGGCCCTATCCCCCAGTCCGGCGCGGGACGTACAACGACCGTCGACACCTCGCGTCCCGCGTCGGCAACCGTAGCTGAACTCCAAGCGCGGGTAGACGAAGCGCGCGCGGGAATTCTTGTCCGCAACACCCATCTGGCGGAAATTCTGGACGAAGGCAACAACGCCCTGAACGCCTGGGCGCTGCGGCTGCACATGGAGCGCAACTGCGGGCGCGATGAATGCCACCAGGGCGCAACGATTTTAGAAACGGAGAACGTACTCGAAAAAGTTTTGCAGAGCTAACCGGCTCTGTGCTGGCGCGCCCTCTCCGGGGCCTTTTCTGCGGAGAACAAAAACGGCGGCTGGTCATAGTTTTCAAGCGCCGGCATGATCAGCCGCCAACAAAAAGAAACGGAGAAACCACAATGGCAACTGCAACCGTCCCCCATGGACCCCAGAGAGTGATGGAAGAGATACCCATCGTCACCGCCTCTTTACCGCCGGAGATCGAGGCCAGGCTGAAAGCGCCTCTGCCTCCTGAGGCCATCGGCACCCATCCCCGCATCAAGGGCCTTTCCTCCATCAAAGCCGCTTTCGTCATCGAGCGGTTGAACGATGCCTTCGGAATCGGCGGCTGGCGCGACACCGTGCGCGAGATCGCCATGAACTCCCGCAAAGAGACATGGGGCAAAGACACCGACAAGCAGCGCGAGGTCACCCTCCATGTGGCCACCGTGCACCTGACCTTCTACGTGGAGAAGTACGGCATCCACAAGGAGAACTTCGGCGGCTCGGATAACGAAGACCTGGGCGATGCCCTGAAGGGCGCGCGCACCGATGCCCTGACCAAGATCGCCTCTGAACTCGGCATCGGTCTGGACATCTACAAGAGCGGACGCGAGAGCGAATCGAACGCTCTTCCACCCTGCCCCAACTGCGGCAAGCAGCTGCGCAAATCCAAAGATGCCGGCGAGTACTACTGCTGGACCAAGAAAGACGGCTGCGGCGCGACTTTCACCGAAGAAGGATTGAAGGCCGCGATCGCGAGCAAGCAGAAGCCAGCTGCCGCTCCCGGGCCGCAGAAGAAAGCTCCCGCTGCGGCGCCAGCTGTTGCGGCTCAAGCCAACGGCGCGGAAAAGATCACGATCGTCAACCAAATCACCGATATCCGCGAAGACCAGGGGCGGCTGTGGGTGATGGTGGGCGAGCGCAAGTGCACCACCGCCGATACCGAGACCAAGAAGCGCTTCTTCGCCAAGAAGGGCTGCTACGCGGAATTGCTGGTGGCGCCGATCAACTCCAAAGAGTACGGCCAGATTTACCAAATCTCCAAGGTGATCTCCATCCGCACCGCGAGAGAGGAGGCTGGCCATGCCGGCTTCTGAAATGGAAAAGCTGCCGACCAGTCATGACTTAGCACGAGCCCTGCAGCAGACCGCCGAGTGGCTGTTGTCGCGTCCTAGCTTTCAGATTGAAGAGCGCTTCGACGCTATGACGTGGCAGTCAATCAACTTTAGCCAGAAGGATAAATTCCTCGCAGCCGTGCGCGCCATCGGAACTGGGAAGAAGGCCTTTCGTCCTCACGAGGTGGAAGTAAAGGCCGAGATTCCTGGAGGAAGGATCTATCTTAAGGCTCCGCGCGACCTGGTATGCCGCCTGATTCGGCCAGCCGAGTATGAGTGCGATCCTTTTCTGTCTCCTGAGGAAGAAAAGCAACTTGGGGGTGCTGAATGAGCACCCTCAGACTCTACGACATCCCGGCCGAGGTCGATTTCTTTGAGCAGGAACTCATCCACTCCGGCGGCGAGCTGACCCCGGAACTGGAAGAGCGCTGGAAGACGTTCGTCAAGGCCGGGCGGGACAAGATCGAAGGCGCCTGCATGGTGGTCAAGAACCTTGAAGCGATCGCCGACGTTTCCGGGGAAGAATCCAAGCGCCTCTACGACCGCGCCCACCAGTTCCAGAAGAATGCCAAGCGCCTGAAAGACCTGATGGTCTACGCCGTCGATGCCTTCGGCGGCAAGGTCAAGACCATGCTCTTTACGGTATGGACGCAGAACGCTGCCAACCGCACCAGCGCTGAGCTCAGGGACGGCACCGACCTGGTCGCGATCGAGAAAACCCATCCCCAGTTTGTGCGCGTGAAGCGCGAGCTTAACACCGAAGAAATTCTCAAGTACCTCGGAGAGTCCGGCTGGAAACCGGCGCCGCTGCCCTCGGACTGCGAGCAATGCAAATCGCTGGCCGAGCCGGGGCGGATCCCGGTGGCCGAGTGGATTGAACATCACCCCAAGTGCACGGCGGAAGCCGATGCCGAGAAACACGCCAACCTTCCAGCGGGAATCACCGTGCGCTGGGTCAGAGGCGTGAGATTTCTCCGAGTCAAGTGAAAGGGAACGGCCATGCGCTTCAACATTGAATTCGATATCGACATGTGGTTGGTGGTTCCCGCCGAAGACGGACCCTATTCTTCGCAGGGCGAAGCTCAACTGGAGTGTAATTCCAGAAACAAATCACTCGGCTGGACCGGCTCCTGGGTTGGCGAAGAGGAAGAGCCAGAAGGTGAAGCCGCATGACCCTCGCTCTGGCCTGGATTCTCTGCTTTATCGCCGGCGCTGCCTTCGGCGCGGGAACGATCCTGATGCTCATCGGTCATCCTTCGACTGAGCCGACCAATGAGAAAGGATCTCCGGCGGCGTGACCGACGACCAAATCACAATCCGCGAACTCGGGCGCTTCCGCTGGTCGCTCGAATTTCCCTACAACGAGGAATTCATCTCCTGGCTGAAGCAGCGTATTCCGCATCAGGACCGCACTTACGATCCTGAGACGCATATCTGGATAGTTAGCGGCGACAGCGATGTTCGTTTGAACGCAATCGAGAGCATCGCCGTCCAAAAGTTCCGCTTCGCCGTGCGCTGGTACCGCAACTCAGACGGCAAGCTGACCATGCGCAATCTCAAAACCGGAGTGGAGACGGTGCAGGAGGAATTGTTCACATGAGCGGCCACCACACTGCCGGACCTCTCATGCATGATGCCGATGCCCTTGTAGTCAAGGACCTAGCAGGCCGTCTTATCGCGAAACTGAGCCTATCCTGGGGTGAAGTCACGCGCAACGAAGCTGTTGCGAATGGCTTTCTCTTCGCCTCCGCTCCTGACTTGCTGGCTGCCTGCCATGCATTCTGCCGCGCTTTCTCAGAACCAAAACAGGACCTCGACGCGGAGAAGAACGCGATTCGTCACGCCTACGACTTGGGGCGGACTGCCATCGAGAAAGCGGAGGGCCGCCGATGAAACGCTCTGACGCTACGAAAATTCACCACACCAACCTGGTCATAGACAAAACCTATCGCCTGCGTTCGAGCAAAGGCGAAGGCGATGTCCAGCTGCTCGAAGACAAAGGCGTCGAGGGCTGGCTGGTGATGATCATCCGTGGCCAGTTCACGGTGTTTGAAAAGAAATACCGAGCGGGCGAAACCTTCTTAGTTCCGCCTACCTGGGACGGCTGGTACGAACTGCAAGCATGAACTTTGGACCCACATATCGATTGCCCCGCGTGAGTGCGCGCATCCGGAGTTCCCGGATGTCGACACCGCGGAAGCGCGGGAAGCACTGGCAGCGGAAGCCGGCAGTGATCGTCTTTCCCGATCGCCGTGAGATCTGTAACCAGTCCAAAGCTGCCGGCCGGGGCGAGTACCGTTTCCGACTCTTCCTGATGTGGGTGCGCCAGTACGAGCCCTCGCTCGATTACGTCCGCTGCTGCAACTGCGGATTAAAGCTGCACCTGGTGGACGCCTGTTTTGAGCATGAGCACTTTAGGACGAAGGCCCGGCGCGACGATCGTATCGCTATCTTCGACGAAGACGGCCGCTTCGTGAAGCACATCAACGGCGCCAGTCATGCTCATTGCAATTCGGCAAGAGGCTCTCGCCGCACGGAGATCTGGCACGGCTCGAATTGTGTGATTGAGAAGGAGGCCTGCATAGATGGCTGACCTTGTCGGCACTTGCCCCAAAGATTTCTGGGAAGAATGGATTGCTGAAGGCGATGCGGCTGGCGATCCCGAAACGGGCGAAGAGTGGGGCTGGTACACGGGGCATCACCTAGCGGCGAGCATTAAGCCCGGAGACCGCTTCTATGTCGTTGCTCATGGAAAGCTGCGCGGCTGGGCTCCGGTGACGCGGGTGGAGAAACCGCAGGAAGGGTTCGTGATTTGTCGGCGCGGCGGAGCGGTGGCCTGCACCATCCCTGAGCCGATACCTGGGTTTCGCGGATTGCGACTCAGATGGTGGAAAACGGAGATTGAGCAACCGTTTCCAGATTGGAAGCGGCCATGACTATCACCCACACATTCTCGATTCTTCCCGTGAGCCCTGCGACCTTTAAGGAGATTCAGTCAAAGCTGAAGGCAGCGGGCTACGATCACGCACTCTTCCAAGTGATCGACATGCACGGCATCGCCCTGAAGGTGGATGACGGCAAAACCTATATGCCCACGACACCGGCGCGGCGAAAGCACCCGCTAGCTTTCGTCGCCGACCAAGGCCTGCTGGCCGAAGCTCTGGGGCTGTCCCGCCAGGACTGCATACCGATCGAGGAAATCGTAGAGAAGTGCCTTAACCAGAACAAGTCGATGCGCGAATTGTTCGAGATGGTCAGTGAGCTGGAAATCAGCGACGAGCTCTGGGCCAGCTTTCTCTACACCTACGGCTGGTGGGATGGAAGGAGGCGGTACTGATGAAGATCGTTCCCTACCCTCCCTCTCCCGACAATGAATTGCTGAAGAACAAGTCCATGATCCGCCTGGACAAGCTGATCGAGATGGGAGCCCCTGAGCCAATTATCAAGAACGAAGCGGAGCACTTGCTGCGGCTGCTGGGAACCTCTGAGGTGGGAACGGCATGAGGCAGGCAGCCGTGATCAACATGAGCCGCAAGTACTACAACCTTGGCGCGCAAAAGCTGACCAACTGGCTGCGCGCTGAAGGCTGGACGGTTCGCGAGTTTGATGGCGATCCCGGCTTGTTCCTGAACGGATGCGATCTGATTTGCCTCTCTGTCATCTTTTCTTGGGATGCGCCCGATGCTCTCAACATCGCACTGCTCTGGAAAGACCGCGCCGAGGTATGGGCCGGGGGACCCGGCCTGTTCGCGCTCTGCAACTGGTGGAAAGAACACGCCGGATTCGACTGTCACAAGGGGTTAGACCAACGCTTCGAGAATCAAGAGGGCAAATACCGCTACACCTTCGCGAGCCGCGGCTGCCCGGTCAATTGCTGGTTCTGCATCGTCCCGCGTCTTGAAGGAAAGACCTTCACGCTGAACTGGGATTTTTCGCTGGCTTCAATCCTTTGCGACAACAATCTTTCCGCTCTGCCGATGGGCTTTCAGTGCCACATCGTGCGGCGATATTCCGAGCCTGGCGCGCCGCCGCTGCTGGATTGCAACAGCGGCTTCGAGCCCAAGAGCTTTGACTGGCAGACCTATGCCGTATGGAAGTACGTGCTGCGCGGGCCCTGGCGCTTCGCCTACGACTATCTGCCAGAAAAGCGCGACGTCGCGCGCATGATGAAGATTCTCCACGCCGAGCCGCGAAAGAAGAAGCGAGTCTACGTCCTGATCGGCAATGAGCCGATGGAGGCCTGCTACGAACGGGCCATCCAGGTGGTCGAGTGGGGCGGCGAGCCATTCTGCCAGCCGGTGCTGCCGCTGAATGCTCTCTCCAAAGACGCCTTCACCATCCGCTACGACTGGACCAAGCAGAGGCTGATCGACTTTGCGCGCTACTTCAATCGTTTCCTCTGGAAGTATGCGCCGCTCACCGAATACAGAAGCCGCCAGCACGAACCGGCCCCGTTCGCAGGTAGCCAGTTCACGAGGTGCTACGCGTGACCAACCCTCACACGGTAATCACGGTCAAGTGCGCCAGCTGCCAAACCATCAAGCAGGAGGCGAACCACTGGTTTGTAGCGTCGACGATTCACGGCAAGTTCATATCCGAGCCTATGGAGACCTGGGGAGAACTGGCAGCAACTGATTTACCGCTGTGCGGCGAGGCCTGTGCACAGAAGGAGTTTGGAAAATGGCTGGCAAAGATCAAAAACGGAAAGTAGGCGGGCAGTTCGCGATGCTGCCCAGAGTGGCGCGGCTGGCGCTGAAAGACGAAGACTTGGCGCAGCTGGCAGCCGATGACTACGCGCGGGCCGAGACATACGAGCTCGAGCTCTGCGATCGGCATCACCCGGAGATCGTTCTGGGCAGCATGGCCGTAGTGGTCGTCTGGGGCTCGACCGAAGCAGTGAAGGCGTGCCAAAAGCTGCTGGTCGAAGGCTCGGAAGTGCTGCGCGAAGAAAGCGGAGAGATTTGAGGAAAAGGCATGAGCGCTGAATCTGTAATCCAAAAGCTCTGCAAGTGGCGCGCTGTCTTTGCGGGATGGCAATTGGGCACTCGTAGCATCGAGGATCCCGAATGCCAAGCCGTCCGCGACCATCGCGAAGTCACCATCCTGCTGCGCGCCGAAGTCAATGCCTTGACCGGACTGCTGATCAAGAAGGGCTTCTTCACCGCCGAAGAATTCACGGCCCAGGTCGGCCTTGAAGCTCAGCACCTCGACAAGACCTTTGAACGCAGGTTTCCGGGATTCTCTACGACCGAAGACGGCGTAACCATGAAAATGCCGGAAAGTGGCAGAGACCATGAAGAACTGGAGGCCATAGCAGGTGAAACGAACTCCTACAGTTGCCATGCGGCGCGAGTACGAGAGATGGTCGGCGCTGCACCCGAAAAGCCAGAATCGGCAAATACACCTGCGCGGCGCTACGATGACCAGGAGCAAGGCGTTTACGGCTCTCGGATGTTCGAATCCGGACTCGCTGCAGGGCGTAAAGAAGCCAGCGCAGAAGTGGACAGGTTGAATGCAGTTATCAACACTCCGGAACTGATCGACTTCAGCAAAGCCTGTCATGTGGAAGCGGTACACCAGCGTGAACGGTGGGGATTGGAACATGACTCCGGCAAAGGACCGGAAGACTGGTTCTGGCTCATCGGCTATCTGGCCGGAAAGGCCCTATGCGCGGCCAAGGCTGGCGACCGCGACAAGTTACTTCACCACATCGTAACCACGGCGGCAGCGCTGAATAACTGGCATGCACAAGTGCTGGGCGCATCGGACATGCGGCCCGGTATCTCCGCTGAAAAGCAGAGCTCCATCGACGGAGGCATATCGGCGTGACCCTTCCCGCCATTCCGAACGCAGCCCACGAGCAGGAGTTGGTCCGCGCCTTCCTGGCCTGGCTCAATGACTCCCTGGGAGACCAGCAGGAATTGGCCACGGAAGAGCTCTTGCTCCGCTACGGCTACATGCGTTTAAACCGCATGGACCTGCTGAATGACTGGGCCAGGAAAGACAAGCCGCCAGCCGACAACCGGATGATGAAGGCCAGAGATTGTTTTGACTCAGGGCACTGCCCGGCCTGCTTCGGCGACAAGCGCAAAAGCAAAGATTTTATCTGTACTCCGTGCTGGCGCCGGCTTCCCCGGGAGCTGAAAGAACCATTGCTTCCCGGCTGGAAAGACGGTGACAACGTGGAGAACTTCTTCAGAGCACTGAACTGGCTCAGGCTGAAAGCCAGCGAGCCGGTAGTTTGCAGGTAGGTAAACAAAGCAGGAGGTGATAGGTGGCTCCCAATGACGAGCTATACGAACTAAACGTGGGCAACATCCTGGGCGGCAAGTTTCCCGAGATCTTTGCCCGCGCCTTTCAGCAACTGATCGCGAACATGCGCGATCCCAACACGCCGGCGGAGGCGGTCCGCAAGGTGACCTTTGAATTCACGATCGAGCCCAACTCTGACCGCAGCGTTGGCGAAATCACGCTGAAGACGCCGCTGAAGCTGGCCGGCATCGAGTCGATCTCGGGCACGCTCTACGTGTCTCAGGCGGGCGGCAAGCTGCAGGCCTACTGCCGCGATCTCCGGCAGGAAGTGCTGTGGGACAAGACCGCAGACGGCGATAGCAAGAAGCAGTAAATCCGGAGCTACAAAAGACTTTTGGAAAGGAAGCGATAACCACACATGGGCTGGCTGGATGAAGGACTGGAATTCTTAAAGGGTGCGTTTAAAACACCCGTCGAACTGGTCGGAGCTAAGAAGTTTTCGACTGAAACTTTCGCCGAGATCAAAACCATTGATCCGCTCAAAGATACATTTAGTGTCACCACCCTCGCCGCGCTGCGCGACCTGATCAACTGCAACGCGGAGAAGCTCACGGAAGCGGCTATTCCGCTGATTCACATTGTCAACCATGCCGAGGTGCGGCTGGAAGTCGGGCTCAGCGATGTGGAAGGGCGTCGCCAGGTGTTCGCCAAAGCCTCTCCTGTTCCCTATGACGGCTTCAAGTTCAATGCCTATCACTCGGTCGAGAACTTCGTCATCGCGATCCAGGCGCACTTTGCGCTCACGCCTGACCGTGACTATCTCTTAAAAACTGCCTCGCGCGTAACGGATGAGGGCGTCACCGTGGCCGAGGATGACGGCATCTCGCAGAGAGTTACGGTCAACGCGGCCCTGGCTCTCAAGACCGCGGAGACGTTGAAATCACGGGTCAGTTTGCGTCCGTTCCGGATATTTCCCGAGGTTGAGCAACCGGAATCGGAGTTCATCTTCCGCGCAAAAAAGAGCGATCAGGGAGTTCTGTTGGCACTCCACGAAGCCGATGGCGGCAAATGGAAAGTTCGCGCGATCGAGAACATTGCCTGGCACCTGCGCAACCTGGAAATCAAACTTCCGATCATCTCCTGATGCGATGGCGGTTAAACGCACACCGCGCAAGGGAACGAAGAAGGCTTCAATACCCTTCGTTCCCTGCGTACACAACAACAACGTATTCGAGTGTGACGAGTGCCTGAGAATCCGCAAATCGCTGGGGATGGCAAAGCCGAAGTAGTCAAGCTCTGCGGCTGGCGAAAGGCCGGCCAGGAGCGCTGCATCAAGCCTCGCCGCAAGGGGCAGCGGTACTGCGACGATCACCATGCGGAGTATATGCATGAGTGGCGCAAGCGGCAGGCGCGGGAATTCAAATGGCTGAAGGAGATGGCGGCGAGATGAGCCGAGGGATGCGTATTGAATTTCGCTTTGTCCCGTTCCCGCAAGAGATCTGGAGCGGCAAAGGCATCGACCTTACGGAAGCGGAGTTCAAAGTTTTGGGCTACCTGCTCTACCACCAGGCCCGGTTCGGGCAGGCCATCATCTGCCTAACCGACGAAGAGATGCTCAACGGCAAGAGACTGAACGATGGCAGGCGCGGAGATGCCGGATGTGGAGTAAAGGGAAGAAACAACTTCAAGGCCGCTCGCGAAAAACTGATCGCTCGTGAGTGGATCGAATTCGAGCCCGGCCATGGTTACCGCGTGCTGCTCAGCACGATCTACCAGCAGGTGTCCGAAACAGACACCCGACTATCCGAATCGGACACCGAGGATATCCGAAGCGGACAGGCGATTCGTCCGAATCAGACACCAAAAGTGTCCGAAACGGATACCCCTAATAAGGAAGAAAAGAAAGAACTAGAAGGAACTAAGAAAACACCAAAGGCGCAAGCGCCCTTTGTGCTTCCGGATTGGATACCGCAGGAAAGTTGGGATGGGTTCGAGGAGATGCGGAAGAAAATCCGCAAGCCGATGACCGATCGCGCGCGCGGAATGGTGATCACCGAGCTGTTCAAACTCAAGAACCGTGGCCACCCGGCCGGCGAAGTGCTGGATCAATCGACCAGGAACTGTTGGCAGGACGTTTATGAGCTCAAAGAAAAGCGAAGCAATGACAGTGGCAACGGAAATCACAAAAGCGCAGCAGCCGGCAGGCAATCTCGAAACATTGAAGCGCTTGTACGCAGCAGCGTGGGAGCAGGCGTTCAACGAAGTGATGTTTCTGATGGCGGAGCAGTACGGCCTGGAGCTGCTGGTGGAGCTGCCGACCAGGGAGAAAGTTCCATCGCCGTTGGTGAAGTTCTGGCGCGAGAGCCTGATCGGCCTTAGCCCTGCGGAGATGCGGGAAGGGCTCAGGAATTACATGGCCACAGAGCGAGGGAATTTCAAACCCAACCCTGAAGAGATCCGAGCCAATGCGCCACAGGATGCCAAAGACAAGCCGCGGCTGAAAATCAACCCCGGCTGCACAGACTGCCACGGCATGGGCTGGCGCCAGGCGAAGAGGCCGGATGGTACGCCGCTCAAGGGCGTGGTCCGCTGTGAGTGCAGCGTCACCGAGTACGCCGGTGAGATCTACATCGACGCTCCGCGCCAGTTGCCAGCGGCGCCGAAGGCCGACCCGGTGAAAGCGGAACTGATCGACAAGCGCGTTAACGCAGCAGCACCGTCGAAACGGTTTCCGATTTCCAGTTCACGGCCTTTGTCTGATTCCGAACTGGAGCAGAAGAAAGCCGAGGCCGTGAAGGTGGCCCAGAGGTTTCAAAAATGAACAGCGTTAACGTATCCCCGGCCGTGGCCATCTTCCACAAGCGGGCAAGGTCGATCTATGACGGCATGAAGGCAAGGGCGAAAGAGCTGCATATCGAACTGCCGTTTGATCTGGACATATTCACCATGTGGCTGCTGGACCGCTTCAATTCGGGCCCGGCGGGAACGACGCGCTGCGAGTACTCCGGCAGGGTGCTATCGGCTGAAGATTTCTTCGTCGACCACAAGACGCCGATCAGCCGCAAAGGAAGCTTCTGGCTGGACAACCTGGCGATCTGCTCCGAGAAAGAAAATCTGCGCAAGGGGAACATGGACGCGGCCGAGTATCGCGCGCTGCAGGAGTTTGCGCGCTGCTTGCCGCCAGAAGTTGAGGCTTCGATCTGGCGCCGCCTGGAAGTCGGAGACGTGCAGCGTCATAGCTATTTTCGCAGGAAAGCGAAAGCGCGAAAGGAGGTTCTTTTTATGAAACCACAGTAGCGACATCTTTCTCCGCGAAATTTACGCGGGAAGAGGTAGCGCGAGAGCGAACAGCAAAATCATTTGACGATCTGGAAAGGGCCGGCAGTAAGGCTGGGCCGGCCCGGCCCAGATAAACCGGGGAGGAGAGAACCTGATGAACCAGCTACGAGCGCCACAAGCCACAGCCACAACTGTTAATCCGGCAGACCTGCCGCACAGCTTCAACCACCAGATGACCGCCATCGTGCAGCAACTCTGGGCCACCCGCGTGAGCTACGGCGAGTCAGTGCGCGAATTCAAGAAGCGATTCATCCGCCATGTGTTGCGCGAGAACCATGGGAACGCCTGCCGCGCGGCCCGCGAACTGGGCATACACCGCAACACCCTGAGCCGAATCTGTCAGGAGCTGCGCCTCGATCCGCGCGACTTCCGTCCCGGCTACTACAGGCGGCCGGTGAAATCGGTTCCGGCCAGAGAAGCGCTGCGGAGAATCGAGCAGGGAGCGTAATGGCCATCGGCTCACAACCTGAGATCGTGAGGCACCGCCTGCGCCTTACGCCGACTGGGACTGCCGTGCCGGTGCGCACCGTCGAGCGCTTCTTTCTGGGCAGCCAGTGGAGTTTCTACGAGCTCGAGGACGGCCGCGCCTTCTGGGTCAGCGAGCGTACCGGCAAGCGGCTTGAGTCGGAGCGCAATCGGAAGGAGAAGTAATGGCGAAGCACCACATGCGGAATGAGGTGTCGTTTTCGAAGTGGTGCAACAAGTGCCAGGCGTTCACGCAGCACCGAGTCGATGGAGTCAAGGACGGTCCGTGTCTGCAATGTATCGAGCGCGCGGAGAAAGAGCGGCAGGAACGAAAGAAGATCCCGCCGCCAGCCAAGCAGGAAGGATTCAAATTTTGACTTGTCGCCACTGCCATGACGATATATACGAGGTCATCCAGGTAACCGGGCCACCCATCCTGGTGCACCAGAAGACCGGCCTGCGGCACTGCAATGCCGACTTTGAAGTCAAGGCCTCGACCATAGCCGAGCCAGCGGAGGTTAAGAGTGTCTAAAGAGCTTCTGCTTATAGACTTCGCCTGCAACGATCCCAACAACGGAACATTTACGGGGCGCTGCGAAAAGATCGCTTTACCAAAGAGCGCGATGGACCTGGATTACACGCTTCTCTATCGCGGCATCACCATCGGCGCCTACGGCTTCTGGGTCAAGCACGGATTCAACGGTATCTGGGTTGACTTTGTGCCCGCAGCCAACTCCGTCAAGGAAGCTGACGATTCCCGGATGACGTTAGGCCAGGAGTCCGAGGAAGAGGAAGAACTGCAAGAAGCATGAACGATGCCGAAGCCCGGCAGGCAGAAGAGAATGAGCTGGAGATCCAAAGACGGAGCATCTACCTCGCGGATCGCTCCGTCTTTTGCCATGCCGGCGGATACCGTAACTTTCTGGCCGCGGGGCACCTGAGCGAGCTACACCCAAACTACGGGCTGCCCTGCGTCGGTGGCTGGATTTATTGGGAAGATGGAGAGGTCACGTTCAGCGAGAGATGCGTGTTTTGTGGAGGCAAGCCGGCCATGTACGACTACGGCCGAGAACCTGGAAAGTGGGAGCAGGACAAACCGAGGGAGTTGCGAAATTTTTATTCAGGAGAAAAGCATGGATCAGCAGCAAGCAAAGTTTGAGGGCTGGGCCGTAATTGAAATGTTCGGCCATCAGCGTGAGGCGGGCTTTGTCACGACGCAGTACTTTGGCAATGCCGCCATGTTCCAACTAGACGTTCCCGAACTTGAGGAGCGCGAGCAGACCACATCGCGGCCCGGATACATCGACGGCCAGTTCTGTCCGGCAGGAACGAAGTGCAAAAAGGCGGCGGTAATTGGGCGGTCGCGGCTCATCAATCCGAGCGCGGTTTATGCGATGAACCCCTGCTCGAAAGAAGCAGCGCTGAAGGCCATCGACGAAATCAGCCCGCGAGAGATCAAGGTAATCGAATTACCGAATCAGCCCCAACTTGCCACGACACTGCCCGGAGAAGATGGCGGCGACTCCGCGCTAGATGATGAATTCGAGAACGACCCAGAGGAAGAAGAAATTGAGTACTGAGGCGAGGACAAACCGATGCCACGGTATTTCCAGAAGGTTTTGAGTCTAGACAGCGTGAAACGAAAGTAGTGCATGACGGGTCCCTACCCGCAAACAGGGTGAAAGGTTGAGAGAGTTCGGATGTTGCTTCCGCTGACCGACGGCCTAATTCGGACAACACACTTCGATGGCGAAATGTCACTACTGGCAGATCGCCACTATTCCCGGCGTACGGTAGGAGCTCGGCAGTTCCTCTACTCGGGCCGAAAGCTGGTTCTTCGCAACTGCGAAGGGACCGTGCTCTTTGGGTGGATATGGCCGGACGACGATAAGCGGATGGACGGGCAGACGGGTTACAACTGCGCCATCTTCCGCAACGAATCGGGGCGCAAGTCGAGCGAGATCATCCTGGAAGCGGAGCGCCTCGCATTCGCTAAGTGGGGCCCGAATCGCCTGTACAGCTACATCGACCCCGCGAAAACGCAGACCATCACAGCGCTGCGGGACTATCCGAAATGGGGCATCAGACGCGGCGAACGGATTGTGGGCTTCTGCTATCGAAAGGCGGGATGGAAACCGCGCCTCAAAAAGAATGGCAAGCCTCACCTGTCGATGGCTGGCCAATGGTTATTCGTAAAAACGCACAAAGGAGAAAGCAATGCAGCTAATCAATAAAACAGACCTTCAGTTTTCAGACATTTCAAGCGAAAAGTACCGGCAATATACATTCGCGGCCAGCGACGGATCGGACATCACGATAAGGGTACATGCCCCGCTATACCTCAACGTGAGCGAGAGCGGCGGCCATCGGATACTCGATGCTGAAGGGGTGTCGCATTACATTCCGCCGAAGTGGATTCACCTGGAGTGGAAGACAAAGGATGGCCAGCCGCACTTCGTAAAGTAGACACCTAAAATGCTGGCCGTGGGTAGGGACCCGTACGACTCTACCCACGGAGCACGGCAGTTGAGAGTAAGAGCGGGGCGAGACGCAAAGGAGCGGGCGTGACACACGATGAACTGGTAGACCGTGCATTGCGTTGGCTTCGCGGGCGCAGGTGTAATCCGATATTCAGCGATTGCGCTTCGTGCGCGGAAATCCCCGACGCGATTGGATGGTCAAGCAGTTGGAAGATGCGCGGAAGTGTCGTGGTCGAGTGCAAGGCTTCGCGGAATGACTTTTACGCGGACCAAAAGAAACGCTTTCAGTGGCGGCATCCCGAATGGGGACACCGGCTACGGGCGTCGAGAATCGGGAAGAAAGAAGCCGCCAAAGAAGGCTGGATAAAAGAGATGATCCCGCGCATGGGCAACTTTCGTTTCTACATGACCACGCCGGGAATCATCACGCTTGAACTTCTGGAACAACACGCGCCGAATCATGGGCTATTGGTGGTCGAGGGCCGTAAGGTGGTAATTGCAAAGATGGCTCCGAGGCAGGAAGCCATCAACCATGACGCCGAGATCAGATATTTGCGGTTCGCAATCATAAACCGGAAAACAGCCTTTGATGCAGCACCAGAAACAGCAGCCACGATTCAGGATGTCGGCGGGTAAGGGACCCGCGGAGCAGCAGCCACAGAGCATGACGGCTGCGAGTAAAAGGATTTTGGAACGAGGGGGGGGGAGATGATGGAGCGTGAGCCTACTAATCGTGAATTACTAGACGAGTTTAAGTCCTGTTGCGCCAATGATATTGGGCGTGGGCTTTTAGAGCCGAGCGCCAAGACGCTCGCCGTCGAAGCAAAGATTTTGGCCCGGATGGGCCCGGATGATGGAGCGTGAGCGATGAGCGAACTGAAGTACCTGCCGATTTTAAAGTATTTCGCAGATGGCCAAGATGTCTATCTAGGCGGACTTAAGGCGGAGAGTCCAAAGCTGATCTGCACTGCGGTATCGAGACGATTGGCGCAAAAGATCGCGGCCAACATGAATTTGATGGAATCGCGGAAACAAAGGGCACACGAATTATTTATGCGCGGGGAGGCGGTAACGCCATGAGTGAGCGGGGCGATCTTACAGAGCTTTCACAGGTTGTAGCATTTTGGCGCGAATGGTGCGATCAACAGTATTTTGCGATGGCCGTTTCCGATTTTACCGAGAAAATCGCGCAAAAGTTTGCCTTGGCCTTCCATCAAAGCACGCTGGAAATACAGGGCAACGCTCCCGGCCAGACATTCGAGGGAACCGTGGCGGAGCTGGCGGAGAAGTACGTAAAACGGGTTGGCAGACGAGCGCCAGTATTCAAGGATTTGGTGGATTTCGGCACAGAGCTAACGGCTCTACGCAAGGGCTGGACTCTGGTGGAGGACTCCGTACTGGAGCGGCTGAAGAATGAGGCGCAGATCGTCGAGTTGTCGCTAAAGAACTGGCGATACGGCTGCTTTGTCGGGGAATGGAATGAGGAAGCGGCGACAAGGCTTAGGCATGAAGGCGAAGCCATTGCCCGCGAACTATTTCAGGCCGTGCAGGCGCTGGCAAAAGAACGCGGACTGGAATACGTGAAACTCGATGCAACCGCGCCCGTGGAGCGGCTGAAGGGGGAAGCCCGCACAGCGGCGGAATTGCTGCAAGATGTTAGCGACATCGCCCAATACCTCAGAGACGGAGAGCAAGGGATGGCGCTTGATGCTTGCTACGAAATTCTGCAATCGGCGGAGCTGACGGAGAAGGCGGAAGCGCGCACAGAGAAGGCGGAAGCGCGCACAGAGAAGGCGGACGGACGAATTCAGCGCTTTGAAGATAAGCAGGCGCAAGAGACGCTCGGGAATATCTTCTTTAACGACAGCAAGTTAAATTGGACTGCCATCATTAACCGTGCGACTCAACTGCAAGATAAGTATACGGCGGAGCAGACGGATAAGGCGGAAGCGGCCCCGGAACGGCTAAACGTAAATCCCGCGTGGACGGAAAAGGAGATTGCCGTGATCGGGCAGTTGGCCTTGCGGCAGGATATTTCGCCAGCAAAAGTTATCCAGCAGGCACTTCGGCTGTATCAGCTCCACATTGAAAAACCGCCAATCCTTCCCGACAAGTTCCAACCCACCGAGCGGCCATCCTCGGGCACAGCGACCCAGCCCGTGAGCGCGGAGCAGTTGGCGCGGAAGATGGTCGAGTTTGACGGCGAAATGCCGAAAGGACTCAGCGAGGCTCAAAAGGTCGGTTTCTATATCCGCGATGCCGCACTAGCGCTGCGTGCCCTCGCCGCCCTGCAATCCGGTTCGCCGCCGAAGGAGCCCGTCGATCTGGCAAAGCTGGCGCGGAAGTGGTATGAGGCCATGAAAGCCGACGATGCGCACCACTTCGCGGAGCATGAACAAGACGACGGCGGCGATTTCCCCACAACACACCTAGAGTATACGTTCGAGCAATTCCGCGAATCGCCAATAGTTAAACGTGGGCTGGCCCTGCTCACTGAGGAGCTGGGCAAGGAGGGGAGATGAAAAGGTCCAAGAAGCCGATTGCGCGGCGATACTCTGGCAAGCCGAGCGACAAATTTTGGAAAACCGTCAACAGTATCCCACGCAATCATGGCGGCGAGACGGCCTACATGCTTGGATGTTTGCTCCAAGATTTCGAGGAGCGAGTACTGGGATACATAAACTCAAAACAGCCCGCGCCCCAGCCCCCGAAAGGACGCCAACCATGACGCGGGAAGAAATTACACAAGAGATTTTCAACGTGGTCCCTGGTTTCAATCAGGCGGCGTGGAAGGAATGTGAGAAATGCGATGAACTGGACAAAGCCGCCGAGCGTCTCCGCCAGTTGACCACCGGGGCCGAGGAGAGGAGGGAGCCGTGAGCGTTTGGTCCACGCCGCAATCGCTATTCGACAAACTAAATGCCGAGTTCGGTTTCTCGATTGACGTGTGCGCCGACCACGACAACAAAAAGGTGGTTCCCTACCTGACGCGGGAACAGGGGCTATCGGCACCGTGGCGCGGCAAGTGCTGGCTAAATCCCCCCTATGGCCGCGAGATCTCGGCGTGGATGAAGAAAGCATTCGAGGAATCGCTATCCGGCGCAACGGTTGTCGCATTGGTCCCGTCCCGAACAAACGCTCCATGGTGGCATGACTATGTAATGCGGTCGGACGAGATCCGGTTTATCAGGAAAAAGGTGCCATTTGTAGGAAGTAAGCGCGGCGTCCCATTCTTCGGCTCGGTGATAGTCATATTCGGAGCAAAACGGCAAAAGCCAATAGTTTCATCATGGGAGCAGCCATGAGCACCCCCAAGCCGCTATGCACTCTGAAAAACTCTGAACCCAACCACGCTAGTTAGCCGTTAGTTAGGGGAGAGAGATGGCATTCCAACGCCGCAAGCGATTGACCGAACTGGAAAAGAGAACCCTGCGTCTCCTTCTGTCCGGACTGAGTAACAAGGAGATCGCGGCGGACATGGGCACGGAAGAGCAGTGCGTCAAGAACCGTCTGCGCTCCGGGTTCCGCAAGCTGGGGCTCAAAAACTCGCGCCAGGTCATCCCACGGGCCGGCGAGATCCGGGCGATGATCGAATAGTTCCACGTGCAACAAACTATAGTTTTCAAAACTTTAGAGTAGTTGCAATCCAACCACAACCGATTGTATGTATTAAGCAACCTTCTCCTTATACCTGGGCACAATAGGTTGGGTCGGTTGTGAACTTCGAAGATCATTCACAGCCGGTCCCACTAATAAAGGAGTAAGGCCGAATCAGCCGCGATGCTGGGCCATCAGCAGCAAGCAACAAATCGGCCAGAGATGCTCCAGGAAAGTCAACCTGGAGCGGCTGCATTTTCCGATAAGCCCTGGTTCCTGATCCATTCTCAGCCCTGCCGCGAGCGCTCAGTGATCTCCAAGCTGGGCGGCTTTGGCATCAAGACCTTCCTGCCACTCACCTTCCAGAGGCGCGCCAACGGATTCCACTGCCCTCTATTTCCGTCATACATCTTCGCGTCGTTCGAGTACGCCATGCACCGCGACGTGAATGAAAGCCTTTCACGTCTGCCGCTGCTGGGCAGAGTGGTCTACTTCGGATCGCGCCCGGCAGAGGTCCCGGTAGAAATTCTGGTCGCTCTGGCGGAGCGCCTGGACGCCGCGGGCTGCCTGATCACCGACGATCGCACAGACGTCTCCGCACCGGTTGCCCGCTTCGATGCCGGCGACCGCGTACTGATCTCCGATGGCCCGCTCAAAGGCATGATGGGAATCTTCCAGGGCACGGTCAAAGGCAGAGAGGCCGCCTACGTTCTCCTGACCACCATCGAGCACCACTCGCAGGGAATCTCCTGCGGAAGACAATTACAGGACCTGAAGGGCTCGAGCTGGCGCGTGGAAGTGGACGCCAGAAATCTGGTGCTGGCATGAAACGAAGCGCAGCTCTCGAAGTCGAAATCGCGCGCTCGCTTCTCCGCCTCTGCAACGGTGAATGCGGATGCAGCGGCGGATCGATCTGCGGGCGGATGATCGCCAAAGACGGCAGCGTCTGGCCGGCACGAGACACCGGCTTCAGGATGAAGAAGGCGGCATGAGCCAACCCCGCTTCCGCATTGAAAAGCGCGTCACCGTAGCCGTAAGCGACAAGCTCTGCGCCTGCCGGGTATCGATCCAGGGCGGAGCCAACAAGGAATCGCGGATTGTGCACTCCAGCCAGTGCCAGCCGTCACACAAGGCGACCATCAGGAAACTGGAAGCGATCGCCGAAGAAGAGCTGGAGGCAATGCTGAAATGAAAACCCAAGTCATGACGCGCGAAGCTTACGAAAAAGCCAACGGACCCGTGCGGGGCGGGGCTCGCAGAAGCGAAGAAACCCTGGCCATGTGGAAAAAGCGGTAGTGTCCTAAGAGTGCGTAGAGTTAGGACACTACCGAAAAAGCTGAAGAAGCTGGCGATTGTTGAGTTCCTGATTCTGGAACCGGAGAAGGGTGAAGACGTGAATAAGCTCCGCACTTCCTGGTACGCCAAGCTGAGCAAGATGGCGAAGGACACGCGATCCACTTTCCACCTGCGCCTGGCGATCAACCGTCAGGAAAACCACATCGTGGCCTGGAAAGAGCCAAAGCTTCAAACGCGGTAAACGAAGTCGCACTCCGGAGTTGCCGGTCCCGTCTCTCGCCTTATCTGGGGCAAACGACCGTCAAGAAAACACAGCCGGCAGCTCCGGAGCCGTAGAGATCGCCTGGCAAGCAAGGCGAAATTCGGTGAGGAAAGGAGGTCGCGGAGAATCGCCAGAGCCGTCGAGGGCCGGAGTAATCCGGCCTCGATGAAATGAAGATATGAGCAAGCTTCTGAAGCTCCCCAAACTCCCGACCTGGAAGCAGAAGCGCTTCAAGTTCCCGGCCCGCGATTCGAAGTTCAGCGATCGCGACATTCTCTGGCTGGCCGGCGTGATTATCGTCTTGGGCTTCGCATTCATATCGGGAATCATCTTCGGTTTTGCGCTCGCCTGGAGGCTTCAGTAAATGGATTGGACGCGGCTTTCCGAGATGGCAGTTGTTGGCAGCAGTTGCGGCGCCGTGATCGTGGCGGCGTACAAGGTCATGAAATTAGCGGACCGCCTCATTGGAATCCTCCGCGACTTTCCGCCGCACCGTCACGTGAACGGACACATCATTTACCCGGACGGATACGAACCGACGGCAATTGAAGAATTGCAAAAAAGCAACGCAATGAGCGCAGGCGCGTGACAGGTGAAATCAAAACATCTGTTTCTGGCCGCGCTGATCTTGATTGCCACAGCATCGGCCAAGAAGCACGAAAGAATCCGGCTGGTACCCGGGCACTGCGTTCGTATCACGAACTTCGATGAAGTGGCCAAGCAGTTCTTCCGCCGCGACAAATCGGATCGGCTGATTCCCGCCGGCTACATCGCCAACAAGGTCCATTTCGTCATCAAGTCCGACCCCGATTGCGGGGAGTTCGACGGCCAGAACATTTTGCACCTGGCGAGACCTGAGTGAAGCTGCCCGACGGCTTCTGGGAGTGGTCTTCAGACGCGCAGGAAGATTGGATCACCAGATTCATCCGCGAGGCCTGCGGAGTTGCTCCCCAGCTGACGCCCAAGGAAAAGCAATGCGCGCGCCTGGTGCGCGAGGGCCTGACGCAACCGGAGATCGCGCGGCGGATGTGCGTCAGCGTCAGGACCATGAAGGTCTATCTGCATCGCGTCTACCGAAAGATGGGAGTCAGGAGCCAGGTGGAACTGCTGGGAGTGTTGACTCTGCCGATCAATTCTCCGCTGCGTCGGCAACCAAGAAAGCTGGCCTAAAAAACATGGATCAGGAATCGCTAGTCGAGCAAGTCCAGTACCAGGCGCGGCTTTATGGCGTCGACCCGGCTCTTGCTTGCGCCGTGGTCGAACAGGAATCTTCCTGGAATTGCTGGGCGATCCGCTTTGAGCCTGCGTTCGAGACGCGCTACATCAAGCCGGCATTGCCCAACGCGCCGACCACGGAAGAGATGACGCGGGCCATGTCCTTCGGTCTCTTTCAGGTGATGGGCGAAAACGCCCGCGAGATGGGATTCCAGCACCAGTTCCTCTCCATGCTCTGCGATCCGGATATCGGGATCTCGGTTGGGGTCAGGTTTCTGAAGAAATGCCTGGACGCAGCAGAGGGCGACACAACGAAGGCATTGCTGCGCTGGAACGGCGGCGGCAATACCGCTTATCCCACTCAGGTCATAGCGAGGATGGCGAAGTATCAGACGCCCGCACAGGGAGCAAGCGCCTAACAGGAGGGATTTATGCCAGCAGGAATCGGCGGCGGAGTCATCATCGTGCTGCTCGGACTCGCCGGAGCGTACTACGGCGGCAAGGCTGCTTATAAACATGTGGTCAAGCCGGTTGACCATGCGGTTTGTCGCGCGGTCACGTTCGGACACAAGTGCAAGCCGTCACCAAAGCATCCAGCGGCCGCGCAAACGGAGACGAAATGAAAGCGCTCAAAGAAATCATCGCGGCGATGCGGGAACGGGCGGACACACTCAACAGTAAACACTCCGCAGCCGACCGCTGGACCCCTGAGCGTGAAGCAGAGCGCGCCGAAGTCGCGAGACTGCGCCGGCACGCCGATGACTTGGAGCGTTTCGCATGAATCCCGACAAGAAAGAACTGATCGAGACTTTCATTCTGGCGTTCCTAACCATCGTCTTTACCGCCTGCTCCGTGCTGTGCGTGAAGTGGGGAGCGAGCTATCAGACGCTGATGGTTTTCTCCGGCCTGGCTGGATCGGCCCTCGGCGCGCTGGCCATGAAGATGAAGGCGAGCAGCAATGGCAATGCTCCTCCTCCTTCTGCTGCGCCCGTAGTTGAATCGCCGATCGCTCCGAAATAGCAATGACAGTAAGGCGGGCGGAAAAGATCCTGGAAAAGCTGATCCGCGAAAACATGGAGCGGCAGCCAGCCGTCCCGGTTCAATGCAAGAGCGTCAAGAGTGATCTTCCACCAGCGCCATTTGCCGATGCTCCGCCGATTGATGATGAGATTCCCGATCTGACCGATTACAGCGACGAATCGCGGATCGACCGAGATTGGCGCAGAGCAAAAATCTGGTAACTCATGCCCATTAAGTGCTTCCTGATCGAACCGACAGGAAACGTATTCAGCGAAACGATACGAACTGAACACGGCCAGTGCCCGCGCAATGGTTCTTACCACTGGGCCAATCGCATCCTTAAGCGCTCCGTACTTCCGCCGGACGGAAAGCACCCGGAGAGAAATATCAATTGGGATGACCTGACTCTCTGGCCCGCAAAGTGTGAATGCGGCTTTGAGTTCACACCAGATTCGAGCAGGAGTACCGGCGGCGGCAGTGAATATCGGCGCAGCGATACGGGCGAAGTGAAGGACAGGCTCCGCGACTTCCCTGCCGGCGCGATGTGGCGCGCGACCTGGTACAAAAGCGCCGCCGGGCTCTATGGCCACGATTGGGATAACGCGACGGAGCCGCCATTAATCGTTTGCACTCCCGGCGGATCCTGGAACATTGACTCCCGCGCCTCGAACTGCACCATGCCGAATGACCGCACGCACCGCTGCTGGATACGTCACGGTGTTCCGCCGGAGATCACGGTCGACAAATCCGGCTTCACCTGCCAGGCCGGTGCAGGGTCAATTCAGTGCGGCAACTACCACGGATTCTTGCAGAACGGCTACCTGACATGATGCCGACGCGCTCAGCGAACCGCGCACTATCGGCATTCTCGACGGATCGGCCAGAGGATTGGATACGCGAGCTGGAAGCTGCCGGGTGGAAGAAGATTCAGTCAACCGTCTGGCGCTCGCCGTCCGGTCATATGTTTGGCGGCCCATACAAAGCTTGGACGCTGATGTATTCGCATCCTGAACTCAACATTCCGTGTTCTTCCTGATCACCAATCGCACCGTCAACGCGAACGGCTGGACATCAGATCGTAACCCGAACAGCAACACGTTCTGGTCGAATCTGGGACAGCCGCTGTCTCCGTTCTCGAACTGGAAGATGGCCGACAGGGAAGAATGTCTGGCGCTGATCAGCGGAATTGGCAAGCCGCCGCTGGTATGGATTCACGGATTCAATAATTCACCGGAGAAGGCTCTGGGAACTCTGCAGGCGATCGCCGCAGGCCTGGGTGACTCTTTCACCTACATCGCCTACCTCTGGCCCTCACAAGCACGGGAAGATTTGATCGGTTATCAGGAAGACTCAAAGACGGTGGAGGCTTCGGCGCCGCAGATTCTGGATGCACTGAAGCTGTTCGACAATCCCACGGTAATCGCGCACTCGCGCGGTAACTATGCCATCCAGAAAGCGCTGTATCAGGAGTGGACGCAATCGGCCGAGAAGGTGATCGGCGCCTTCATCTCCGTGGCCGCGGACGTTGACAACGACATCCTGGCCCAGGTGGGAGGCCAGGGACTGAAGAACCTGGTGGAGCGCGCGCTGGTCCTGCTGACTCCCAAGGACGGAGCCCTGATCGCTTCCGCCGAGATTCATCTTGGTCGGCTGCGTCTGGGGCTCACCGGTCCCGATGGACCCTGCCCGGGTAACTTCGTGAAACAGGACTGCACCGAGCTGATGAAGATCGACAACGTCGAACTCTGGCTGAATCACAGCGCTTACTTCCAGTCGCCCAAGGTCTACGAACTGGTGGGTCAGTTTCTGGGAGGGCAGGCGAAGGCGGTGGGCGCGTGAAAGCCGAACGTTGCGAGCCATGTCTAAGCGGCAGGCGCGACGGCCAGCCGTGCAATAGAAAGACATGTTTGTGCCGTTGCCATCGGGAAGGTCGAGCAGCGGTTGACGCTCTCGCAGATCGCGGTCTTGATAAAGCGCGAGCGGCGCGGGGATTCAGGTATCGCGGGCAAGCGCTCACGTTGGACGTGCAGCGTCTCATCGAAGAGGAGGGCGCGTGAACCTGGACGATTGCTCGGTTTACCTCTTCGTGCGTCAGGATATTCCGCTGGCGCAGCAGCTGGTGCAGTCGAATCACGCGCTGCTGATGATGGCGTGGCCGGAATTGCCGGTTTGCACTATAGCCATGGATTCGGGAGCGGCTAGCTCGATATTCGCCTCGAGCACAAACGTCGTGACCCTTGGCGATCATGGACATCCCAACATCATCCTGATTGGCGTTCCTGACGTAAAGGCGCTGGAGCGCGTAAAAGCCAAGCTAGAGCGTCTGCAAATCGTTCACTACGCTTGGCGCGAACCTGATGAGCCCGGCCTCGGCTTCACGGCAATCGCTACGGCGCCGCTCGACAAGCCGCAGCGCAATCAGCTTCACAGTTACAGACTTTGGAAATACTCGGGTAGCTCAGAGAAAGAGCACTCCGTTTCTAACGGAGAGGTCGATGGTTCAAGTCCATCCCCGAGTGCCACCTCTTTGAATTGCACTTAGGAGAAAAATCATGATCTCTCGTATCTTCGCGCCTCGCGGCGCACTGAGCATTTTGCTATGCGTGGCCGTGACGGCTGCGATTCCATTTACCACCGGCTGCAGCTACAGCCAGGCGCAGATCACTTCCGCGGTCCAGAAAGTTGAGAACGGACTGAAAACCACGAAAGCGCTGCTGCCCTCGGCCAACGTCATCCTCGCCGATCTCCAGGTTGTACAGCCGGACGTCGCAGAATACCTGGCGCCGATTCTGGCGAATGCAGGACCGGCGATCGATAAAGTCATTGCCGCCTGCGATGCCTACCTGGCCAATCCTGGCGCTGATGCCTATCAGGCGATATTGAACGGCGTCGATGCGATCACGGCGCAGGCAGACCAGGCAGCTCTCAAGATTGCCGGCGTCAAGAACCAGGCGTCGCAGAACAAGGCCGCGACCTACATTGCGCTGGTCTCAACCGGTCTTCATGTGGCGCTGGGAATCCTGGAAAACTACGCCACCAAGAAACAGGTGCAGGCAGTGAAGGCCGCATCCGCGCGTGTTCCTTTCGAACAGGTCAAGCCTCTGTTGAATCGCGACTACGCGCGCAACGAGCTGGCCGATCTGGGCTACTCGCCTGCGGAAGTCGACTACGCGATGGAGCGGGCCGGGCTGTAAAGACAAGATTCCGCGAGAGCGGAAAATTCAGAAGAAGAAAAGAGAAGAAGAACATGCTGACAGTCAAGTTGTGCAAGGGCCACACGATGAAGATCGTGGAGGCGAGTGAAGTTGAAATATTCCCGTGCGGTCGGGCTCCAAACTCGGACGCCGAGCCCGAAAAGCGCACCAACTCTGTGCGAGAAATTGCGGTCACGCGCTGGAACGGCAGTCACGATGTGTTTTACGTCTCCGACGGTCCGGTAAACGACAAAGTCGCGCATTCCGGCGTTGACGTCGAGTATTTTGACTGCGCCTACATCGAAAACGCTCACGGCGCTACCACGGAAAAAGTTCACGCCTATTAACATGAAACTTGCTCTCTGCCTGCTGGCGCTCAGCCTTTCCTGCTTTGCCCAGCAGGCGGACTCTACATCGTCCGCATCGCAGCCTCCCAGCGCCCCGCAGCCCAAGGTTCACGAGACGCTCTTCGATCCTCAGAACGTCACCATGTTCTGGGCCGATGCCACGGCGATGGCTGGAGAGATCGGCGCAAGCTGCTCGGATACTACGGTCTCTAGGTTGGACTGCCGCAACATCGCGATCGGCGGTGCCGGATTCATGGCGGTCGAGGTCCTGGGCACGGCAGTACTGCACAAAACCGGCCACCACAACTTCGAAAGAGTTCTCCCACCGGCCGCGATCCTGTTTCATGTAGCGCGGCTGGTCTATGTGAGTACTCACCGCAAATGAAACGCATACTCGTAATCGCCTCATCTCTCGCGCTGGTTGCGGCAACACACGCGCAGAGCGTGCGCCTGCCGAATCCCAAGCTCACGCCGGGCGCGACGACAGATGCCACGGCTACGGCGCTTTGCTCGAAGAGCTTCCACACGGGCTCGGTGCGCAACGTGCCGGAGTCGGAGAAGAATGCCGTCTACAAGGAATATGGCATCTCGAACCATAAAGGCTACTGCGCGGGCGCGGAAGGCTGCGAGATCGACCATTTGATCTCGCTGGAACTGGGCGGCTCGAACGACATCAAGAATCTCTGGCCGCAACCTTACGGCCAGCATCCTGGCGCACACGAGAAAGACTGGCTGGAGAATGCATTGCATAGACTGGTTTGTGCGCGAAAGATCAGTCTAGAGAAGGCTCAGCAAATGATTGCGCGGGATTGGTACAGCGCGTACCGGCAAATCTGTATAGAGTTCCCGCCCGCCAATTCCTCAGGTAGCACGCCTTGCAGAGCCCACGGGACACGTGAGGCGAAGAAGTAGAGTGGCACTCCTGACAACAATCAAATCCAATACCCCATCGGCCATTCTTGCCATGAAGAAGGCAGTGGTCGATCTGGTGAAGCAGTTCGAGGTTCGTTGGCCTGTTATCGGCGCGGTCATGGTTCTTGTGGTGTACATGCTCATTGGTTGCAAGCTGCCTGCCCAACACCTGCTCCATGACCAAGCGATGCTCCATCGAGAACCGCCCTCTGCTGTCATCCCAGACCATGACGTAGCCATTGAAGATATATCTGGCACTCTTATAGGCTACCGATCGTCCGTCTCCTCTCTTAATGCACATGTTGTACTTGCCAGCGCACGACAGATTGCAGAACTTTCGAGGCCTAGCTTTCTGCCGGCTGATGATGGGCGCGCCGCACTGGATACAGCTAAAACTAAATGGCATGACGAGAGAGTAACACAGTTGGAAAACTGGCTACATCGCCAGGTCTGCGCGAAAGCGATGTCGCTGGCCGAGGCGCAGAAAGCCATCTCGGGCAACTGGTACGCAGCCTACAGGAAGATGCTGGCGGCGCAGGGCGTGAAGCGGTAATGCCTACCGCGCCAGCCGTCGCGTGTAGATGCGGCGGACTGAACTGCACCGAGCATAACCGTTCCGGTAATCAGCGCGCAGCCGATCGGTTCCGCGGTAGTTCCAATTCACGTGGTTATGGGCATAACTGGCGCAGTCGGCTACAGCCTATGGTCTTGGCGCGTGATCCACTCTGCCGAGATCCGTTTAAACGCGGCTGTACCAATGCCAGCCGCATAGGCGATCACATCATCCCAAAGGCTCACGGTGGTACGGATGCCCTAGAGAACCTGCAAGGCATTTGCACGGATTGCCACAATGCCAAGATCCACCTTGAGCAGCAGGTCAAGTTCACAAGAGACTGCGCCTGCGAGATACCCATGACTGCTCGCCTGATCGCAACGAACGTGATCGCCCTTGCCTGCGAGGCGCATGCCAAGCCTGGCTCGCTGCCAGTGGCATCGTGGACTAGGATGGTCGCCTAGCAGCAAGGGGTAGGGCGGGTCGATTTTCTAAAACCGACCGCCTTCGCGACCGCCGCGCAGCATAATTTTTACATCCCCAAAACTCAATATTTCAACATTTCCATATTGTGGAATATGGCCAGACCGAGAAAAACAGCAGAAGCACTCGAATTGAACGGTGCTTTCAAAAAAAACCCCAACCGGCGACGCATTGATCCGGTTTCGCGCGGCCCTCTGGGCGATCCGCCGGCGCATCTCTCGGAATCTCAACGTCAAATCTGGCTGGAATTCCTGGCGACCTATCCCGACGGTGCGCTGAACAGCGAGAACCGGGTGTGGATCGAGATCGCCTGCGTTCTGACTGACAAATTCCGCAAGGCCGGCAAGGATGGGCGCCCTCCGATGCCAGCCAGCGAGATAACGGCGCTGCAACGAGCCCTGCATGAGATGGGCGGCTCGCCGACATCGAAGGCCAAGCTTGGCAGACCGGCAAAAGAAAAGATCAAGGAAGACGGCAACCCGTTCGCGGATTTCCTCGACTCGCCGCACAAGCAAAGCGGGAAGAGCGGCGGCTCAGTCAACTGATCTCAGCTTCTGCGGCGTTGCCAATAAATATGCCCAGGATGTTGTCTCAGGAAGGATTGTGGCGTGCCGGCTGGTCATCGCCGCCTGCCGACGCCATCTCAACGATCTGAAGCGCGTTGGCGATCCCGAATTCGGCTACCGCTTTGATCCGGCCAAGGCTGAAAGATGCTGCAGGTTCATAGAGAGGCTTCCACACGTGAAGGGTAAGTGGGCATCGCGGAAAGAAACAATCAAGCTTACAGCATGGCAGGTATTCATAGTCTGCTGTCTGTTCGGGTGGGTGAACGCATCCACGGAATGTTATCGCTTTCGTGAAGCCTATATCAAGGTCGCGCGCAAGAACGCGAAGAGCACGCTCTCTGCCGGCATCGGGCTCTATAAGTTTTCGGCCGACGGTGAGTTCGGAGCTGAGGTCTACTCCGGAGCCACAACAAAGAAACAGGCCTGGGAAGTTTTCCGGCCAGCTCGCCAGATGGTCGACCGGACGCCCCTACTCAAAGGAACTCTCGGCATCAGAGTCAATGCCGAGAGCCTGGTCATTGAAGCCAATGGTAGCCGCTTCGAGCCGGTGATCGGAAAACCTGGCGATGGCGCTTCACCATCGTGTGCGATCATCGATGAATATCACGAACATGCCAGCGATGACCTCTATGACACGATGAAGACTGGCATGGGCGCCCGGGACAATCCCCTGCTAATCGTAATCACCACCTCCGGCAGCGATCGCTCCGGACCTTGTTATGCGCTCGAACAGGATGCCATCAAGGTCCTCGAAGGCAAGCTTCGGAATGATGAGTGGTTCTGCATTGCCTATGGGATCGATGAAGGCGACGATTGGAAATCTGAACTCGCACTGCTAAAGGCCAACCCGAACTATGACGTCAGCGTGTTTGGGGACTATCTCAAGCGGCAGCAGCGCGACGCCGTCAACTCCGCGCGCAAGCAGAATACATTTAAGACGAAGCACTTGGACGTCTGGGTCAACGCCGATGTGGCATGGATGAATTCAGCCAAGTGGGACGCCTGCACCGATCCGAATCTAAAGCTTGATGACTTCGAAGGCGAGCCATGCATAGCCTCATTGGACCTAGCCAGCCGCAAGGACCTGGCCGATAAGGTCCTGATGTTCCGCAAAGCGATCGACGGCAAGTTCCACTATTACGCCTTCGCCACGCACTATCTGAACGCTTCGGCCATAGAGGAAGCCAAAGGCAGCCATTATGAGGGATGGGCCGCCGCGGGCTTGATTGTGAAGACCCCGGGAAACATCACCGATTACAAGCGCATTTCGGACGACATGATCGCCGACACAAAGAAATTTCGGGCGATCGAAGTTCCTCACGATCCCTACCACGGCGCCGCGCTGGTGCAGTTCATGCAGGCCGAGCCTGAGTGGAACCAATCGGCCCGGGTCGTAGAGGTCCGTCAGACCGTGGCCATGATGTCGCCGGCCATGAAGGAATTTGAAGCGATCGTGCTTGACGGCCGCTTTCATCACAATGGTGACCCGGTCCTCAGCTGGATGGTCACCAACGTGGTTTGCCACATAGACAGGAAGGACAACATTTTTCCCACGAAGCAGAATGCAGAGTCGAAGATCGACGGCGCCATCTGCCTTTTCATGTCTCTGATTCGATGGATGGCCAATCCCGGTGATGGTACGTCCGTCTATGAATCCCGCGGCCTTTTAAGCGTATGAATCCTGCCCACACCGAAAGAATTGCCGACGTCCTCGCCCTGGCCGGCATCGCCGCTGCAGAGGTGGGGACGTATCAGCTGAACCACTGGGCCGCGCTGGTACTGGGCGGGGCCTTCATGATCGCTTTTGCTCTCTGGATCGGACGGGCCAGCGCACGGCGCCAGCCCAAGGAAGGGTGAATAACCGTTGGGGCTGATCGCATCTCTGTTTCGCGCAGAGGTCTACGACACTTCGCCATTCTCCGATTTCTGGTATCAGCCTATCGGGGTCGATTCAGCGGCCGGGATCCGCGTCACTCCGGATTCGGCCATGCGCTCGGAGGCTGTATTCTCCTGCGTCCGGGTTCGTGCGGAAACGCTGGCCTCGCTGCCTCTGATCGTCTATAAGCGGCTGCCCGATGGCGGGAAAGAACGGGCTTCGAACCACCCGCTTTACAGAGTGCTGCACGATCAGCCTAACAGCTGGCAGACCTCGCTCGAATTTCGGGAGATGTCGAACGCTCATCTCGATCTTCGCGGCAATGCTTATGCCCAGATTCTTCCTGGTCCCAACGGCCCGATTGATCAGCTGGTGCCTCTGCATCCTGACCGTGTGCAGGCCAAGCGCTATACCGATGGCAGTTTTGATTACACGGTGCGCAAGTTAGACGGAAGCACCGAGACCTTGCAGCCGCAGGAGATGCTGCATATCCGCGGGTGGTCTTTGGATGGAATTGTGGGGCTAAGTCCGATCAGCGTAGTGCGCGAAGCTGTAGGCATCGATCTCGGTCTACAGGATTTTGCGGCGCGATTCATCAAGAACGATGCCAGTCCGGGGATGATTCTGGAGCATCCCGCGAAGCTGAGTCCGGAAGCATATGCCCGCGTCCGTGAATCTTTCCAGGAGCGGCAGACCGGAGCCAATCGGGGAAAGACCGCCATTCTCGAAGAGGGAATGAAGGCCAATAAGCTGGGCATGACCAACAAAGATGCTCAATTTTTGGAGGCCCGCAAATACCAGAAGACTGGAATCGCCGCTATCTACCGCGTGCCGCCGCACATGATCGGCGAACTCGAGCGGGCTACGCATTCGAACATTGAGCATCAGGGCATCGAGTTCACGGTTTACACCATGCTCCCGATCGCCAAGCGCTGGGAGCAAGCCATCTCGCGCGATCTGTTCTTCCAGCTGCCTAATGATGACAACGAATACTTCGCTGAATTCCTCATGGACGGCCTCAACCGCGGCGACATGGACAGCCGTTATACGGCCTACGCCATCGGGATCAACTGGGGATGGCTCTGTCCGAATGATGTACGCCGACTCGAAAACATGAATCCCATTGCCGGCGGGGATATCTATCTGCGGCCGTTGAACATGACGCCGGCGGGGAGCCGTGGACCGGATCCATCGCTGCCGACCGAGGAAGATGGGGAAGAACAACCCGGCGATGCGCCGCCCCAAGATACAGGCGATGAAGAGCAGCAGACGGCCCGGACGCAGCGCACCAGGCTCCTGGCTCTCGCGGAATCGGCTGCAGCGCGCATGATGAGAAAGGAATCCTCGGCGTTAAAGCGGCTTCTGCAAAAACATCGCAGCGGGATTTCGAATGGCGGCGGCCGTGAAGAGTTCTGCAGCGAGATCTCAGGGTTTTATGAGGCCCATGCCCGCGTGATCGCCGATGCGCTGCGCATCCCCGAGGCCCGCGCTTTCGCTTTCTGCACACAGAACGCTGCTCAGATTATGCCCTCGGCTCGGACCGGTGATTGGAGCAAAGTGGAAAGCAAGATCCTGATGAATGAGGGCCGTGCTCGAGACCTGGCCCAGATCGCCGTGGAGGTTTTGTAATGAACTATTCCCGAATTCTAAAAGCATTTTATTCCTCAACCTGGGCGATCCTGCCGGAGAAATATGCGGCGATCAAGGCGCTGATCGAACTCCGTGCCCGCGGCGAGTATGTAAGCGAAGAACAGATTGCGGCCGTCCGCGCAGCGACTAGGCCTTCACCGCGGACCGCCGGCAATATCGCTGTGATTCCCGTGTATGGAGTGCTTTGCTACCGCGCCAACATGTTCTCTGATTTCAGCGGCGGCACTTCGGTGCAGCAGCTCACGAAGACCTTTCGCCAATGCCTGGCGGACGATAATACCAAGGCCATCATCTTTGACGTCGATTCCCCTGGCGGTGACGTCGATGGTATCCAGGAATTTGCAGACGAAATTTTCAATGCGCGGGGCCAGAAAAAGATGGTCGCCGTGGTCAACACGCTGGCCGCCAGCGCGGCCTATTGGCTGGCGAGTTCAGCTGAAGAACTTGTGGTGACTCCATCGGGAATGGTGGGCAGCATCGGCGTGTTTACCACGCATGAAGACATTTCCAAGATGGATGAAGCCATGGGCCTAAAGGTGACCTATATCAGCGCCGGGAAATACAAGACCGAGGGCAATCCTGATGAGCCGCTCAGTCCCGAGGCGCAGGCTGCTATCCAGGCAAATGTCGACAGCTACTACAACGCCTTCGTGAATGCGGTGGCACGCAATCGCGGAGTTGCTGCGAACGACGTGCGCAACGGGTTCGGCGAAGGCCGTGTGGTAGTGGCCAAAGACGCGCTGAAAATGAAAATGGTCGATAAGATCGCGACCTTCGATCAGACCCTCGCCCGTTTCGGCGCCAGCGGCCAGGTGAAGCCGATGAATACGGCCGAGACGGAGAGCCCGACAATTCAGGCGGCCGATAAGCCCGACCCCGAAGACGGAGAAGATCCGGATGAGTGCATGTGCAAATGCCAGGCCTGCATTAAAGGCGAGCACGCGCAATGCATGGAACTGCAATGCGATGACGCCTATTGCAAGGAGCAGGGCTGCCCGCAGCAGGGCCAAGGGAACGCCGCATCGATCGCACTGAAACATCGCCGCCGGCGTACGGAGATGGCATCTCTCTAAAGAATTTCAACAACAAGTTCCAAGGCTGATCGCCGCGCCGTTGCGCGATGTGATGCCGGACCGCGTCCTGGAAATGGAAGCCCGTCGGCTCGCCTTTCGCAGGTGCCAATCGAAAAAACCGAAAGGAAAAAAAGAACCATGAAACAGCGTTATTTCAAAAGCATGGGCGAGAAGCGCAAGTTCTTTAACAACGTGCGCTATTTCGGGGGCACCCGGAATATCGCCATCACGGGCCTGGGCCTGATGCCGGCACTCGGCATCCTGGGCGCGGTCATTGTGGCTGTGATCGTGCTCGCCGGTCTCTTCGGCGGGTCGCATCCGGTCGAAACTGCTTCTGCGGTCAAGCATCACGGTGGACTTCTCACTGCCATGGGCATGTTGGCCTTTGGCGCCGTAGCCGTGCTCGATCCGCGAACCTTGATCCAGGAGAAAGTCAATCTGGCTAAAGAGAATCGCGCCTTGATTGATGCTGCGGAGAAAGACAATCGGGATCTCACGGCCGAGGAAGATGCTAAGTATAAGGCGAACCTCGAAAAGATGAAATCCCTCACCACGCGCATCGAACGCATCCAGGAGCAGCGCGAAGTAGAAGCGACTACGCAGCGGACCGAGGCTTTGCCTGCGAATAATCCCGGCAATGTGCGCGCCGGAGATTTCGGCGCCAGCGCCGAAGTGTTGGACAAACCTAAATTCAAGACTTTCGGCGAGCAGCTCCTGGCCGTGGCCCGTTTCCGTCAAACCGGAGGCATCAACCGCGATCCACGTTTGATTGCTGAAGGCAGCCCTGAAGCTTTGGCTACCATCGTGGATGGATTTATGGCTACAGGGATGACCGAGCAGCAGGCTTACAAAGCTGCAGCTGGTTTAAACGAGTCGGTACCGGCAGAGGGCGGCTTCCTGGTCCAGGGAGATCTCGCGGCCGGTCTTCTCCAGCGAACCTATGAAACCGGCGAAATCTTGAGCCTGATGCCCAATCCGATCGAGATCTCGAGTCCGGCGAATCGGGTAAGCGTTAATGGGATTGATGAGCAGAGCCGGGCCAATGGGTCGCGGTTCGGCGGTGTGCAGGCCTTCTGGTCGAATGAAGCCGGCACGCTCAGCGCCACCAAGCCCAAGTTCCGGCGCATCGAATTGGTGCTCAACAAACTGATCGCGCTCTGCTATGCCACCGATGAAATGGTGGCGGATGCCGCGGTCATGGAGTCGATCATCAACACCGTGTTCCCGCTGGAATTCTCGTTCCGGATTGAGGACGCGCTCTTCAACGGAACCGGCAATGGACAGCCGCTGGGCTTCCTGAACTCGCCGGCGCTGGTCGTAGTGGCCAAAGAATCCGGCCAGGCTGCCAGCACGGTGGTCGCGGCCAACGTCATGAAGATGTGGGGTCGCTGCTGGGGACGTTCGCGGCGTAACGCGGTCTGGTGCATCGATCAATCGATCGAGCAACAGATGTATCAGTTCACCATTACCTCGACCGGTGTCTCGGTTCCGATCTACCTGCCGAACAACAGCTTGTCCGGTTCGCCTTACGGCACGCTGTTTGGACGGCCGGTGGTCCCGACCGAGTACAACGCCGCTCTGACCAACCAGGGCGATATTACGCTGGTGGACTTCTCGCAGATGGCCTTCGCGCGCAAGAGCGTGCTCCAGGCCGCGAGCTCCATGCACGTCAACTTCCTGACCGATGAGATGGCCTACCGCTTCACCATGCGGTTGGACGCTCAGCCGAGCTGGAACACCGCGCTGACCCCGAAGAACGCCGGGCCGACGCTCTCGCCCTATGTAACCCTGGCTGCGCGGTAATCCTGCGCTCCTTATCCGAGGGAGGCGCGGGCCTCCCTTTTGAAGATCGATTCTCAGGAGAAATTCAATGAAAGGGATTTATACCGCACAGCAGGAGCACGTGGCTTCTGTCATCGCCCCGGTCGATTTCACCGGCGGCAAAACCGGACGCTGGCTGTCGCTCGCCAAACACGAGCACATCACGTTCATTCTGAGTATCGGCGTATCCGCGGCCGCCCCGACTGCGCTGCTGGTCAAAGGTGCACAGGATTCATCGGGAACGAACGCCGCCGCCATCGCTTTCGATCTGTTCACGGCGGAGACCGCGACCGTCGATCTGCTTTCCACAAAGCAGCGCATGACCACCTCCGGATACACCACGATTTCGGCCAATGACGATATTTTCTATGTCATCGAAGTCGATGCCTCCGATGTGGCCGCGCAACTCGGCGAGAGCTTCAACCACGTCACCGTTAACGTGACAAACGTCACCAACTCAGTGATCGCATCCTGCGTTGCCATTTTGAGCGGCGCGCGCTTTGCCGGCGATCAGAGCCCGAGCGTCAACGTCTAAACCCTTAACCTTGAAACGGGCTCCGGTGCAAACCGGGGCCCGGTTCTTCCAAGCTTTTTCCAGGAAAGCAGGATTCCCGATGTACGTGCGAATGAACGTAGGAGCCTACAAGGGCGAGATCCGCGGTCCCTTCACCGTGGACATCGCCAGGAATCTGATCGCCACGGGCCAGGCAGTTGAAGCCAAGACCGTTGACGGCAAGATCGCGGTACCCATCGACGAGTCGCAGGAAGTGGCGGCGGAAACCGCCGAAGTAAAGAGTTCTGAGCAGGTCCATCACAAGAACAAGGCGAGATCGGCGAAGTGAGCTTTCTCGGGTCGGAGCTTACAACCAAACTGATCACGCCGCCAACCGCCGAGCCGGTGACACTGGCTGAGGCCTGCGGTCATCTGAAGATTGGCGTCGGCTCGGACGATACCTACGTAACGGGCCTGATCACGGCGGCCCGGGTCTATGCGGAGATGTTCACGCGCCGCGCGTTCCTTACCCAGGAGTGGGAGCAGTACTTCCACAGTTTCCCACGGGCTGGGATATTTCCCGATCGCCATCAGCTTCAATATAGCGAGCATGCCCATCATTGGTTCATCCGGCTGCTCAGACCGCCGCTGCAAACAGTCGAATTCATCAAATATGTCGACACCGGCGGCAATGTGGTCACCTTGGATCCATCGCTCTATGTCGTTTATACGCAGAGCGAACCTGCACGCATCTCCCCGATCTTCGGCGGATTCTGGCCGCCGACGCGAATCACCGGGACCGCGGCCAATCCCTTTCCTGTCACCGTGCGGCATAAATCAGGATTTGGGGATACCGCATCAGCCGCATTGTCGGCCGAGCCGAAGTTTCAGGTGGTGAAGACCTTCATCATGCAGGCGATTGGCCACTGGTATTACAACCGTGAGCCGGTGGTCGCCGGAAGCGTGAGCGAGCTTCCACACCACATGAAGAACCTGCTTTATTGCCTGGTCTGCGATGAGTTCTAAAGCGGCCGCAGCAGAAGTGACGCTCTCGCTGGATGATTTTCATGGAGGGCCGCAAGTGATGGAGATTCTTGCTGAACGCATCCGAGAAGCAAAGGTGACCGTGGTTGTGGCCAAAGCTATGACGGGCAATGCCGAGCTCAGGATTCACGGCTGGTTGGAGGAGCACGGTGCAGTCTCCGTGGAGTTCAGAAAAACGAGATGAACCCCGCTCGCCTTTCCACAGGGAAGCGTCACGCTCCCATCGGTTCAAAGACCAGCCAGGTACAGCTTCAGCGACGCACAGGGCCCCCGGATGCCTATGGCCAGCCGAGCACGACCTTTACCACCTATGCGACGGTCTTTGCCCGCGTGCGCTCTCTCGGCGGCTCGGAATTATTCAAGAGCCAAGAGATGGCGCCGGAGGTTACTCACGAAATATCGCTCGATTGGTTCCAGGGCTTAACCGATTCGATTACGCAGCTCGATTGCGTATTGCTGTCGGACGGCACAATTCTCGACATCGCCTATCCCAATTATTCCGAGAATCATCTCGACGATATCGTCCTGCTCTGCAAGCAACGTCTGGGTTCAACCGCCAAATAACTTTCCGGTTTTCCAATTTCCAACGAAGCGAGGAATAAAACACCATGCCTGCACCGACCAACATCAACGTACAGATTCCGCTCGGGGCCTATCCCGGGACCGTGGGCGCACTGGCTCTTGACCTGCTCATGACCGCCGCCGACGTCACCAACGGCAACAGCTTTCAGATCACCGGCCGCGAAATCCTGATCGTTTGGAATAGCGACGTTTCCGGACATCACTTCACATTGTCCAGCGTGGCCGACAAAAAAGGCCGCTCCGGCGATGTCTCCGCCTACGCCATCGCTGCCGGCGTGATCTCGGCATTCAACTTCAACGGCACAGAAGGCTGGTCGCAGGGCACCGGCGTATGCAACATCTCCGCCGATAACGCCCTGGTCAAGTTCGCGATCCTGCGCTACTAGAACAGGCGGATGGCGAACAACGTCAAGGTCGTAGGCCTCACGGAGCTGGGCGCCGCGCTCGATCTCCTTCCCCGTAAGATTGAGCAAGAGTACATTCGCACAGCGGTCAAGAAAGGCGCAGAGGTGATCCGCGCCGATGCCGAAGCGCGCGCGCCCAAGCTCTCCGGAGATATGGCCAGCAAGATCACGGTCAAGACCTTGACTTCGCGCTTCAAAGGCACGTTCACGGCCATCATCGGCGTGCGCTTCATGCGACTGCTGGCCAGCTTCGGACGGCATGGACACGCGCCCAGCTCCGAGGATCCCGGCATCTATTCGCGGTTCGTCGAAGAAGGACGCCCGGGGAAGGGCGGACACACCCACCAGGAGGCGCATCCGTTCATCGGCCCGGCGTTCGATGCCAAGACGGCCGAGGCCGAGCAGGTTGTCGCTGATGAACTGAAGCGGCAACTCGGCGGCCTGGTGAGCTGATCACGCGATGCTTCCCGATCTGGTCGCTTTCCTCAATGCGAACACAGGCGTAAATACACTGATCGCAGGTCGCCTCACGCCTGGCATTCTCGACGAAGCCTCGCCGTTGCCTGCCCTGACCTATACGGTACTCGACGAGAAGCGCGAGCACGCGATCGATGGGACCTACACCGGATTCCATCCCGTGCAGATGGAGTTCGAATGCTGGGCAGCCACCTACTCCGACGCCGTCGCGCTCTCTGCCGCCGTGATCGCCGCGATCGATGGCGTAAACAACACCACCATGGGAACCACAAAGATTCAGGGAATCCTGGTGGAGAGCGAAAGCGATCGCGACCGCGAAGTCTACGGAACCCGCCGCCAGTACTGCCACGCGCTCGACGTGCTGGTCATGTACGGCGACTCGTAAAGTTTAGGAGGAAACAATGAGCAATTCATTTGCGGCAATCGGAACTGTTTTTCAGAAGAAGAACACGACCGATGTGTCCTACGTCCACATCGCTGAGGTTATCAGCATCAACTGGGCTAACGTAAAGCTCGATCTGATCGACGTCACCAACATGGACTCCACCGGCTTCTACCGTGAATTCCTGCCCACGCTGTTCGATGGCGGCGAGATCTCGTTCGAGCTGAACTACCTTCCCCAGGATGCTACGCAGCAGGCGCTCAAGACTGATTACGACGCGCGCACGCTGCTGAACATGCAGCTGGTGCTGCCCAGTTCGCTCGGAACCTGGAGCTTCACCGGCTACATTCAGGAGATGGGCAAAGTGCTCGAGATCGACAAGCAGGCCAAGCAGTCGGTGAAAGTCAAAGTCACCGGCAAGCCCACCTTCGCATAATCCGTTTTTCCTTGGTTGCCTGTTGCCTCCTTGAAAGGGGCGGTCCGGGTATGGACCCTGCCGCCCCTGCTTCTCATTTTTTTGATAGGAGAACCATGCCTGATCCAACAGTTCCAATTGTAGAAATCAATCTCGATCGCGTGCGGCACCTGGTGCTGGACTTCAACGCTCTGGCGGCGGCTGAAGAGGTGCTGAAGGAAAGCGTTCTCAGCACGGACTTCTGGAAGTCCATCTCCGCGAAAAAGCTGCTGGTCCTGGTGTGGGCCGGGCTGCTCGATGAAGATCCCAATATCACGCTCGATCAGGTCAAGAGCTTGCTGCGCCGGCGCAACACCGCTCCCATTGTCCAAAAGATCATGGAGGCCTGGGGGGTGGCCTCACCTGAGCCGGACCCTACGCAGAGAGCGGACCGGTCCTCTCCTGGCTCGAACTCTGGGCCATCGGGCGGTACGACCTCCGTCTTACCGAACTAGAGTTCTGGAAACTCACGCTGCGCAAGCTGGACGCGCTGATGAAACGCCGCGAGGATGAGCAGAATCACCAGCGCTTCTGCTCAGCCATCGTGGCCTCGACCATCGCCTCCGCGTGGACCGGTAAATCTCATCCGCCGTCAGACTTCATGCCCGAGCAGCGTCCTCGCTCCCCACAGCGCATGACGCCAGAACAGCAGCTGGAAGCCATCAAGAAACTGCACAAGGCCTTCGGCGGAGACATGAAGGACTTTGAACACCGCAACATGAACTGACCCAATGGCCATCAAACTCGGTCAAATCATCGTCGAACTGCAGGCCCGGACGGATGCCTTTACGAAGGGACTGTCCGACGCCAAGAACTATACGTTCACCAGCGTGGACGGCATTGTGGCCTCGCTGGGCAAGATCGGCGATGCCTTCGCCAAGCTGAAGTTCGATAACGCCTCGCAGATCAACCGCTCCCTCACCATCATGGGCGGAGTGGCTGCGGGCGCCGCCGTTGCTGCCGCGGCTGCGCTGGGCGAGATGACCAAGAAAGGCATCGAGACCGCAGCTAAGTTCGAACTGCTCTCGCAATCCACTGGTGTCAGCACTGAGACGCTCTCCGCGCTCGGCTTTGCCGCCAAGCAGAACGGCGTGGAGCTGGACTCCCTGGCCACCGCCATGGAGCGCTTCTCCCGGACCGCGCTCACTGCCGCCCAGGGTGGCATGCGAGGGCAGACTGCTTTTCGCCAGCTAGGGATCTCGGTAACTGACGCCCAAGGAAGAATGAAGCCGACCAACGAGCTCATGCTCGAGGTGGCGGACAGATTCTCCAAAATGCAGGACGGCGCCCTGAAGACCGGGCTGGCCATGCAGCTGTTCGGACGAGCCGGCGCGCAGATGATTCCCATGCTCAACCAGGGGCGTGAAGGCCTGGCTGCGCTGGAGAATCAGGCGAAGACTCTGGGCATTGTCATCGATTCCGACACCGCGGCCGCGGCGCACCGCTTCGAGCAGGACATCAATCTGCTGAAAGCCGCCGGCGAAGGCTTTGCTCTCCAGATCACCAAAGAGATGCTCCCGGCGCTCGATTTCCTGGCCGGGAAATTGAAGGAGACATTTGCCTCAGGAGGTGCGCAGAATCTCGCCCATGACATGGGAGTAGCTGCCAAGGGCGCGATCGCCGTGGCCGACACGTTTCTTCATGCCTTCGACCAGATCGGCATTGCTCTGGAAAGCCTGGGCCGGCTGGTGCTGGGAGTATTCGAAACCATCGGCGGGGCCCTCTTCGGCCTGGCAGAGGCCGCGGTCCTCGCCTCGCGGGCATCATTCAGGGCGAGCATCTTTGACTTCGCCGGAGCCAAGGAAGACCTGGATCGAGGCTTCAGCGCGCTGAAATCGCAAACCCAGCACGGTCTGGGAGAGATCTCGGGAGCGTTCACCGATTTCTGGAACAACAGCAAAAAGACCTGGGCTGACAATGCCGCCTTCATTACCGGCATCATGGATGGCAAGAATGCTCCCAGCAAAGAAGCTCGCAAGCCCGGCACAGCCCCGGGCGTAGTCAGTACGCAGGTCGACGTGCTCGGTCAGACCGTCGCCAAGCTGAAAGAGCAGGCGCAAGCGGAGCTGGCTCTCGCGCAGGCGCAGCTGATCGGCGAGCAATCGGCGCGGGCCACACTCGCCGCCAGCGCGGCTGAGAAGCTGGCCATGGAAGCCGCCATCAAATTGGCCGGTCAAGAGAAGATCTCTCTCGCCGCCGCACAAGCCCAGGTAGAAGCCAAGATCGGCGCCGACATTCGCGCCTTCACTGCGCTCAACGAAGACGCCAAGGTCTCGGCTGCGTTCAACAAATCGCTGAGCGACGGCGTGCGCGACAACGCCATTGCCGCCGATGCTCAGGACCGCCTGGCGCAGGCCACCCTGAAGGGCGGAGCGGCCGTGCGCCAAGCCACTATCGCCAACCAGCTTGACGCCATGGTGCGCAAGGCCGGGATCCAGCTGACCGACCAGCAGCGGCAGAAGCTCGAAGAACTGGCTGCGGCTCTGCGCAAAGTTCAGGCCGAGGAGCTCACGGCCAGGTTCGCGACTCAGACTGTGACTATGCAGCACGCGATCGAAGCCACCCGGGCCCTCACCATGGCCCACATGAGCGACAACGAAACTCAGATTCAGGCGCAGGCGCGGATTGAAGCTCTAAACTTCGCCTATCAGAACAATATCGACATCAATGACCGGCGGATCAAGCAGCTCCAGGAGGCCTATGCCAACCAGCTGCGCGCCAACCAGGTGCAGCAGACCGCGAACGAGCTGATCAACAATTACGATCCGGCCAAAAAGTACCAGCAGTCGCTCGATCAAATCAACCAGGCCATCAAGGCCAAGATCGGTCTGGAGGAAGATGACGTCCGCGTGCAGGCGGCGCTGAACGTCGCCCTGGGCCAGTACATCCAGGCCAACGCCAAGCTGGCTGCCGATGCTGAAATGGGCCCGTGGGCGGGAATCAGGACACAACTCGCCCTGCTGACCATGCAGTACGCCAGCGTTACGCAGGCCTTTCAGAACGCCACGCAGACCGCGCTTACCGGGATCGGCAATTCCTTCAGGACTGCGTTTACCAGCATTCTGATGGGAACCAAATCCATTGGCCAGGGATTCGCCGAGATGGGCCGCTCGATGGTAGAGAGCGTGGTCCAGGCGCTGGCTCAGATCGTCGAGCAGTGGATCATGACTCATGTGATCCTGGCTGCGCTCAACAAAATCTTCGGCACCGATCTCGGCCAGGGGTTCGATGCTTCCGCACAGACCGCCGCCAATGCCGGCCTCGCCACCTCCGATGCCTTTCTCGCCGCCGCCAACGCGCTGGCCACAGTTCCCTTCCCGGCCAACATTGCAGCCTCGGCTGAAGTGCTGGCGCTGGGACTGGGCTATGCGGCCGGGGCGTCCGCTTCCGGCGCCATTGCCTCGGGGTCGGCGATGGGCAGTGGAATCTCTGGAGCTATTCCTTCCGGAGCCGGCGGTTTTGATGTGCCTTTCGACACGCTGATGCAGGTCCACGCGCAGGAAGTAGTGCTGCCGGCTCGCCTCTCGCGCGGCTTCAAGGACATCATCAATAGCTTCAGCATGCCCAAGAGCGTGCAGTCCGGAGGCGGACCGGCGCTGCATTTCTACGACAACAGCAGCTTCTCCTCCATCAATGCTGAGGGGATGGCGGATGTGCTCAACACCCATCGCCGCGCTCTGGCCTCGACCATTCAAGGACTGATCGATGGCCGCCATCTGAAACTGAATCCTGCTTAAATATGAACTGGGAAGCCATCGCCGAAGAAGGCTACATCAAATACGCGCAGCAGATGCGCCAGGCGGGTCAGCAGCCCAAGACCTGGGAGCAGCTGTCCACTGCCGAGCAGGGCGCGTGGTTGCTCGCCGCGAAGCAGGTAGGCCTGCTGGTGGTCAAAGCATTCCTGGCATAGTCACCGATGCCCGATCTCCTCTTTCCCAAACTCTCTCCCGCCTGGGGCATCAAGCGCACGATGGCGATGAGCACGCAGGTCTCGCGCGCGCCATCCGGCCGCCGCGTCGCCGTCCAATTCCAGCAATACCCGCGCTGGAACTTCCAGCTGCAGCTGCTCTCCCTGAGCTCTGACGGCGTAGTCCACTCGCCCAATATCTACGATGACTTCAACAGCTTGCTGGGTCTGATGCTGCAGGCCGGAGGGCGGGCCAAGACCTTCCTCTTTTCGGCGCGCGACTACAACTCCGTCGCCGGCCAGGCGCTCACTATCCTGACCGACGATTCAGGAAATAAGTTCTCCCCGGTCCGCTACTCCATCGGCCCATTCACAGACATGGTGACCGATCTCAACGGAGCCATTGTGGTCCGCGACAACGGCGTGGTGAAGACGCTTGGAACCGACTTCATTCTTCAGACCGGAGTCACATCCAGCACCTTCAGCGAGCCGGGCCTGATCATCGCCTGGCAATCCGGGCATAACCCCACCGGTCCGGTGACCGCCGACTTTGCCTTCTACTACCGCTGTGCGTTTACCAGCGAAAGCGTGAACGATTCCACCCCGCCGAGCTTCGAGAACTGGATCCAGAACTATTGGAAAGTGCCGCTCGAGTTCGAGAGCGAGTTCGACAATGCCTGAATTGCATACAAGCAAACCCTCTTTAGGTCTCGGGACCAAAGTGCTTTTCGACGGGATAGAGTTAGGGAACGTTATTTCCCTTTCAATCAAAGACGGAAAGATACGGATATCGTGCTTCTACATACCCGACGATCCCGGACAGCAGGCTATTCTCGACGCAGCAATGCAGCCTGGTCAAATACAGCATCATTCTGTGCTCATGCGCTTTTCCAGCGGCGCTTCAATCTGCTACGGTGGTAAGAAAGTAAGCGGCGGCGTGAAGATCGGGCCACCATACGATGATGCGATAACCATGGATGTGGCCTGCTGGGAATTTGTCCGCTGTTCGCGAACCTCCGAGGAGCGACATGCGTAAGGTGACCGGCGGCAGCGGCGCCGACACCACATCCACCGTTCTCGCCTTCCTCCAAGCTGGCCACGTCTTCGAGATCGCCCACCTCTACCTGATCGGCGAGCCCGATGATCCCGTCGCGCTTTTCCTTACCGACTGGCAATCCCCGCTCAAATATCCCGTCTGGGGCACGTTTAAAACAGCCGCCATCTCGCGCGCTGCAGTAAAAAGCCAGATCGGGCTCCAGGTCGATAATCTCGACATCACCTGGTCTCCGGCCGCGGCCACTTTCACGCAAAACACGCAGACCGCTGGCCCGCTGCAGCTCGCGCATCAGGGGTTCTACGACAACAAGAAAGTGAGGGTCTGGAAGGTCTACATGCCCACGCCCGGGGATGCCTCGACCTACGGAGCGTCGGAATTGTTCGGCGGCTGGATCGCCAAGACCGAGATCTCGCGCGGTGTGATCAAGTTCACGGTCCAATCTTTCCTGAACGTGATCGACCAGTACGTGCCTGGGCACATCATCGAGCTGACTGACAACGTCGACAACTACGCCGGAGTCACGCCGCCCGCTGGAGTCAGCTCCGTCCCGCAGTTCGCGGTAATTGCCGGTAGTTCTCAGACGGTGCTGATCCTGGATGCGACCTCGCCATCGCCCCACCACATCTTCGGGACCAACGCTCTGTTCGGCGGTGCCGTGTTCTTCAACAAAGGCGGCTCGCAGACGCTGGGCGGGATTTGGAGCGGGATCGCCTCCAACAAGCTGATCACCATCAGCAGCGTCAACTACAACCAGGTTGCTCTCTACACGCCGTTGCCATGGGCCCCGACTCCCGGCGTGGACACCTGCTTCATCGGCGCGCGTCCCAACACCGGGAATGGATTTCTTTATGTGCCGGCGCCGGAGAGCGCAGTCTAAATGGCTATATCGTTAAAATTCACGTTCGACGACTCAGCCATCCAGAATGCGCTGCGAATGATCAAGCAAAATCCCTTTGCGCATGAGCGCGTCTGTCTAATGCTGAACGCCGGCCGCTTCCGCGAACTGTTTACCATGCGGAGCGAACCCGTTTCTTTCGACACTCTGCTGATCTTGCTTGAGCCGACGCCGGCGCTTCTGGCGATCTGCGCCTCGGTGATGAACTGACCCGTGAAAACCCGCACCTGCCCGCGCTGCAAAGGTGTTCAACGCAAGCGGCCCACTCGAACCGGAGTGAAATGGTGCCACGTTGAGCGCGGAGCCGGCGAGAGATGCAGAAAGATGCGGGAGAAAGACCAACTCAAGCTGCAATTGAAATGATCACTCGCTCCGAAGTCGTTGCCGAGGCCCGCAGCTGGCTCACTACTCCCTATATCCGTCGCGCGCGCGTCAAGGGCGCCGGCTGCGATTGCTTTACGCTGCTCTTTGCCGTCTACCTCTGGGCCGGATTCATTCCCGAGAGCGAAGCGGAAAAGGTAGACAACGCCGTCATCTCCTCCGACTGGTTCTGCCACGTCGATAAAGGCGATGAGCGCTACATGTATTGGCTGCTCAAGCACGCCTCGAAAATCGGCGAAGGCATCGGCAGCGCCGGCGGAACTCTGCCCGGCAACCTGGCTCTCTGCCGCTCCGTCGGAAGCTCTGTGTTTAATCACGGTGGCCTGATCGTGAAGTGGCCCAGGGTGATTCACTGCACTGTTTCCTCAGGTGTGGCCGAAGTCAGCGCTGCCACCGATCCGCTGTGGTGCCATAACCAGCTGGTAATCCTGGATTCGTGGGCGAAGTTAGAAGCCAGCGCCCAATAGCTTCCCTTCATGTTTCAGAAACTTTCTCAGTCCAAAACCAAGCCCACCGCGGTTGATACGCAGATTCAGGCCTCGGTCTATGGCGCCACCATTCCCAAGATTCTGGGGACGGTCCGCGGCCGCGTCTACGTGATCTGGGCGGCGAACCTGCGCAAGGGCTCGAGCGGAAAGAAGGGAAAGAAGTCCAGCAAAAAAGGCCAGCCCACCTACGTAGAGAACATCGATTTCCTGCTGGCGGAAAACCCCATCGTGGCCGCTCTGCGCGCCTGGTACAACACCAGCAACAAGCTTGACCTCACGTTTACCAGCCTGACCACCACCGTCTCCGGAGGATCGCCACTGGCGCTTGGCCAGGTGGTGCAGCTGCCCACCGATTGCTATGCCGTGATCGGCGTGACCATGCAGACGCCGTACTCGGTCACCTTCAACGACTACGGCGGCAGCGGCTCGATCTCGCTCAGCGGCAACTTCGACACGCCCTGCTGGAATGAAAACTTCCACGGCCCCGATCCAGCCAACCAGTCCGGCTACCGCAATTTCCCATTCATCTATCGCATCATCCCCGGCTATGTTGTCTTCGACAACCCCATCAGCGTGGGCGTTTCCGTCACCATCCACTACGCCAAGCTGATCAACAATAAGGTGCCGCTGGCGCAACTGCGCCTAAGCTTTGAGTCCACTCTCGGTAGCGGCAGCGAGTACGCCGGCTTCTCGGCGCAGCAACTTCTCTATCCGCAGTATGCTGGTGCAGGCTCTCCCGACCTCGACCTGGGCTCGGGGCCAGCCATTCCCAACATCAACCTGGAACTGATGGGAGCCTTTCCGGTCTATGCGTCGGGCGATGCCGATTTTGCCGACATGATCGAGGCCATCATCAAGCTGGGATATGACCAGGCGGGCATCGATCCCACAACTGGAGCAACGCTGGGACAGGCCTACGCCGGCACACAGGGTGGACTCTCCTGCTTCAATCTTCCCGGTGCATTGCAAAAGAAGTTTCGCAGTGGCCTGGAGGCGATGGGTACGGGAGGCTTTCCTGGATCATGGGCCGCGAGCACGTCCTTCGGTCCGCCCCAGAACATCCTCGATCCATCGGGAAACATTCAAACGGCGATCGTGAGCGGGACCACCGGCAGCTCCATGCCCACGTTTAACGACACTGGTGGGCTCACGCATGATGGCACCGTTACCTGGATCAATGCCGACTTCCGCCATATCCAGTTCACACTGCCCAACACTGCCGGCAACGTACTGGTAGTGTGCGCAAGTTGTAAAGCTGCCGCCATCACCGGCATTCAGGACACGGCTGGCAACACCTGGACCGCCGTTTTTCCCGGTACTCCGGTGTATCAGGTCTTCTACGCCACTAATATCGCCGCCGCCAACAATAACGTGATCATGATCAAAGGTTCGGAGTGGGGAGACTCCGGTGGCCTGCTTGACACAAATGGCGATGACTGGGACCTCTCCATCTTTGAAATCGCCGGCGTCGACTCGGTGGACGTGGTAGCAAAAACGACCGGAAGCGGCACGACCATTGATCTCAGCGTCACTACGACCAACGATCAGGGCAAGAGCGAATATCTGCTGGGCTTCGTGCGCGTAGCGCCGGGAAGCGGTTCGGTCAACGAAAGCATCCCGCAGTGGTCGCCGCTGATTGCTTCACAGAACCTGGCCGGGACTGGACTCGGTCCGGCCTGGCATCTGACCCAGCAGCGCCAGGTATCGAACCCGGGCACCTACCACTTCACCACCAGCACCACCAGCAACAACTGGGCCGCCGTGCTCCTGTCATTCAAGGCGACACAACCGCCCGCCAAGGCCGGTGGCTTTGGCGACATCATCGATCTTCCCACGCTCAATCTTTCCCGCCTGCAGAGCCGGGCCAACGGGCTCTGGGGATCGCTCTACATGGATTCCCAGCGCAAAGCCTCGGAATGGCTGCAGGAGCTGTACATGGCCATGAACGCGGCGCCGGTCTGGTCCGGATTCAAATTGAAGTCGATTCCCTACAGCGAAGTCTCGGCCGTGGGCAACGGCGCCATCTACAACGCGCCCACCGCGTCTGGCCCGATCGCCGATCTCTCCACCGAGAGCAACGACTTCATCGGCGCGCCCGGGCAGGCGGCCGTCACCGAGCAGCGGACCTCGCCGGTAGTCCATCCTGACATCATCCAGATCCAGCACCCCAACCGGGCCTCGGACTATGCCAGCGTGACTGAATCGCTTCCTGAAACGGGCAGTGTTGCGCTCTACGGGCCGCGCAAGGCGTCGCCGATCAATCTGTCATGCGTCTATGACTCCGGCGTCTCGCGCGCGCTGCTGGGAATCCTCACGCGCAGGCAGGCCTACATACGCAGCAGTTACAAGTTCAAGCTGCAGCCAAAGTGGGCGCTGCTCGAGCCCATGGACCTGATCACCATTACCGATCCGCTTGCTGGTTTAAACAAGGTCCCGGTGCGGATCACCTCCATCTCAGAAGATGACAAGTTTGCTGGGGCCTCCGAGGCGGAGCCCTTCATCTATGGCACGCACGCGCCCACCGCCGTCCCGGTGGCCACGTTTCCAACTCCTTACCAGCCGCCCACGGGCGCCACGCCGGCGAGCGTGAACCCGCCCATCATCTTCGAACCGGTACCGGCGCTCTACGGCCAGCAGAACCAGCAGGAATTGTGGCTGGCCGTTTCCGATCCTGATCCGCTCTATGGCGGATGCCTGGTTGAGATCTCAACCGATGGCGGGAATAGCTACAACCCGCTGGGCTCGATCGCGGGTAATTCCGAGATGGGCGTCTCCACCGCCGACTGGCCGGCCGCGGCCGATCCTGATACCACGAACGATCTGCCGGTCGATCTGACCATGAGCCTGGGAACGCTCGGCTCTTATTCGGTGGCTCAGGAAGATCAGTTCGTCGCTCCCTGCTTCATCGAGACGCCTCTTCCCTCATTCGTCCAGTCCAAAACCGGACAGGGAGCGAGTCCGGTGGCCGTAGCCTTCACCAGCCCCAACACGCTGCACAATGGGATTCTGGTCTTCATCCACTCCAATCTCGATACCGACACCATTGCCGTTAGCGATTCTCAAAGCAACACCTACCATCTGATCCAGTCGGCAGTTAAGAGCGGATCCGGCTGCGTAAAAGTCTTCGTCGCCTACAACGTGGCTGCGGGCGCCAACACGGTGACAGTCACGGGCTCGGGGACGCACCTGGATGTGGCAGTCGAAGAATGGGCAAACCTGGCGCTGGCTTCCGCGTTCGACAGCGAATCCCACGCCTCCGGCATCCCGGGATCGATCGCCACCGGCAGTATTACTCCCGCTCAGGATATGGAGCTCGTGATCGCCTGGGGCTTTGTGCAGGGTACCTTCAACAGTTCGCTCGCGGGATTCACCAACCGCATCAATCAGTCGTTCAGCGATGGTGCGATGGCGATCTGGGACAAGAGCTTTGTTGCCGCGCCATCCGCGCAGTCGGCCACCATCGTCGCAGCCAGCGGTGTGAACGAGCAGGAAGTCGGCATCATTGGACTCAAGAGCTATAACTCGACGGGCATCCCCTACGAGCTGATGAGCTATGCGGTGGCCAACCTGACCACGGCCAACAAATACACGCTCAAAGCCACCGGCGGAGGAACCAACCATCTGCGCCGCGCGGTCTTCGCCGCGCCATCGAGCGGCCAGGGACTGGACCATCCCTTGGGATCCCGCTTCGCCCTGCTATCGCCCGATGGCTCAGGAATCCTGAAAGTCCAGATGGATCCGCGCTGGATCGGCGTGCAGCTCTTCTTCAAATTCCTGGCCTTCAACCAATTTGGCAACGGCCAGCAGCAGCTGACCGATTCGAACGTGGTGGCCTATACCTACACACCGTCGGGCACCGTTGGCTCGGTGAACCCCAACGGAGTCTCCGGCCCGACGTTTGGAGTGAACGGAAGCTAGCATGCCGATCCCGCCGTATCCTCCATTTCGCAACCTGAGCGATAGCAACCCGGCCACCCCAACCGGGCAGCGCAACATCAAGTTTCAGGTCAGTGGGCAGTACACCGGGCAATTCCTCGTCAACGGCGTCCCTACCAACTTCACCGAAGAGGACGTCTCCGCCTACGTTCCCAACCTGGGCGGCGTCGACGCGCGTACCACGACTTCAGAAACCGTTGGCCTGGCCAGCCAGGGCAAGCTGGTCACCTTCTCGAACGCCAGCGCGATCGCGGTCACGCTCGACAGCACTGCGGGGGCCGGTTTCTTCTGTGCGATCGAGAACCTGGGCGTGGGAACGGCCACACTCACGCCGAGTTCTGGAACGATCAATGGGTTGGCGAGCCTTCAACTATCAACGAATTCAGGTGGATGGATATTCTTCGATGGAACCAACTGGCTGGCGGTCACCGGCGGAAGTGTAACGCCGTCGGCGATTCAGCAGAACAGCTACATCTTCGCCACCGACTCAGGCACCGCCAATAATTATGCCGTGACCATCTCGCCCGCGCCCACGCTGATCCAGGGCTCGGGCATCGTCTTCATCGCGGCTCACGCCAACACCGGGGCTTCTACGCTGAAGGTAAATGGCGGCTCGGCCATAACCATCAAGAAGCAGGTGACCTCAGACCTTGGAGCGGGCGATATCGCCGCCAGCCAGGCGGTGTGGCTGATCTATGACGGCACCAATTGGCAGCTGATGTCGAAGGGCAACGCCGGTACCGCCGGCGTGCGCGCGACCGTTACCAAAACCACGGCGTCGCTGGCCAACAACGCCACTGAAACCGGAACGGTTACCGTCGCCAAAACATTCACCATGATGAAGGCGGTGGCCACGGTGCAATCGCGTATCCGGCTCTATTCGACCGTAGCGGCCCGGGATGCGGATATCTCGCGATCGATCGGTGTGATCGTTCCTCCCGATTCAGGCCTGCTGCTCGAACTGGTGCTCAACAGCGGCAGCATCCTGAGTTATCCCCTGTCGCCCATGATTGTGGGCGCGAACCTTGAAACCTCGCCTTCGGCGGCGATCGCTTATTCCATCACCAATATCAGCGGCTCCACGTCCACCGTGGGAGTCACCTTCACCTATCTCGCTTTGGAGAGCTGACAATGCAATTCAACGCAGGTCCCGATTCAACGTTCATCAGTGGCCGCGTCGTGCTCGACTCCGCGGCCGAGCCCATTCCCTTTCAAACCACTGGTTCCGACGTGCTTCCGCATGGCGTCAGCCTGGCCACTGCCCAGGAGCCCAAGGTCTTTCAACGCTCCATCCCGGAGTAGCTTTCCCCCGGTTTCCCCATCTTTCGAAATTCCGAAATCTGACAATTTAGGAGTGACGCATGTCTATATCGCAGGTCTTCAATGGCTTCGACAATAGTTCGGTAGCCAATTTCATTTCGTGGGGATCGTTGATCTCCAGCAAACTCGCTGCCGCCGGCTGGGTGCAGCAGAACGATACCGGCCAGGTGGTATGGAATGCCACGGTTCTGACCCTGACTCAGGTCACCGTAGGCGCAAACGCCGTCTATTCGTACTCTTCCTTCACCGGCCCGGCTCCGCGCGTCGGCATGTCGATCAACGTCACCGGCTTCACCAATGGCGGGAACAACGTGTCGAACGCGGTTATCGCGGCTGTTTCCGGAGGTGCCAGCGGCACCGTGACCGTTGCCCTGACCACGCAGGTGAATGAAACCCACGCCGGATCGGCTACGACCACGGCCGTGGCCGCCGTGCCTAGCACCATCGGGGCTTACGAGATATGGGCCCCTGGCGACGCGCTGCAGACCGGATCGACGCAGTTCTTTCTCAAGGTGCAATACGGTAATCAGTCAACCACGACAAATCAGCCATCGGTGGGGTTCAGTATCGGATCCGCTACCAATGGCGCCGGCACATTGACCGGGAACACGATCGGGATCTATCAGAGCAATTCGCAATCCCCGGTCTCAGGATCCACATCTCTCTTTGAGTTTGATTTCAGCTACGACACTGACCGGTTGGGGATCATGGTCAGAAACAACAGCTCGCTGGCGTTCTTGTTCGTCGTCGAAAGAACTCACAACACCGATGGAACTGATTCAACGGACGGCGTTGTGATGTTCTTCATCGGGGTAAACCAGTTTACAAAGATGAGAGTGCTGGTCTTTTCGCCAGCTGTGCTCGCCGCTGTCGAGAGGTCGCAGACGGGCGGATCTGATTGGCACATCAGCATGCCGGTCATCCCGCCGCAGAATAGCGACAGCTTCAATTCGAGCATACCGGTGGCCCCCATGTTTCCGGACTATGGCAAATATGGAAACCCAATGACCACGTACGCAGCCACCGGCAACAATGACGTTGCCGAGGGAATGCTGTTGACCACCACCCTCTACGGCGCCACGCGCACCTACATGGCCAGCAAGATCAACACCTACTACAGTTCCAACAACACCCTCATCTCCCTGTTCCGCTGGGACTGATCAATGGCCATTGCCTTCGTTAACACGGCAACCGCATCATTCGGGAGCGCTGCCGCATCGCTAGCGCTCCCGGCTACGTCTTTGACCACGGGCGACGACATCATCATCGATGTCTGCCTGCTGGACACCACCAAGAGTGTGTCTTCGATCACCGACACCGCCGGCAACACCTATACCCAGCTCGCGGCGGTGAACAATGGGACTGGGGTCCGCATCGAGAAGTGGGGCAAACACAATGCCACCGGCAACGCTGCCAACATTGTGACTGTCAGCTTCTCCGGCAACACCGCCTGCGCGATTGAGAGTACGCAGTTCTCAGGGTCAACTGGATTTGGGAACACTGGGACCGCGACCGGAACAAATGCAGGTCCGCGCGCTTTTGCCACCAGCCAGGACGCAAATTCATGGGTGCAGGTGGGGTTCGCTATTTCTGGCGCATCCACGGACACGATATCGGCGCTGCTGGGAAATTTGCGCGGCTCAAAGGTCGACGCTTCTGCCGGCTCCATCCCTGAGATCGCAAGCGCCGACAACACGAACGGGGCAGGTCTGTGTGGCATAGATTCGTCCGTGCTTCTCAACGTAAACACGGACAAGTGGGCCGCCGCTGCAGTCGAGTTGAGAACAGGAAGCACCGGTTCAACCTATGCCGATTACACCGGACGGCTGCCTGTCGATGGGACGCCTTTGGCTACCGATGAGCGCCTGATTAACGTGAAGGAGCCGCTGGCGTTTTCAAGCGCTTCAACTCCCACGCCTGCCAGCGGGCAGTTGTGGCCGATCTGACCTGGCGATTTGACCATAGATACCAGATGAGCCACGCGGAAGGAGTCCAGGACAAGATAAGTGGGCTCAATGCCGAAAGCCCGGACAGAAGCATTGCCAGCGCTACGAAATTGAGTACTAGAAAACTACCTAGCGCACCATTGGAGGGTGCGCATTTGAGCGCCAGCATGATGGCCGGCAATGCGATCATCTCATCGGGGAACCAGGAATAAGGCGCGACGAAGAGCGACACAAGCAAAAGTACCGGACCATGCTCGATCCAGTCCCACCGCTCTCTACGGCTCAAAAAGTACCAGATTGCCCACACAGAACCGAGCACTGCGGGAGCGAACTGAAGCCAATCGTGGCCTCCAAGAGATCTAAGAATTGCGCTAGCGGTTGGGATGAGATGACTATCGGCTCCGGCATCGCGTAGCACCGGAAGATAGTCTGACCACAGATTGTGATCGAAAAAGAGCGAGATGGCCAGCGCGGCTGCCATCGAGACTGCGGCGCCCATGGCGACCTTGTACGCGCGGGATCCTGCGATCCATAAGACCAGCACCACTGCGAACGGCAGAAGCAAGTGAGGCTTAATGAAAGCCAGGACCAGCACCGCGCCGGCGGCTGCTGGTCGTTCTTTTTGGAAGAACAGAAACAGCGCCAGGCCCAGGATAATCAACGCGGACGTCTGACCGTGGATCATCCCGGAGATGCAGGGCGCGAACATGTAAGCGAACAGATGAACATCTGGAGGCTTCCCGAGCATCGACCAAAGCAGGCGAACCGAGGCTACAATGGCGGCAACCAGGAGCAACGACCAGAGCACTGCACCTGTCCTCGGTCCCACCAAACCGAGCGGGAGCGCCAGAGGGAGAGCATAGGGCGGGTTCCGCATAATCAGCGGCTTCTCTTCATGAAAGCCAGCTGACTTCTCCAGACGCAGGACAGCATTGACATCGTAGGGATTGGAGTGGCGCGCCAGTAATTGCCCGGCAGCCCAGTAGGAAGTAAAGTCTTTGTTGCCCGCGTAGTCGCTTTGGTACATGATCGCTGCGAGAACAGCGATTCCCAAGATCACGAGCCCGGCCGCGGCGATCTTTCTGGCGGGTCCCTTCACTAGCTGAGCCCTATCGCCACAAGAGCCCTACCGAATCTTTCCCGCCAACCCTTCGATCGCGCTCCAGATTGAGTAGCCATAGACTCCCGCCACGACCAGCGCGAAAGCCACCAGCCCCACGAAGAACAACCTGCGGACACGGCCAGCCTCCGCATGTGCTTCACTCCAGTTAGAATACTTTCCAGCCATGATGCCCTCCTGTTCAAGGCATTGTGGTTAGCCTCGCCGCGGAGTTCGTAGCTCCGCGACGGGGCGCTCTCATTATAGTGCGTCTAAACGCATAAACGTTACTGCTTTTGTTCTACCCTTTTAGAGGTCCCATAGTACAATCCTCGGCCGCTTGACCGACACTCTAGTTATCGCTCTCCTGCTCGCGCTGATCTGGTACCTTCTCACCAGAAGAAAGCAGCCAGCAATTCCGCCGCCGGCTCTTCCGCCCGAGCTCCGCCATTTCTTTCTCCAGGTCCACGGCGTGGCATATCGCCAGGCGGCTCTCCGTCGCTGCCGCGTTGGAGATGGGCTGCAGCTTGTACCGGAGCCGACCAACCGGCATGATCCTTTTGCCGTCAAAGTCTGCCGCGCCAATGGCGACATGATTGGCTACATTCCTGCAGACCAATCCGGACGGATGTCCCATGATCTCGCTTCCGGGTGGGTCTACCGCGTCACGGTCGAAGAGATCTTTCCTTTCTCCGATGACCCTGACAAATTTGGCTGCAAGATCCGTCTCGCCGTCCTGCGTATGAGCGATTACACCGAAGCGCGGCGCAAGCCAAAGGAATAGTTAGTTTTATTCATCGGCGACTGCTTTCCTCGGCCGCCCGCCCATCTTGCCCCAGGCGCTCAGCTTCTTCTTGCCATGCTTCTTGGCGGTCTTCTTCCCACCCTTGGCCGCCTGGCACTTCGGACAGACCAGTGCCACGCCATGGCGTTCGCAGATTGGCGCACTCGGCTTCCTATCGGTCGCACGGCTCATTGTCTCCCCAGTTCTTCCTTGGACATTCCCAAGTGCCGAAGGTCCGGTTTGTCGGTCACCACGATTCTCCAATAGCCCTTCAGTAAGCCATTGTTGAACGTGTTGCACACCGTTTCAAAGCTCAGCTCTAAGCGGGCGGCGGCCTCATGCAGGTCGCGAACTCCCTGCTTAAAAACCTCTTCCAATCGCTCTAGATAATGGTCAGCCATTGAACTCCTCCAATTCCACCCGCGGCGGCCGCGAGCTGGCGTCGATCGAGCGGATCCGCAGCCGCAGGCGCCGCGGCGTGCCTTCCAGCAGCCGGGTCAGCCGGCGCAGCTGAAACTTCACCTCCGGATGCGCGCCCACCTGTTTCGACATCCATCCCTTTTCTATGTTGATGTGGCAGAGCAGGTCCTGGTCCACCAGCTCCTCGAGCGGCGCCGGCGAGATCACCTGAACCTGCTCGTACTCTTCGCCGGCGAGATCCCGCGGCCGATAGTGATGTGACCATCCGCCAGGCGGGCTCACCATTCTTCCTCGATGGCTCAGCTCCCAGCCGGCCAGGTCTTCCTCCAAGATGTGAACGATTAGAGGCATATAAGCCACCACCTAGCTTACTTCTTTACTCGATCGTCGCGAACGTTACACTTGAGCCGAAAGCTATTCTGCATAACGTCGGCGGCCATCATGTGAATGTCTTCGATGGGCGTGTCACCTATGGGCGTCACGCCGCCCAACCTCGCAGTGTCTGTGATCACCAGATCGAAGCTCTGTTCTTCATCCGGAATTGCAACGATCTCCAGGTACTCGCCCTTTGGCTTCTGTGTAACTTTAGGCTTGCGGTATCCGTAGAACGAAGGTCCGGTGTGTTCGTGTCTATGGGGAACCGATCCGCCCGTGTGGGAGTGGCTTATTTTCTCGCCGCACTCATGCCATTTGCCGTCTTTCCCGTAGCCACTTTTGCTTCGTGGGCCGGAAACGAAGGTGTGTGAATGCAGTTCGAGCGTCTCCGGTTCGGGGAGTTCAGACTGCAGTTGGCCGCGTCTCGTAAATAACAAGCTTTCCCTCTGACGCAAATCCGGATGGATATCCCAAGCCTCCTGCCATGCTTGCGCGGACATCTCATCAAAGAGCCCCACGCGCTTCTTTAGCTCCTGGCGAACCATGTTGATCTGCCGATCGATACGCGCAATTTGCTTCTCAATGAAGGTTTTCATGCCGCCACCGCCGATCCCGCAGCGGCCGCCGCGACCAGATGAATGACCGAGACCGAGACCCCTTCCGAAGAAGGGGTCTTATCCGGTGCACGGTGGAACTGCCGCTGGCAAACGTCGCAGGTAGCCTTGAATTCTTCTGCAGCCACCCGGGCGATCACCGGCTTCTCACAGCCGCAGATGAACTTCCGCAGACGAGAGCCGCTGCCCTTGCCGCGAGACTTTCCGCCGCGCGTGCCGATTCCCAGCGGGCAGGGTTTCAAATTCATGGGCGGAAGGCCAACGTAGTTGTTGGAGGCCGCTCCGAAGATTGGAGAGCCGTCGCTCAGCTTGGCCAGCTTCGCGATCTCGTGACGGATGCTGGTGGAGAAGTGAGACAGAGTGTAGCGCGTCCCGGCAGCCTTCACCGCGCGCAGTCCGAGGTAAGCGCAAGCCTTGACCCACTCTTTCCGGTGTCCGGCCTTGTGTCCGGCCAGAACGTGGCCGAGTTCATGAATCGTGGTTCCGGCCAGCTGCACCGGCGACTCTTCACCGCTGGCCGCGACTTCGACCAGTTCGGTAGCTGTGGGGTGGCCGTTCTGCCACGCGCCAAAGTAGCAGATGCCGCGATAGGTGCCGTCGCCGATGCCGTAAACCAGCTTGCAGGCCAGCAGGCGATCGCGGACGGATGGGTCGCTCACGTGAGCGGCTACGATATCTCTTACTTGTTTGATGAATTCTTCGTGCTTCATTGTGTCCTCTTTCGTTGAGGGAATTGACTTACTGTTTAAACAATAAGCCAGTACTGCCTTTGTGTCAAGCATAAAAGTGAGCCAACAGGTTAAGAGTTGTAAAGGCAGTACTGGCTTTCACATCACCCACTTCTGGCCGTGCCCAACGCCCACGCTGGTGGGCTCTATCTTGGGCGGCAGCGCCAGTCTCAATTGCTCTTTTTTCTCGCGCAGAGCGCTGACATTCCAGATGGCCAGGGCGGCCAGCGCCGGCGCCGGATACCATTTGGCTCCAACTGCCCACGTCTCCCACAGCATGGCGCAGGCAGCAATTCCTCCCAGGTGAACCGCAGCTCCCAGGGCTATCCCCTTCCATGGCTGCTCTAGCTCTTCCTTCCTGATGACCCATCCCACTAACAGCATGGCGACCAGGCTCATGGTGGAAGCGATCTGCGCATCCAGCCACTTCTCGGCTAAGCCTTCGCCATGAATCCAGGCCAGCGCCCCTAGCGTGGCTGCCAGGAGGGCCGCCAGCCATGCATAGGGCTTCAGGGGCCGATAGTCTTTGATCATCCTGGCCGCGAGTTGGCAGCAGAGGATCGAGAGCAGAGCATATTGCCCGCACTGTCCCAGGGTCCAGGTCCAGGCATAGATCTCATGCCGGCCGTAGATGGTTTGGATCAGGAGAGTGGCGACGTCGACCAGGGCGCGGAAGCCAAGCAGCCAGCAAAGAAGAAAGAGACGCCGGCGAAGAGAGAGGATGCATCCGGATACTTCCAGAACCAGTTCGGCAATCCAGAGGGCGATAGTCATGCTATCGCCCTCAAAGTTATTTCACCGGACAGCCGACGCCGGGAAAGCAGGGTGGACCGTCTTTGAGAGCGGGGCTTTTCGAGACGGTAGCGGCATGCACCGCGGCCCACAAGATAACCATCGCTGCGGGCAGGGCAAGGAAACGGGCAAAACGCTTTGGCTTCATGCCTGAGCATAGCGCGAGTAGACGGTGAAGTCACAGTTTTTTTCTCGCGGACTTACGTTGCTGAGTAGGTTACTTTCAGCAGCGCAGTGTAGAGAATCCACCCGGCATCGATCGCAGCCCGCGAATCACAAGGGCGCAGCCGCGCCATCGCATGTATCAGCACCAGTCCCGGCTTCAGGTTTTCCATGATTTCCTCTAGCGGGCCAAATAGTACCGCTAGATTATACGTAGCGTCAAGTATTATTTTTGTGCTTATCCCACCTCGCTCGGATCGCCTTTTTTGCTGCCTCCTTCCGTTGCTCAGGAGTCATGCTTGCGGCCCTAGCTTTTCCGCCTAGTTTTCCCATTTGCGCGGCATTGAGCGGCCTCACTCGCGACTTCTTCTTTGCCATCTCTTCGTTGACCTCTTTTCTCGTTGCATACTAAGCGCTACGTTGAGTAGACTCCGGTCCCTCTGTGGAAAGCAAGTCCCGAATTGGGAAATTCACAGCGTTTATGCCTTCATAAGACAACTTCTATATTGAAAAGGAAGCACGAACATGCCATCATTGGTTCAACACTCAGCAGCATCCCCACAACATGTAGTGTTACCAAGTCTAGTGCGTAACGATACCTGCTATGCACCGGGGCTTGGGCACAACATTTTCGGTCTTGACCAGGGCAAAGGAAAAGCGAATAAATGCAGAGGCAATGCTCTGGAGTTAGATTCTATGGAAGTCTCTCTGGCCGAATGCACCTTCGCTCAGGCTTTGGAAACCTGGATCACAGAACTCAATGGGCTGTGGCTACAACCGAGAACCATAAATGATTACCGCCAGTATGGCCGCCCACTTGGGGAATATTTGGGTTCGACTCTGCTCAAGGACATTGGCCTCCTCGCCGTACGCGGCTATCAGTTCTGGCGGTCCAAAGAAGCCGACCATCGCACCATGCCGACTGAAGCTGGCGAAGCGGTCTGCCGCACCTGCAAGATCGCCCACGCGCCAGATAGCTATGCTCACCGCGCTTCAAATGTTCGTATTCGAAATGAAATCAATGGCGCGCTAAAACCGCTGCTCAAAGAGATCGATACCTGGGAGCGAATCAAGAAACGATTCAAGCATCTCCCTGTGCCCATCGAAGGTTCGGGGATGTTACTGACGCGCGAGGATCAGCGGGAGATCCTTAAGATTGCATTCGCCGGGCCGGTGCCCAGAGACGCACACGGGCGCAAGCTGGGCGAACCTTCTCCCAATATGCTGTGGACGCTGGCGGGGCATTGCCTATTGATCATGTATCGCTCCGGCTTTGGGCCAGGTGAGCTATTCAAGGTCCGCCGCCGCGATGTGGACGAAGAAGCGGGGAAAGTAGGTGTGGTCCGCGGGGCCAAGAATCAGCGCCGGCTTCGCTTTATCACTGTGGTGCATTCAGTCATAGAATCGTTCCAGTGGCTGATGCGCCGCGCTGACGATCTAGGGGCCGTGGATCGCAACGACTACATCTTGCCGCACCGGTCGCATCTCGTAAACCGCCATGGAGCGTTTGATAAACCGATGACTACGCTTCACCACACCTGGGTTGCAATCCGTGCCGAGTGGATCAGACAGCATCCAGAAAAGAAACATAAGGCTAAGGCCAGATGCTACGATGCCCGCGTTTCAGCGGCCACGCACCTGATGAGCAACCGGCGTCTGACCATGGAGGTAGTGGATAAGGTCCTGGGCTGGCGTCCCAATTCTAGGATGCGGCAGCGATACCTCCAGGCCGAGCAGGACATCATGTATGATGCCTTAAACACGCTGGAAGAAGACCCGGCGCGGAAGCCATCGCGTTTTGCACAGGACGGCGGAGAGGCGGTGGAAGATGCCGGATAAATTGCAAGTTGCTGATTCTGTGGCTAATTTAATTTCAACAAGGCTATTGACAATATCCGATAATCGAGTAATATCTCTAACTGTGAAGCGCAATTCTAAGGCAGGCAAGTTAAAGCCCGGCGAAAAGAAAATTACGTTCATCGCTTCCCCGGCTGAGCAGGATCTGATCGAAGAAGGGCTGACCAAACACAATCTTCGGAAGGCTTCTGACATCATCCGCATGGCGCTGAAGCATTTCGCCGAACGGGAACAGCTTGAACTGCGGGCTAGTTAGAGATTAACCGGGAGCTGCCAAGCAAACGGTTTAGTTTTACGCTGTGTTCAGGGCCAGGGTTTTTGAAGCAAACGGTTTAGCAAACCGCCGCCTTCAGCCACTCGGCCACCTCTCCGATAACTGGTAATTCAATCACTTACGAGGAATAGGCAATTTTCCTGTAGCACAGATGTAGCACAACCAGCACAATCAACCGTCCTTCAAAGCGATCAGGTCCAAAGGATACGCCAAACACGACCGCCATGTCACGCTCTCCCGGCGGGAGGACTCATGTCTGGTGTTTTCTTTTCCCACCTGGCGAGTGCCGCTTTTCGTGCGATCTCCTAGCGACGTTCCGGACTGAGTACCTTTTTCCTCTTCCTGGGAGTGCATGGGCGGAGGTCACCAATCACTGCCGGTTGATCCGGACGCACCATTCTATGGTCGACATCTGGGACAGCGGACAAACTGCAAGGCAAAGCCGTCCGCCAAAATTACGCGGATGGCCTTATCGGTGCACGTTTCGTTGCCCTGAACGGCATGCTTGAATCGAGCATCTTACTCAAATCCATTTCAACATGACTTGAGTCGCCGAGCGAATCTCAGCTCGTGGATCCGTTCATGTCGTCTTTCGCCTGATGCTCAGCTTTCTTCTTTTCGGCATTGGCATCCACGTCAGGCTTCAAATCATGAAT